>Ga0172380_10006417_pt1 | contig 13682 bp, 15 predicted proteins | sample Leawe162metaG_FD_119747 | JGI IMG/M metagenome (GOLD analysis project Ga0172380, IMG submission 119747) | Leachate microbial communities from a municipal landfill in Southern Ontario, Canada - Leachate well 162 metaG | ecosystem: Engineered > Solid waste > Landfill > Unclassified | place... | reverse complement strand
CTAAAAAAGTGCAGAAAATCGGAAAAGAGGAACGGCATTCGCCGTTCCTCTTCCGATCATGTACTAAATACCCCGGCAATCGACCGTGGCAAAACAGCGGCAACAGAGCTTGGCGCGTGACAGGGGGCTTCTTTTGCAAGAAGTTCCGACTGTCTTTTCAATGGCTCAGGTTGCCAGTTGCGAAAGCTCAGGTTGTCAGCTTCGTTCGCACTTCTTCCAGCAGGCCAGTCAGTGGTGCCGAGTCATCGTCACCTTTGAAAGGCCGACACTGAATGCAGTGCTTCTCCACCAGAGCCTTGTAACGCGCCTCGCCGATGTCCTTGCGCTTGAAGCCGAGCATGCCGAGCTTTTCCTCGAAAGAGGAGCTGCCGCCTTGCAAGTCGTCGACCAGCACCCAAGAGGGAGGCAGTTCGACGCGGCCAGACGATTCGAAGCCAATCACTTGGTCGAGTTCTTCGTCGAGGTCGGTGAGCGCCAACAGCAGATGTTGGATGCGAGAACTGCCGCCGGTGAGGACGACAATGTTGCAGGCTTCTGCTGCCACCGCTTTGAGGAAAGCGTCGGCGCTGGGCCGGGCTTGCACGTGATACCACTGACCGCCGCGTTCGATTGACTTGAAGCCTTCGGGCACCACGTCGTTGCGGCTGGCGTGTCGCACGGCAATGAGAGTGTCATTGCAGTCGACAAACACGGTTTTGCCGTTTCTCATAGTTTGTCTCCGGTTTATGTTTTTTTGAGAAATCAGTAATCCCGGCCGTAGAGCTTGTTGATCACCTGCCGCATCCGAAGCATCCCGGAGGAATTGTCGGAGACGATGATGATGTTCTCTTTGGGCAGGTACTGCGGAAATTCCTCCAGCCAGCACATGATGTGATAGCCGGTCATCTCCTTGCCTTCGGGTCCGCTGAAATCGGCCAGGTCATGGTCGAGATAGAGGACGTCGAAGGGCTCGCCGTGGCAGCCCGCTTGCAGAAGCTTGATGCCGTCTGCATAGTTGCGAGCCACCACAGCGTCAGCCGGGATGTTCTTCTTGTTGCGCGCGTCTCCGGGAATGCGGAGATCGTCGATGAGCAGACTCTTCATGGTGATCTCCTTGTTGTGGTGACGGGTTGTTGTTGGCGCCGGTGTTACTTGGCGTCGTCCAGCTTGCGGCGGTAGAAGTCGATCATCGACTGCGACAGGCCTTCGAAAATGGCCGCCGGATTGTCGCCGATTTCTTCGCGCAGCTTGTCGTCGTCGAGGCGGTGCGGGAACATGCACTTGCCCTTCTCGCCGAGCGCGTCTGCGGTGAAGCCCTCTTCGATGCGCGACAGCTTGCCCGACTTGATGGCCTTGGCCTTGTCGGGGTAGAGCGCCAGCATGGCCGTGCGACCAGCTGCGAGCAGCTCGTCATACGGAGAGAGGGCGGGATTGGAGGTGGTGGAATCGGTCATTTCATTCTCCATCAGTTAGGAGTTGATAAAAAGGGAGGTAGCGCTTACCACCTGCCGAAGACAGTCGCCAGAGCACCGATGATGGTGCCGAGGACGGCGACGGCCAGGCCGGCGTAGAAGGTGTAGAGCGCGGCCACGCCGAAGGCGCCGCCCGAAGCCGAAGCGATGCCGCCGACAACGAGGATAGCCACGGCGAGGATGCCGATGAAGGGCAGGGCGAGCTTCTTGATGATGCTGCCGGCGACGAGAAAGAACAAACCAATTGCGTATTCCATAGGAAATTTCTCCAGTGTGAAGGTGAAAAAGAAGCAGCGAAGCAGTTGGAGGGCTGATTGATTAATCGCCCTACCAACTGCTCGCTGTTAGTTGCGGGCTGCTCGCTGTGAGCGGCTTACTCGTTGCTGTGGGTCAGGTCTTCGTAGGCGCCGCAGTTGTTCATGTCTTCCGACATGCCAGTCTCGCTGCGAGGCCAGAGGGTGGTCTTGAGGAACTTGCCGCTGGGGCGGCGCAGGGCGATGAAGAAGTGCGGCCCGCTGTGCCAGGGCGCGACTTGCAGGTACTCGTCGTACACCACTCCCGAGGGGAAGGTGTAGCGATGCAGCTTGGCGATGATTCCGGCGCCGAAGGCACCGCGAATTTGGCCGATGATCTCGACGTGGATGTCCTCGCGGGGAACGTGGACGACGCGGTCGAACTCTTCGCGGTCACCGTTGGGCAGGATGCGCACACCGATTTCGCGAACGTTGTGACCGAGCTTCTTGAGGGCCACTGCGTTGAGGCCGGGCAGATGATTTTGACGTGACATGATGTTTCTCCAGTGAATTTCCAGGCAATTGTCTTGGTCTCTTCCTCGCCTAGTCAGAGGAACGCACTTTCATGCGCTGAGCCAAGTGGTTATAAGAAATACTGAAAACAGGCAGCACAACAGGGCGACAGCAGATTGCTCCACTGCCGTCCTGTTGTTGTCAGATTGAACTGACTGCTTACCCTACTGCTGTCTAACTGCTGATCTTGCGATCAGCGCTTACGACTTGGCCGTTTCACCGCTGGGAGCGGTCGGGGCCACCGCGGGCACCACTTCCGTCTTGGCGTCACCAGCCGGAGCCGGATTCGCTTCGACAGCTGCACCAGTGGCAGGCTGTGCCACCACCGGTTCGACCACCGTGACCACCGCCGCTTCCACAACCGGAGCAGCCACGACAGTCGCCGCAGGGGCAACTACCGTCGCGGACACGACCGGCACCGGGCACTGATTGGTGACATGGCTGCGAAGCCCTGCCACCATTTTCAGTGCGTTGACGTTGACAGTGCGCGCTGCCGTGGCCGGGTCCACCTTGCTTGCGACAAGGCGGAGGAAGGCGTTGGTAGCGGCCGAGCCGACGTAGGTGGCGAAGATGCTGCCGTGGTTGAGCGGCAGATCCGACGAACCCTTCTCCAAGATGTCGGCGAGTGCCTCCACCTTGGTCTGGCGATGCGTGTTCCACATCACCAGGTCACCGTTGCTCTTGCCCGACAGGCTCTTCATCGGGGTACGGATGAGGGCTTTCGCCACCACCGGACCGACCGCGACGAGGTCTGCCGTATTGAACTTGATGACCAGGTCTTCCTTGCCCTCGGCGTCCTTGTAGATCACCTCGGTGGGGATGACGTCACCGACCATGAAGTCGGCCAGCTCGCGCAGACGGGTTCCGGCCTTGGCGAAACCGATTTCCTCCAGGGTTGCGGCGACCAGCTTGACGCGCACGAAATCGACCGGGTGCTCTTCGAACACCAGACCGACCGAACCGTCCTTCTGAGGCACCAGGTGGTAACGCGACTCGTTGCGCAGCAGGTTCTCTTTCGAGGAAACCTTGCCGCTGCGCACCATCATCGCCGGGAACGACATGATCATGTTGTCGCCGAACGCTTCGCCCGAGAAGAGCACGCCGCCGACAACGTCAGCGTCGATTTCCCCGAGCCATTCGCAGAACAACTTCACGACCATCTCGATGGTGGGCACCTTGTCGCCGTTGACTTCCATCTCGTCGGCTGCGAACTTGATCGTGCCGGCGGCGTGGGCATCGCGGATGGCCTTCTCGACCACTTCCAGCGACTCTTCTTCCAGGCCCTTGACGTCGTGGTAGACGTTGTGGCGCGCCTCGTGACCCAGGAGCGGGAGCACGAGCATCAAGATGTCGAGCATCTCGAAGGGCACTTGCAACGCATTGGCGCCGACTGGACCACGTGCACCCGGGAGGGTGGCGAGGCCAGAGGCGGTCACACGCGGCATGAAGACGTCACCGACGCTGTAGTTGTCCATCGGCAGCTGCTGGGGCACCTTGCTGCCATCGGCAGAGCAGTGCATGTCACCGGCGGTGTAGAGGTTGAAGGCGTCTTCGAAGAAGACCGCCACCGCGCCCAGTTCGCTGGTGAAACGACCGTCGCGACCCTGCTTGATGCTCTCCGCGTAAACGTTGAGCACGTACAAGATCTGCATCAGCTCTTTGTCGATGAGCTGAACGGCCTTCTGCATCACTGCCATGATCGGCGCCTTGGGGTTGCGCTTGGCCAGGTCTTCCACGAGTTTCGGCAGAGCCTTCTCGTAGCTGGTGCGCAACTTGCCGAGCTGGCGGTCGAGACTGATGACCACCGGCTTGTACTTGCCCTCCATGTTGGCGATGCCCCAGGTGAAGAGCGAAGCCATGTCGCCGAAGCGCTCTTCGTAGTAGCCGTCGAACTGACGAGAGATCATCAGTGCTTGAAAGCCGTCGGCGCCTTGGAGGATGGTCTGGCCGGCGGTGTAGCTCTCGCGGGTCTGACCTGCGGGAACGACTTTGGCTACTTGAGGAATCACCAGGTCGCCGATCAGGCCCTTGCCGTCACCTTGAGGGGTGGTGGAATCGGCGGCAGGGGCGGTCTCGGTTGCGGTCTTGCCGGCCTTGCGGTCGCGCTTGCGCTGGTTCTTGGCTTCACGAGCGGCACGCTTGAGCGAACGCTTGACCAGGTCTTCCGTCGACGGGAAGTTGAAATCATCGCTGCCGGTGCCGGCGACATCGATGTTGGTGTGGTGTTCGTGGCCAGGAGCCGGAGCATCTTTGGGGTCCTTGGGGGCGGTGCGAACAGCGGCGGCGGTGTTGAGCTTGAGGTTGAGCTTTTGCATGGTATGGTCCTTTGTTTTGGAATGTGAGTAATCGCCACAACTGCGCTGCAGTGCGGGTTTCCTCTGGTTAAACAAACGTTGCTACTCCAATCACTCAATCCAGGCCTATCTTTCGATGGCTTGGCTGGTTCCACGGGAACCTGCAGGAAAACCGCAAACAACCGCCAATACTTCAAACCGTGTTCGATGCGATCAGCAGAAGAGCTGATTAGGGGCGCATGGAAGGTAGGCAGAGTTATTGGTTAGGTCGTTTTTGGTTCTTAAGTTAAAGAGTTGGAATAGTGAGTTAAGGCTAATAAACCAGCCTCATGACAAGCAATGGTTTATAAGGCTTGTTAGGGTTAATTGCTTTATTACGGGCGGATTTAAGCTTCCGCGCGACATATTAGAGCTAGGTTAGCTCGCGCTAACAATTAGATTAAGTGAGATTTTTGGATTCTAAACACTAGGTCGAAAATAGTGCACTGAGCGGCACAGCCCAAAGATTGTCTCCCATTGAGCCAGCATGTTCGCCTGAATATAAGACGATGCCGACAAACGGTCTATTTCTTGCGATCTTTTCCTTGAACCAACGCAGGTGGTTAAAGTGGTTAGTTTTAATTGCCGAACCGGCCTTAACTTCAATACCTAAAAGTGCTTGGTCTTCACGTTCAACTAAAAAATCAATCTCGTGTTGTTCGCGGTCGCGATAGTGAAATAGTTGATACTGCTGTTCACTGGCATCAAGCTGAGCTGCAAGCTCGTTAAAAACAAAGGTTTCAACAAGTTTGCCAGACCTGTCTGAATCTAGTTTGGTTGGATTTTGCGGCCAACCGAGAATAGAAGCCATAAGCCCGCAGTCTGTCATAAAGAGCTTGGACTGCTTCCCCACGCGCTCGTAATCAGTGTTTAGCCATGGTCTGACTCGCTCGACTAGATACAAGGCTTCAAGAGCGTTGATATACGCTTCTAAAGTTTGACGGCGGATGGACAACCCCGCGCCAATGGCCGTTATGTCCATGAATTTACTGGACCAGGCTGCAAGGATTTTTACAAGTTCTTGCATGGCGTCCTGCCGTTGTATCTTTGCTATATCAGCCAGATCTCGTTCGATCAAGGCGTTCACGTAGTCGTGGTGCCAGGTTTTGCGTTCTCGCTCGTCAAGCATTACTGCTTCTGGAAAGCCGCCCCGAAAGGACATTTCGAGGATGGCCTGCCGGTCCACATGTGATGAGGGTGAGGTGCTGTTTGTCGAAAAATCGAGACGAAAGGCTCTATCTAAGAAAGTGGGATTAGCAAACAGCAGTTCGCCTTGAGTCAATGGGCGTAAGCGCAGTTTGCGGATTCTTCCTGCTAGTGATTCTTGCACGTTTGGTAGCGACTGGATATTGGCTGAGCCGGTCAGCAAGTACTGGCCTGGCCGAGGGTCTTCGTCTGCGACCATTTTTATTGCAGTCAATAGCGCCGGAACGCGTTGTATCTCGTCAATAATGAGGGTTTTCTTGTTGTGCTTAACGAAGCCTTGCGGATCGCTCTCAGCTAGCTCTCTGAGGATTAGATTGTCTAAGGTTCTATACTCAGTGCTTGAAGATATTAGCTGCTTTGCTAGTGTAGTTTTGCCGCATTGCCTAGGGCCGCTCAGCAGCAAGACTCGCCGAGTTTGCATGGCCTGGGTAATCATGTCTTTTTGCCAACGTGGGTAGAAAGAGGTCATTTGCGGTTCCGGCGAGCGATTTTCCCAATGCACGGCCTTTTCTTGGCCGCGATTTTATCAGTATTATACCCGCGATTTTAGCAATACGAGAGCCGCGATTTTATCAATTTGAATCTTTAGAACTGGTCATTCTCGAAGCTAAATTGACCGTGTGCAGTAAAAACGCTTCGCTGACAGTGGTGTAGTCCCCCACCACTAGTTTACAGAATTAGAATAGGCACGCAGAATGAATTATCGAATCATCTATCGGTGTGGAGTGGGAGTGATGAAGGCAGTTTTGACCGTTGTTTTTGTCACTTCCATTTTTACTTTGTTTCTTCTGAGCGCGGTAGCGATGCCTTCGAATGAGTGGCATTCTGAAGCTTACATTCGAAGTTTGCAATCTTGGATGGGGACTGTACAGAAGAGAATTGCGGAACAGCCTAAATACCATGACTTTGTAAAGGGTATTGGTGATCAGACCATTCAGGTGACCTGCCAGCTAACCAAGGACAATGATTTGGGTACTGTCGGTTCTCTGAATAGCAGCTTTTAGAAACCCCTTTGTGCAGATGCCAAAACTGTCTGTAGAACGTGTATTTATGCCTGTATCTCTCGACTGGATCAGGAAAACTAAATGACTCAGTTCTGGCCCAGAGACTGCTATTAATCTATCCACAATAGTTTCGTTTTCCTATACGCATTGAGTGTCTGCTAAAAGCATCACCACCGACATCAAAGCCAGTCATTAATGAATTCCAGACGGTAAGAAAGCACCAAGCTGATAAGAAGCCAAAGCTAAAATGTTTGGTGGACCGGAGAAGGCCCGAGAAATGATTCATTGTGTGGATGCCTTCTCGGGGCGAAGGCGTGTTCTGCAAAGGCACTACATGACTCAACTATAGACAGGGCTACGACTTAGTTGTCGACGACCCTGACACTTTCACCACAGTTGGTGGTAAGGATGATGCCCTAAAATTTTGACCAGGTTTTGTCACAAAAACCGCTAATTCGCGCGCCTTGTAATTGTAGGACTGTTTACTGGATGCGCCAAGAAACAGTATGAACTCTTTTTTTTGCTTGAGCCTGAAAACATTGTGTCATAGTGCTTTAGCGGCTCTGGGTGCGGATTGATCTGCGCTAGTTTCTGTTTGCGTAGTACTACCACTGGTTTCACTGCATCTGCTCTATCATTTATTTTATGGACTAGTCCGAAAATGCGCTCACAAGAGGCTGCTCGGCCTTGTCGGCCTGTCGTTTGATGTTTTTTTGCAGCTGCAAAGATTTTCTTGTTTGTCTGTGAGGCGTTTGCTATCACTATTGTATTGATTCGTCATTCGCACCCACCAAGGTTTTTCACCAACCCAATAACAAGCAAAGACGGCCTATCTGTTTATTTCTCTGTGCAACTACGTTGCAGAGAGAAATTACCGAAATGACTTTTGAGTTTGCTTTGACTGTGATAGGCGCATTGAAAGAATCATAAACAGTACAACATTCATTTACTAAAACACTAGTTGGCTCACTAGGGCCATATTTGGAGAATTACCATGAAAACCCATACATTGATAGGCACCTCTGAAGTGCAAGAGCGAACTGTTGACAGTGCAGTGCAAGCTGCAGTCAATCAATTTTTAGAAGCAAACGCGTTGTGGCGGCAGTGTCGTAAAATTTGGTCGGCAGACTCAAGAACCCAGCTAGAGATGGATTTTGACTTGCGCAAGAAACGTAAAACAATTCCCGCTTCTGAGTTGGAAGAGTTGGAAGAAAAGGTCAAACAGTCAGCGGAAGTATTCCAGACTCTTGCCATTGAATTGAACAGACTGCAAAGTAATTACTATGCCGCTGCTGAAATTCTTGCTGGTCAGTCAGCCATCGATAATTCGCTCCAGATAGCATTGATTTCTCATGCTGCTGCCGAATGTAAGGTCAACCAATCTAACCAGACCTTGGATCAAGCGGTGTTCAATGGCAGTTATTTTGACGATAGTACATTGGCTTATGCCGAGGCTTTGCAGTTGACTGAGCAACAGAGTAAAGACTGTTGGGATGCGCTTCTGGTTGTAGCTCGGCAGCTTGTCGAGGTCGCAAGCCTTGTCACGATTGACGATAATGCACTGCATCTATATATTCGGCTGCTGGAGCTTGAGAATTCCAACCACGAGTTCGCAGCCAACGAAAACTATGCTGAACCAATAGACGAACTCTTCTACGAGCAATGGGAAGCAATCACTGCACAGATCCCAGAAGCCGAGGCCGCTTTCATCGCTGCTGCTAGCAGCAACAATTAAAAGAAAATCGGTGGTTCAGACTTATTTCTATCTGCATTAACCCACTGGCTGCTGCTTGCCTTGAAAACCATTGCAGGCAGGCTGATGCCTGACTGTCATAACAATTTGAACAAAAGGTAATTATATGAAAAATCATAATCAACAAACGATACCCGTAGTACTTCATTTATCACAAGATGAACTCTATGGGCTGTTAAACGCTCTCATAGATATTGTCTGTGAAAACGAAGAGCATCCACTTGCCGAAGTACTGCATGCTGTTGGAGGTGTTGTAGGCGACCTTGAGAGAGCGGCCGAAAGAGCCGAGATACTCGCCCTATTAGTCAAGCTAAAAGGCCGTGATAGTGAAGCTATGCAGGTCGGTGCCATTGTGCCCAAACCTGTAAATGGTGATGTTACTGTCGAAGTAGCAATTGAGATCTTCTTTGAAGAGCATGGCTGGCTGGTCGAAGATGAGGGTGAGAACCTGCGCTTTTGGGCTCTACCTGGTGCCAAAATGCTGGAGCACCTGCTTGAGACAATAAATTCAGAGTGCACAACTCCCACTGGCACAGACATCTAGCTCTATTAATTTACTAAAACACGAATTGGCTCACTGAGAGCCATTTTGGGAGAATTATGATGAAGACGAATACGAATACAGGAAGAGGCATAGTAGAAGTGCATGACCAATCTCAGTCACTAACTTTGGAACAATCAATTCATGCCTTTTTGCAAGCAAGAGCGATTTGGCGTTATTCCAGAAAAATCTTGGATGCAGCTTACTATCCAAGGCTGACAGAGTTAGCTGATCTTAAAGAGCAGATGGAACTTGCTGCTGCTGCTTCTACGGAAGGATTGGAAAAAGAACTCAGTCAGTTGAAGATGGAAGAACGCCAGGTCGAAAATGCGTACATGAAGCTGGCAGTTGAAACCAATAGACTCGAAAGAAATTACTTTGACGCGGCCCAAGCACTGGCCTCGCAGTCTTCAACCGGTATTCAGCTCGGCCTCGAGATGATTGCCCATGCTGCTGCCGAACATAGCTTCAACCAATCTTCACTGAAGGTTTTGGAGGCAGATTGTGAGTGGCATAGCGACTACCATGAAACAGATGACGACGGCAGAGACCATTTAGAGTTGGCCGTTAAGTTGGCGAAGGAGCAGCACAAAGTTTGTGTTGAGGTGCGTCAGGCAGCAATCACCCAGCTCATCAAAGCCAAAGAGAGTTTCAATCTGATCGACAATGAGCACCTAAACCGATATATCAATTTGCTGGCGGTTGAGAAAGCATTAGCTAAGATTGAGACCTGGCTCTTAGAGCAACACTGTTATGTGCGAGCATGCCTTCCAGAGGATGGCGAGCTAGAGTTTGCGGTGGAGCAAGAATACAGAGAATGGGTTAGTTTCCGCAATATTACCGACCGTTCTGTGGACGACTGCTACAAGTCGTTTGTGGAGAACTGCTGTTAGTTTGCACCTTACACCTAAGGTGATTGTGGATTGGTGCTGCTTTTTGCAATTAATTCTATGCGGCAATCGATCAGTATTTATTTTTAGAGGAAAATGTCATGTCTACGAAAATCTCACCAATAGCCTTTGCTCAAGCGCAAGTGGCAGCACAACAACTCAAAGAAGAGTTGGAAAAACGTCTCATTGATAAAACATCTCATGGCTTCAGTTGCGGCTGTGGTGCCTGCCATGCCGGGCAGTCCAAGGTCGTGGCTATTCGCCTTCCAAGCTACCAAGAGCACATTGCACGGTGGCTTTTCTGGTCTTGCCAGATGATTGATGAAAATGGCAAAGGCTGGAGCCAGGGCATTGATCAATACATTCCCTGGATGGAACTCTACCCCATGTTTCGCAATGCCTTCAGCGGCATTGAAGTAGAAGTGGGTTCTCCCCATGCTCGATTGTTTGACGACAATGAGGATGGTTCTCACGCTCAGTCGGAGCGTTCATTTCTATCCTCAGGTCGTACCGTAGAAATAGCCAACGATAGCAATGTCATGGTGCGCCCAACAGGTAACTTGAGCCAATCAAGTTGGGTCAATGCTGAATTGAGAGTGGATAGTGACATGAACCGCTTCCCTGGGGAGAAGCAACTAGTGGTTTGCAATGTGGACGCCTTGGAACTGGGAAAATGTCATGGTCGCGAGCAGGGACTATATTATCAGCCCTCTGCTCCTGCTAGTCACTCAACTTTCTATATCCGCATTCCCGGCTTTGGTGACAGCTCGGATAGCTATTTGCCTGTTGCTCGTGTTGTTGAAGTAAGCACAGATGGTGTCACATTTGAACTAGACAAGTCTGTGGAGTTGCTCATAAGCGACGAGCTAAATTAGCCTCCGGCATACGGTGCGCAATTGTCGCTAGTGCCAGATTTTTGTGGTGGCACTTTAATTTGCTGCTCTTCAACGCTCTGTAGAGCGCTGGAGATTTATTATTCTGAGCCGCTTTGTCAGGGCTCAGTAACATAGACGCTGACTCACTTCGGGTTAGCATCTCAAACGTTTTAAGAGGAATTATCATGAAACTCTCTTTTCAAAAAAGACTATACCAACTGGCTCTGGAGCAAGCTAAGTGCAATCTTCACCTGCGCTCCATGAGTCAAGCTTTCGACAACTCACACATGAATCAGGAAATTTACAAGCTGGCTCTGGCCACTCGTGGTGTGGACAGTCTTAGTAATCCTGAAATTTTACCCACCTTTTTCACTGCTGAGGCTGTGGTACTGCTTCTTCGTGTTCCCAATATCTACTGGTTCTGGCGCACAGTTCATGAGGCCTGCCTCCATGACCACGATGCTGATGACGCTCTGTTGAGCAAGGCATCGGTTGTCCGTGGCATCAAGGAAATTCGCAGCAGCCATAGCTACCAGTTCAACCTGGGTCAAGGCCTTGCTGATCTTGTCGATGATCCTAAGGCCGAAGGTCAATCTCGACGTGAAACGCAAATAGCTCTGCGGGCGGTGGCTGGTCTGATTTTGGTCAAGTGTGGTTCTCTTTGGGATCCCGCCAGTATTATCGACAACCCCTTCTTCTTTGAACCATCATTCGTTGAGTGTCTGGCGTCAAATCTTTGAGTAACCAACGGTTTGCTTCGGGCTGAATTTTCAGTCTTGGAGCAACTTGTGATTTGACTCTAAGTGCCTGGCCTGTAAAGCCGGGCACTTTAACCGGCCTACTAAGAGTCACATTTGCAGAACGACACAACTAAATTTTTTTTTGCAAATTAGTAGACCAGTCTACTACGATCATTCCCAAAAATAGATTTACCCGTTAATCAGCCACGTTCACTTCTTCCACCGTAGCTCGAAAGCTAAGTAGAAAAGCGGGTCCCCAACATCAGTTGAGGACCCCCACTAAGCTAACCCAAAGGGCTAGTTATTGCTTGCCGAAACTTCGGCTTTTCTGCGCGCTATTTGCGCTTGTCCAGTCGCTCTTAAACGATCAGCGCGTCGAGACGCTTGACCGCTTCGACGCCGATGGCGATTTCTTGTTCGGTCGAGAGCGTGCCACCGTTCATGGTGCCTTCACTGCCCAGGCAGAGAGGGGCTTCCGACTGCGCCTTGATGTAGGCGATGCGCTCGGCGTCGGTGGCGCCCACGGCACCGTCGATGATGGTTTGGGCTTCGGCAGCGGTCTTGCCGGCGGCCAGCAGCTGAGCCATGGCATTGGCCACGGCTTGGTCGGCGTCCGCCTTGGTGACATTGATGCTGTAGGTGTTCTCGGCGAACTGCAGCGACTCACCGGCACCCTTGACGATGGCGGCGATGGTCTCGAGCAGGGCCTTGGCGTCGACCTTGATGGGGCCGTCGGTCAATGCTTCCACCTTGGTGGTGCTGGCTGCCACAGAGCTTTGCAGCGCTGCCAGGGCACTGGCCAAGGCCGCTTTGCGCGTGGCCATGTCGCTGGGCAGTGCCGGCGGCTTGCCGTCTTTGCAGTCGCCCCAGGCGACGTAGTGCGCGTCGTGCTGGTTGAAGATGATGCCAGCCAGTTCGGCGGCGATGCCTGCGGCTTGACCGGTTTCGTCGGCCTGCGATTGGCTCAGGGCGAGGCGTGCGATGGCCACGACGCAGCCGCCGCTCAGGCAGTTGGCGACGCGGTAGGCGCGGGTCAGCTCGTCGCTGTCATCGGAGAAATTGCTCAGCGCTTGGGCGTGGATTTCGGCATTGGTCTTGATGATGCCGACGGCGTACACCAGGTGGTCTGCGGTGACGACTTGGCCGTTGATGATGATTTGGCTCATTTTGTGTTGTGGATTTGAATTGGGGGAATTGATTGGGGTTTTGGGTGGTTATGTCGGCATTTTCCAGCCGAGCGCTTCGATTTCTTTGAGCGAGTAGGTCTCGCTCAGAGTCAAGCTGAAGAACAGCTTGCTCACCTTGCAAGCAACGGTGACTTTGTCACCGCTTGCGGTCAGTTCGATGGCAAGCAGGTTGACCCAGCCGGGGGCGTCGGGCCGCGTTGCTTCGATACCCTTGATTTTGCTGACAGAGATTTTCTTCGACTGACTGGCGAACTGAAAGGAGAAGCTCTTGGCCAGCCGCATTTTGCCGCCGCGAGCCAGGGGCATTTCCTGCACCGCCGAAGTGGTGACCGAGATGGTGCCGCCTTTGTTGACGATGCGAGTGACCTTGCACTTCTTCAGTTCGGCAGCAGGGGCTTTGCCGAAGGTCTTTTCGAATTGGTCGGGGCCGATGTCGGCTCCGGGTTTGATTTGTGAAAGTTGCGAAAGTTGGGGAAACATTTGGTGCTCCAAATGAAAACCTAAGCCATTGCTGGCTTAGGTGGGTCGGAAAAACTTGAGAAACTTGATAAGGCTGGGAAGCCTAGCTGCGTTCGTAGTAGGCCCGCACGGTCACCTGGATGATCAGCGAGCGCCTGGGGTTGGCCGAGGGCACGACCACGGTGCGCGTCAAAAGAGCGCAGGCACCGCCGGGAAATTTGCCATGGGGGAACATCTGCTCGTCCGGCAGTCTGAGAATGCAGCCCTCCGAAGCCAGACGAAGAGTGACTTCTGACAGCAACTGCGGCAGGCGCGAGAGGTCGTAGCCGATGCCGGCGACGATGTCGAAGCGGTCGCGCTTCTTCAAGAAGTCTGCCAACTCGGAGGCGGGAGGCGCTTCTTGCAGGTGTTGGGAGGTGACTTCGAGCCGGGCCGTG
>Ga0172380_10006416_pt1 | contig 13683 bp, 14 predicted proteins | sample Leawe162metaG_FD_119747 | JGI IMG/M metagenome (GOLD analysis project Ga0172380, IMG submission 119747) | Leachate microbial communities from a municipal landfill in Southern Ontario, Canada - Leachate well 162 metaG | ecosystem: Engineered > Solid waste > Landfill > Unclassified | place... | reverse complement strand
GGCACGGTGATGACCGCTTCGCTGACTTCCTCGCCCAGATATTCCTCCGCGGTCTGCTTCATCTTGGTAAGGATCATGGCGGAAATCTCGGCCGGGGTCATAACCTTGGCGTCAACCTCAACCGCTGCGTCGCCCTCCTTGCCGTTGACGATCTTGAACGGGCTGATTTCGATGCTCTTTTTTACTTCCGCGTCACCGAACTTGCGCCCGATAAGCCGTTTGATCGCGTGCAGGGTGCGGGTCGGATTGGTGACCGCCTGCCGCTTGGCAACCTGCCCCACCAGCCGCTCGCCGCTGGTGGAAAAAGCCACCACCGAAGGCGTTGTCCGGTTGCCTTCCACATTGGCGATAACCTTGGGCTCGCCGCCTTCCATCACCGCGACACATGAGTTTGTTGTTCCCAAATCAATACCAATAATCTTACCCATCTCATATTCTCCTTACATAACGGGATGAATCATCCTTGTTATTCTTCAACATTACCCTTGGAAACGACGACCTTGGCCGCCCGGATAAGTCTGTCCTTAAACATGTATCCTTTTTGATATTCCTGCAAAATCTGATTTTCCGGCACATCCGCGCTGGGTTCCATGGCCACGGCTTCATGGAAATTCGGATCAAAGGGTTGCCCCGCGCCGGCCACGGGTTTTACCCCAAATTTTTCCAGGGTATTGAGCAGCCCCTTGCAGGTCATTTCCACTCCAGCCAGAAGAACACCGGCATCCGGGGAACACTGACACTGCTCAACGGCACGTTCGAGATTGTCCAGGGAAGGAAGAAGCTCCCGCAGGATGTTTTCTTCCGCATACTTGAACGCGGTCTCCCGCTCCCGCTGCATTCTCTTTTTAAAATTATCCTGCTCCGCAGCCATGCGCAGCAGTTTGTCCTCCAACTCCCGATTCCGTTCCAGGGCCTTTTCCAACTGAACAGAGAGGTCATCCTTCTCCGCCTTGACCTGATCGTCTCCCGAGCTCTCCTGCTCAAGACCATTTTCCTTGTTTTCTTCTTGTTCCGCCACCCGTATCTCCTTTCCGGTGCATTAACCCCAGCGGGATGCGCAAACCAAACTGTATCCCATTGCAATAACTTGATTTTTACAGACAATTTCACGCCGGTGACCAACAATAAGTATGCTCTTTTTCGTTGTCAAGACAAGCTCCGGGAATTGTCGCGCGTGCAACCAGCCGGGATCCCGACGCATATCAACTTCTAACTCTTTGTTTTTCCGCACCGACAAGACAATCTTCCTTTGTCCCCGGATCACGGCATGGATTCCGGCGCGAAAAAAATTTTAGACATCCGTGGATTCACCGATAATGATAGCAGTAGATACTCGCCGATATTTTTCTGAAACAACAGGGTCAAGGACGAATGCGCCTCAAAATACTTCTCCCCCTTTCATTCTGTATCGCCCTTCTCCCCTTGTCCGGCAGCGCCGATATGCGCCCGATCAAAAAACTCCGGGCCGGGTTGCCACCCTATGCCGTGACGGAGAAAATCGCCCGGCACAATGATCAGGTCGTAAACAGCAGACCCACGGACGAGCCGCTGCGGACGCCAGGCACCCCGCACATGACCTGGCTGGCGGATTGCGATGCCAGGGTGCAGTCGACCCTGTTCTATCCCGACCCGGTTGACACGATCTATACAGTCCGAAATCCAGGCAATCAATTTTCGCTGTCCGCTGGGGCTATTGATTACGGGATCAACGAGCTCCTCTCCCCTGTTCTGCTCGTTACCGGCAATACCAACAGCGACAGCCTGCGCCTTTTTGTCAAAGGGTATGCCCACCTTGGCCCGGACCTGCGCCGCGACCTCGACGGTCTGCGCCTTTCCCTGGGTGAATACACGGCAGGCAGTGGGGCCGGAACAAAGGCGGAACCAAAGTTGGTGGAAAAAAATGTTGATTTCCAAGTCGCCACGGCCCTGAAACGCTACGCGCAAAGGATAGAGAGCGGCAGACTGGTGGTGATCGGCGCGGTGATCGACCTGAACAATCAGTACGGACGCGGAATCAATCGCCTGATCATCATCAACATCAACGGGGAGACCGACCCGGAACGGTTACGGGGTATGCATCATCTCATCAGGCTGGACAAACGGCTGCTTGAGCTGGTTGGCCGCAAACCGTGGGAGGAAGAGGGGGGTGCCAAGACCACCGCCCCCCAGAGCAAATCAACACCAAAGAAATCCAGCAAAAAGAAGCCCGGCGTGAAAAAATAACATAAAAACCGAGCCACGCGGGCACCCACATCTCCAGAGATAAAAAAAACCCCGAACGGAAATTCCGTTCGGGGTTTTTCGCAGCTAAAAAATTTACTATTCAGCGCATTAGCAGCCGAAAGCCTTCTGCAACGGCGGAACGGTCTGTTTCTTGCGGCTCATCATGCCGTTTACCCACATGGAGTTGTTCGCGATCTTGCCACCGAAAGCCTGCTCGATAACCGCAGGCTCATCGGAAACAACCAACAGATCGGTACCTTCCTTCACAACGTCGGTGAGCATGAACAGCACGGAGTGACGACCATCCTTCTTGAGATCCTCAAGGGCCTTGTACAGGTCGGCGCGAATGCCGGCAACCTGATCCAGGGTGGCGAGTTCGATCTGGCCGATACCGACCTTCTTGCCGTTCATGTCGAAATCCTTGTAATCGCGGAAAACGAGATCCTTCATGGGGATACCGTCCACGGAAGATTTGGCCTTCAGCATCTCCATGAAGAGCGCATCGGTGTCGGCAACGCCGGCAATGTCTTTCAGGGCGGCAACCGCAGCCTTGTCAGGAGCGGTGCAGGTGGGGGACTTGAAGTTCACGGTGTCGCTCAGGATGGCGGAGAGCATGGCGCCGGCAATATCCTTGGGCAGGGCGACATTGTTGTTCTTGAACATCTCGTACAGCACGGTGCAGGTGCAGCCAACGGGCTGGGCATTGAAAACGATCGGGTTGTTGGTGGTGATGTCCCCGATCTTGTGATGATCGACAATGGCGATAACCTCGGCATCCTTGATGTTTGCCGGAGCCTGACCGATATCGCTGAAATCAACCAAGGCAACCTTCTTGCCGGCAGCGTCCATCATGGTCTGGGGCGCGGCCAGGCCGAAATTTTTGAGAACAACGGTGCTCTCCGGGTTCAGCTTGGCTGCCTCAATCTGCATGCAAGCAACGGCGTCGGTGCCGGTTGCCTTCAGATAATGAGCATAAGCAATGGCGGCGGCGACGGAATCGGTATCGGGATTTGAATGGCCAACAACACATACAGACATGGTGATCCTCCTTAAAATTTTTTATTGAACCAAAAACATCCTGTTCTGATTCCGGGACAAAACCTTTCCGGGACCAGAGAAAATATGCGCACTTCTTACGAAATACTCATCACCTTATGACAATAAAAACTCGCGAAGAATAGTGCTATTGGAATAGAGAGTCAAGAAGAAAGACGCGCCTGCCGGAGACAATCAACCAGCGCACAACGCTCACAGCAACCAACCAATATCATTCAACAAAATCAACTAGCAAAGACTCATCCCGGTTTTATCTTGCCCCACAACCCCTTTTTATGTAACAATTCATTCAAGACGTGATTTCCCCTCAACGGCAAACCTGTCACCGATCGAGCACACATCATGCAGGAAAAAGAAGCGCCACAAGAGGCCGCCCAAACACCCAAGGCTCCCAAGCGTCACAAGATCCTGGTCGCGGAGGATAACCCCGTGGTGCGCAAGGGCTTGAATAATTTTTTGGTGAAATGGGGTTATGAACCGATCGAGGCGGACAATGGCGACACAGCCTGGAACGCCCTTGAAACGGACCCCTCCATCACTCTTGCCATTCTGGATTGGAACATCCCGGGCCTCAGCGGCATGCAGGTCTGCCAGCGGATCCGGATGCGCACGGATGGGCCGTATGTGTACACGGTCATCTTCAGCGCCCGCAGCTCCATTGAGGAACAAGTCCTCGCCCTGGAAGGCGGGGCGGACGATTATCTGGTCAAACCCGCCAAGCCCTCGCTGCTCCGGGCACGGCTCGGAGTCGGCCTGCGGATTCTTAACTTACTGGCCGGCCCCAAGGCCGCTTCCGCCAAATAAACACCCACCTCCATGACTCGCCACAGATGCGTGCTTTTTGATTTGGACGGCACACTGGTGGACAGTCTTGCCGATCTGGCGGATTCGATGAATCGCGTTCTGGTCCGGCAGGGTCTTCCTCCCCATCCAACAGAGGCCTACCGCTATTTTGTCGGGGACGGCATGGTCAACCTGGTCCAGCGCGCCCTGCCTCCCGGCAATAACAACCAACAGGATCTTATCCAGGACTGTGTTCGAGAGATGCGGCAGGAATACGGGCTACACTGGGCGGACACCACGCGACCCTATCCCGGCATTGCCGAATTGCTCGATGCGCTTGCAACCCGTGGGATAGAAATGGCAATCCTGTCGAACAAGCCCGACCGGTTAACCCAGGAGGTCGTCAGGACACTTTTGCCGAACTGGCACTTTGCCGCGATTGCGGGGGCGAAGGAAACAATCGCCAGAAAACCGGACCCTGCCGGGGCGTTGCACATCGCCGACCTGCTGCACCGTGAACCGGCGGATTTTCTCTATCTGGGCGACACCAATACCGACATGCAAACAGCGCGGGCAGCCCGGATGTTCGCCATTGGGGCGCTCTGGGGTTTTCGCACCGCGGACGAACTGAAAAAAAATGGCGCCCAGGCCTTGATTTCCGTACCGATCGAGCTGTGCGCGTTGCTGGACCACGCAGAGCAATCAGAAAAACAGACCTTGCCGGACGACTGCTAGGCGCTGAGCCGCTCAGCCTCTTTTGCCTTTCGTATCTCGCAGGCAATCTGGAACGCCCTCTCCTTTCCGTTTTTATTCACGGAAACGGAGGTCTTGCCCTGTTTACCCAGACGATTTACCCAACTCACCTCATAGCGGTTCAACTTTTCGTTAAACCGGACGCCGACAACGCCGGTGGTGGTATTGCTCACCGTAACAAGATGTTTGTCGGTTCTGATTTTCCCAATCTTTTTTTCCGTGGCATCCCGCCAGGTAAGGGCGGCAAGCAGGCTTGAGTAGCGGCCGCCGCATTTGCCATCGGAAAAAAACTTAGAATGCGTTGTCCCCAGAAAACGAACCCGCACATACCAGCCGTGTGTCCGCTTATCTTCCTGATCGATCCTCGCTACATCCTTGTGTTTTTCAAGTATAACCTTTTTTGCCATGACCACTTACCTCGCACAGGTTCAAAAACAATGAAAATGCCATGCCCAACGGTTCAGTTGGCAACACGGCCCCCCCTGCGCCAAACACCATTTAACACCAAACACCAATAATTATTTACGATGCATTGATAAGAGCGAAGAAACAATAGGATTCTCCGATGAATTTTTTATATATATCCAATTAACTATCTTTTTGCAAGTTGTAGCAGACAGATCCCTCACGACAAACGATATCGGCAAATCATTCCAACGCAAAACCGCATCCCACCAGATGCCTGGTCCTTCCTCGCCTCCTCTCCACAACCCCAAATCCTTCCCACGCCCCCAAGGATATCCGCCGCAAACTGCTGCCTTCTTCTCTTTCACGCCGGGAACTGGTATATAAAACCACTTGGGGCTCCGCCTTCTGATGAAAAAGAGACGGCACACGCTCCATGCTCCCGGGATGACTGCCCACGAATACTTGCTGCCCGGCGCATTTGCCGCTACACACCCATCCCTCAACCAGACAAAGGCAGGGCCATGACACGTACCTCGGAAAAATTTTTAGCCCTTATTGAGATTATAAACCGCCTCCGAGCCCCTGACGGATGCCCATGGGATCAAAAACAGACCCCCCAGAGCTTCAAGCAGTATCTCGTCGAGGAAACCCACGAACTGATCGAGGCAATCAACGACGACAATCCAAGCCATATCTGCGAGGAATTGGGAGATCTCCTTTTCCAGGTCATCTTCCTCAACAATCTTTACCAGGAAAAAAATCTTTTCACCCTTCCCGATGTCATCGATGCCATTTCCGCCAAAATGATCCGCCGCCACCCCCATGTCTTCGGCAATCAAACGATAGAGTCGGAACAAGAGCTTCGTCAGCAATGGCAGGCGATAAAAAACCAAGAAAACGCACGGAAGGGACAGCCCAAACACCCGCTGGATTCCATCCCCAAAAGCCTGCCCGCCCTCCGCAGGGCGCAACGGGTGGCGGACCGGGTCGCGCGGGAAGGCTTTGACTGGCCGGATCTCTCCGGCGCCTTGGCTAAAGCCGGCGAAGAATTCCAGGAACTTCAGGAAGCCTTTGCCAAGGGGACACGCAAGCAGATTAGGGAGGAACTCGGCGACCTTCTCTTCGCCCTCGCTGTTTTGGCACGCAAGGCTGATATCGACGGAGAGGACGCCCTGCAGGAGGCAACGAACAAATTCACCTCCCGCTTTTTCACCCTTGAAAACATCATGGCAGGACAGGGGAAACAGCTTACCGATCTTGACCCTAAGGCGCTTCTGGATATCTGGCGACAAACCAAGGGCGAGACGGAACCATCTCCAGAAAACGATTGACAAACAAAAGGTTAATTGCTATCAATCGCGATTGTTTTTTTACTATTTTTTTCCACATACCTCCTTGCTCTTCGCATGAAACGCAAAAAGCAAGGGCCAAACGACCACAAGGAGGAATCAATGCGCAGGTACGAGACAATAGTTATTGTCAGACCGGGGGCCGGAGAAGCGGAATTTTCCGCGGTTTCCGAGAAAGTAACCGGAACCATCGAGGGTTTCGGCGGATCCATCGTAAGAACCGACCGGTGGGGCCTGAAGAAGTTGGCCTACCCCATCAAGAAAGAAGCCCAGGGCGATTTCCTCTACGTCGAATATGCCGGGTTGCCTGATGGCGTCAAGGAAATGGAACGGCTCATCCGGATTGACGACCGGGTCTTGAAGTTCATGACCGTAAAAACCCAGGATGTCTTCACCCCGGATGCCCCCAAGCCCGAAGGGATTGCGGAGCCGGAAACCGCCACTGCGCTTGAAGACGAAGCCTCTGAATAGTTTTTCCGCCCAGCGCGAATAAACTATACATATATCGAACCAGAAAAGAGGAAAAAACATGGTTATCAAGAAAAAGAAGATTTTCAACCGTCGCAAGGTCTGCCGCTTCTGCACGGACAAAAGCCTGATGATTGATTACAAGGATGTCAAAACCCTTCGCAACTTCGTGACGGAACGCGGCAAGATCATACCGCGGCGCATCTATGGCAACTGCGCCCATCACCAGAGGCAGCTCACCGAGGCAATCAAGCGTGCGCGCCAGATTGCCCTGCTGCCCTACGCCGGTCAGACCCAGCTGTAGAAAGGAACCAGCCAGGAATCGTGTTTTTGCGCGCAGGAGCAAGCAGACAGACCGAGACAATCGTGGCCATCGCTGTCACGACCCTCGTTTTCACGGTACCGGCCGTTGTTGCCGGACTTGAGTGGCTCCACTGCCTGATGCCCCTGCCCGCCTACTATTTCCTGAGCGTTTACGGCCGGAAACACGGCACGGTCATTATAGCCTGCGCCCTTGCTATTGCAGGCGGCGTGACCTTTACAACCGGAACCCTGCCGGGGTTGCTTTTCTCTCTGACCTTCCTGCCCGTCGGCTTTATCCTTGCCGGGGCAGACAGGAGGAATGAGTCGGTACGGCGCGCCGGGATGCAGAGTGTCGGCTATCTCGTGCTTGTTTGGCTCATCGCGGGGTTCCTGGTCGGCGTGGTGGGCAACAGCAATCCTTATCTTGACCTGCAACAGGGCCTGGATAAGGGGTTTGAGGCAACTTTTGCCCTGTACCGGGATTCAGGACATTTCCAGGCTGGTGATCTTGAAGAGATAAAAACCTTCATTGACCAGCTCAGGGTGCAGGTGGCGCGACTTTTCCCGGCCTTGCTCCTCACTTCGATCATCTGCACCGCCTGGCTGAACATCGCTGCCGGACAATGGTTGCTGAAGAGAAAAGACCCCTTGCGGGCGAACCGGGAAGATTTGAAAAACTGGCGGCTCCCGGAGTTGCTGGTCTGGCCGGTGATACTGGCGGGAATCATGCTTCTTGTTCCCGATGAAAGGCTCACCACCCTGGGCTTGAATGCGGGCTTGGTGCTCCTGGTCCTGTATCTCTCGCAAGGATTGGCGATTATCTCGGGCATGATGCACAAATGGTCGCTGCCGCCGATAATCAGAGCGATCACCTACAGCCTTCTGTTCTTGCAGGTTTACGGCATCGGCTTTATCGCGGCACTTGGCTTGGCCGATGTTTGGGTTGACTTCAGGAAACCGCGGCTTAAAAAAGATGTGGATGACACCTCGGTGTCTTAATTTTAATAAAAGAAACACTATGAAACTGGAGACTTTTTCAGAGTCTTCATTTTTCAGAAATAATGAATCCGGACAAAAACCGGATTCAACCGGAGGCACAACATGGAACTCATTTTAAAAGAAACCATTGACACTCTCGGCGAGGAAGGCGATGTTGTGAAGGTAAAGGACGGCTACGGCCGCAACTTCCTGATCCCCCGTCGTCTTGCCGTGCCTGCCACCAAGGCAAACCTTACCATTCTGGAAAAGGAAAAGGCCGCCATTGTGGCACGGAAGAAAACGCAGCGCGACGAGGCGGAAGCCCTGGCCAAGAAAGTGGCCGGAGCCACGGTGGTCATTGCCCATCGTTCCGGGGATGACAACAAGCTCTACGGTTCGGTCACCTCCGCTGACATTGCGGAAAAACTTGCCGCGCTTGGCATTGAACTCGACAAGAAGAAGATCGTTCTTGACGAGCCCATCAAGACCCTGGGCATCACCATGGTGCCGGTGAAGATCGGCTACCAGATTTCCGCGGAAATCACGGTGGAAATCGTTCCCCTGGCCGCGGAATAGTTTTAAGTCCGCAAGCAAAAGGCAGATCCGCGCCTGGCCCAACCCTTGCCGTGGCCTTGGAATAACGCAGGATAAACGAATGGGGGCGGAACTCCGCCCCCCTCCATTACAGCCAACGATACTCCATGGAATCCGGACCAGGCCCTTCCAGCACCCACCGTCTGCCCCCGCAGAATCTTGAGGCCGAACAATGTGTTCTCGGCTCGATCATGCTGCAACAGGGAACCATGCCCAGGGCGGCGGAGATTCTCACCGAAGAAGATTTTTACCGCGACGCCCATAAATACATCTATTCCGCCATGATCACCCTGTTTGACCGTGGCGAACCCCTTGATCTCATCACCGTTTCCAATCTGCTGAAAGACAATAACCGGCTTGATGCGGTTGGCGGCCCCACGTATCTTGCCAGCCTCACCGACATCGTGCCGGTTGCCGCGAATATCGCCTATTACGCCAAGATCGTGCGGGAAAAGGCGATCCTTCGCAGGCTGATCCAGACCGGCACCGAGATCGCCGGCCGCTGCTACGAAGAACAGGACGATATCGACGGCCTGCTTGACGACGTGGAAACCACCGTCTTTGAAATCTCCCGGGCCAAGAGCGGCCAGTCCTACCACTCGCTCAAGACCGTCATCTCCGACACCTTCAAATACATCGAGCAACTCTACGAACGCAAGGAACACATCACCGGCGTTCCCACCGAATACCATGATTTCGACAAGATGACCGCGGGGCTGCAACGCTCGGATCTCATCATCCTGGCCGCCCGGCCCAGTATGGGCAAAACCGCCCTGGCCGTCAACATGGTGCAGAACGCCGCCCTGCTCCACAAGGTGCCGGTTGCGGTCTTCAGTCTGGAGATGTCCAAGGAGCAGTTGGGCATGCGTATGCTTTGCTCCATCAGCCGGGTTGACGCCCAGCGGTTGCGGACCGGCTTCTTGAAGGAGCAGGATTGGCCCAAGCTCACCCGGGCAGTGGGCATGCTTTCGGAAGCCCCCATCTACATCGACGACACCCCGGCCATCACGGTGCTGGAGATGCGGGCCAAATGCCGCCGCCTCAAAACAGAGCACAACATCGGCATGGTGGTGGTTGACTACCTCCAGTTGATGCGGGGCAAGGCAAATACCCAGTCCCGCGAACAGGAAATCAGTGAAATTTCGCGCTCGCTCAAGGCCATGGCCAAGGAGCTCAGCATTCCGGTTCTCGCCCTTTCCCAGTTGAACCGCAGCCTGGAAAGCCGCCCCAACAAAAGACCGCAGCTTTCCGACCTGCGCGAATCGGGCGCCATCGAACAGGATGCCGACGTGATCATGTTCATCTACCGTGACGAGGTATACAACAAGGCGGAAGACAACCCGAGAAAGGGGATTGCCGAGATCATCATCGGCAAGCAACGTAACGGCCCAACCGGCACCGTGGAGCTGGCCTTTCTCGACCGCTTCACTTCCTTTGAAAATCTCGCCCACCAGGGTTTTCCGCCAACGGAATAAGATAAGGTGGATAGGCTGTAGGTGGTTAGTCCATGAGCAACCGAGCCTCCTGCAACCGCCCCAAAGGTTCCCCCCCCCCCGCCCCCTCCCGTCGAGGACGGGGGGATTTAATTACGAAAAAAACCGGATCAACGAATATGAAATACGATTTCAAGGCCATCGAAGAAAAATGGCGCTCCCATTGGCTTGCAAACAGCACCTACAAGGCCGGCGAAGATACCACCCGGCCCAAATACTATCTTCTGGAGATGTTCCCCTACCCGTCGGGCCGCATCCACATGGGCCATGTGCGCAACTACACCATCGGCGACGTGGTGGCGCGCTACAAGCGGATGAAGGGCTTCAATGTCCTGCATCCCATGGGCTGGGACGCCTTTGGCCTGCCCGCCGAGAATGCGGCGATCAAGCACGACACCCATCCGGCCAAATGGACCTACGAAAACATCGACTACATGAAAAAACAGTTGCAGCGCATGGGGTTCAGTTACGACTGGGACCGCGAACTCGCCACCTGCAACGACAAATACTACCGCTGGGAACAGCTGCTGTTTATCAAGATGTACGAAAAGGGGCTGGTTTACCAGAAGGTGACCACGGTCAACTGGTGCGAAACCTGCCAGACCGTGCTGGCCAACGAGCAGGTCATCGACGGCGCCTGCTGGCGGTGTGACAATGCCGTGCTGCCCAGGGAGATGAACGGCTGGTTTTTCAAGATCACCGATTATGCCGAGGAGCTGCTTGCCGGTTGCGACACGCTTACGGGCTGGCCGGAAAAAGTGCTCACCATGCAGCGCAACTGGATCGGCAAGAGCGTGGGCGCCGAGGTGAACTTCACGATCGAAAACTCCGACAAACCCCTCACCATCTTCACCACCCGGCCGGATACGATCTTCGGCGCGACCTTCATGTCCATCGCCCCGGAACACCCGCTGGCCCTCGCGTTGAGCGCGGGCACCCCCCAGGAAGAGGCGGTCAAGGAGTTCGTTGCCCGGATCAAGATCGAAAAACAGCGGCAACGGCCGGAAGACGAGATGGAAAAAGAAGGGGTCTTCACCGGCGGCTACTGCCTCAACCCCTTCACCGGCACAAGGCTGCCGGTGTACGTGGCCAATTTCGTCCTCATGGAATACGGCACCGGCGCGGTAATGGCGGTTCCGGCCCATGACCAACGCGATTTTGAGTTTGCCAAAAAATACGGGATCGAGATCAAGGTTGTCATTCAGCCCGAGGGCGACTCTTTGGACCCGGCCGCCATGCCCCAGGCCCACGACGGAGCAGGCTCCCTGGTCTCCTCCGGGGAGTTCACCGGCATGGATTCGGAAAAGGCCAAGATCGTAATCACCGCGGCGGCTGAAAAAAGCGGCTTTGGCCGTCAGCGCACCACCTTCCGCTTGCGCGACTGGGGCATCTCCCGCCAGCGTTACTGGGGCGCCCCCATCCCCATGCTCCACTGCGCCCACTGCGGGGTAGTGCCGGTGCCGGAAAAGGATCTGCCCGTCAGCCTGCCCACGGATGTCCAGTTTGATAAATCCGGCAAATCGCCTCTGCACACCCTGGAAAGTTTCTACCAGACCACCTGCCCTCTCTGCCACGGCCCGGCCCGGCGCGAGACCGACACCATGGACACCTTTGTCGAGTCCTCCTGGTATTTCGCCCGGTACGTTTCCCCCCGGTTCACCGAGGGGGTGCTGGACAAAACAAAGGCAGATTACTGGCTGCCGGTGGATCAGTACATCGGCGGGGTGGAACACGCCATCCTCCACCTGCTCTACTCCCGTTTTTTCACCAAGGTCCTGCGCGATCTCGGCTACCTGTCCATCGACGAGCCCTTCACCAACCTGCTCACCCAGGGCATGGTCATCAAGGACGGCACCAAGATGTCCAAGTCCAAGGGCAACGTGGTGGATCCCAACGAACTGGTGGAAAAATACGGAGCCGACACGGTCCGGTTGTTCAGCCTGTTCGCCGCCCCGCCGGAACGGGATCTGGAATGGAGCGACCAGGGGGTGGAAGGGGCTTACCGCTTTCTGAACCGGGTCTTCCGCCTGGTGGACGACAACCTCGGAATTTTTAGCGCACCCGCCTCCGCTCTGCCCCAGGAGATGAATGCGGCCAGTACCGCTCTGCACCGGAAAACCCATCAGACCATCCGCAAATTCGGGGCCGACATCGAGGCGAAGTTCCATTTCAACACCGCCATCAGCGCGGTGATGGAGCTGACCAACACCCTGTACAGCCTTGCCGCCGATGAGTCTGGCGAAACCACCGCTGACCCCGCCGTGATCCGCGAGGCCATCGAGGCGATGCTTGCCCTGCTCTCCCCCATGGTTCCGCATCTTACCGCCGAACTCTGGGAGCTGACAAAACACCCCACCCCCCTTGCCGAAGTGCTTTGGCCGGAGTACGATGAAGAGGCGGTCAGGGAGGAGGCGATCACCATTGTTGTCCAGGTAAAGGGCAAGGTTCGCAGTCAGCTTCAGGTTGCTCCGGGCACCAGCGATGCAGACCTTGAAAAGATGGCCCTGGCCGATGACAAGGTGCAAAAATTCCTGGAAGGCAAACCGGTGCGCAAGGTGATTGTCGTGCCGAACAAACTGATCAATATTGTGATTTAGGGTAACTACTCAGGTGGATAGTCCGAAGGTTGAAGATTTTTTAGTATATACACTTCCGTCGTCAGTCTTCCGCCTATATACCCCTTCCTTTTTAGCCTGACGCCAGACATTCACGGAACCAGACCATGAAGATCCCAACCCTGAAAACCCTGAGCCTGCTCCTTATCCTGCTGACTGTCGCCGGGTGTGGCTATCACAACCCCAACATGCTGCCGCCGGACAAACAGGGCAAGGTTCTCAAGCTCCATATTCCCATCTGGCCCAACCCGACCAATGAAATCAGGCTTGCCACAGACATCAACAATGCCCTGCAGGATTGGCTCGGCCAGAGCAAACAGTTCACCCTGGTGAACAGCTCCGGAGAAGCCGATTATGTCTTGAACGGCAGGATCAACGCGGTGAGTTATACCGGTCGGGCCTACGACGCCAAGGATCGTGCCCGGGCGCTCATTGCCACCCTCAGCGTGAGCTACACCGTCACCGACACCAGTACCGGCAAGACGGCCTGGCAGTCCAACTTCGCCCTCTCGGAATCGTATTCCCTTGAGACCGATGCTCACAAACGACAGGCCGTGGAAACCCTGGTGGACAATCTGGGCGAGGATATCTACATCCGCCTGTACAGCGCCATCTCCCGGTATGAAAAAAACAAGGTTCGGGGAAATTGAGCGCGGTCCG
>Ga0172380_10006413_pt1 | contig 13694 bp, 26 predicted proteins | sample Leawe162metaG_FD_119747 | JGI IMG/M metagenome (GOLD analysis project Ga0172380, IMG submission 119747) | Leachate microbial communities from a municipal landfill in Southern Ontario, Canada - Leachate well 162 metaG | ecosystem: Engineered > Solid waste > Landfill > Unclassified | place... | reverse complement strand
CGTTCCCCAGGGCAGTGTCTCGATGTGACAATTTTTACAATTGGGGTCCCATATAAAGTATGGACTTTGCAATTACCCGAAACCCGTGCAGATCTTGCTGAACTTCTCGACCTGACCGCCGGTGTAGCCGGTGAGTGTGACCCGTTGTTCGAGGTCGGGCATTCGATCCCGTTCGACGACCGTCTTGCTGACGCCGAACGCTCCCTCCACCCAATGGCGATCGAACTTGATCGGGCCTCTCCGCCAGGCTCGGTGAGCGCAGACGACAACGTCGGTGAGTTTGGTCGACCGGTTGTTGCCTTTGTACGGGTGGACTGCCCAGACCTTGTCTTGAAGACAGGGGAACGCGTTGTAGAACCTCAGCCACTCATCGAGCGACGTCGTGAGGACTGCCTCGCCCCGCTCGGAGAGGAGGTTGATCGCGTACCTGAAGATCACCGGGAAGGCGTCGGCGATCTCTGGCAGCGGGGCCTCGGGTGCGGGCGGTGCGTCCCACAGCTTCCTCCCGTGACTGAGTTGCACCCGGAGAGCTACAGTCTCGTGTTTCTCCGCAGCGACGGGACCGAGGTCTGCGAAGCTCGACGTGGCGAACGGCGAGGCCGGCAGCGTGGCGTTGATCGCGTCGGCGATCACGAGGTCGAAGTGTGCCCGTGGTCCCTTCGAGATGTCGCACGCCCGGTTCATGAACCTGTGCAAGTTCGTCTCTGCCTTGAGGGTGATCTGCGTGTTGAACTCCTTCGGTCTCTTGCCGGGTGGGATGATTACGAGAGATTGCGTGTTCGGACGCATGAGTTCCTCCGTGAGCCCGTACCCAGTGTAATTGAGGTTCAGGGTCACGCGTCGGACTTGGCAGACGCCGGGGAGGAAGGGAGGAGACTTGAAGGTCGGAGTCATGGGAGTTCGATGCTGTCGGGGTCGAAGATCAAAACGGACTCGCAGTCCCAGCCGTAAAGCGTGCGGGGCCACGTCGTCCGCGTTGCGTGCTGCCCGTCCACGGTCAGGTGCATACCTTGGTAGCCTTCCGCGACGATCGCCTCGAAATCGGGCACTTGCTGGTTGATGCCGGGGCAAACGTCACGCCATGGCAATAGGTCAAGGTCCGCCTCTGAATCCACTGTAAGCAACTTGCCTTTGAACCGGACGTCGAAGTGTCGGCAGAGATGCGACAGTCCGTACTCCTCCGCCTTGCACCAGTCGACCCAACCCCAGTCGGAGTCGACCGGGCTCGTCCACAAACCGCCGAGGGGTTTGACGAACGGGATCCGGCGGTTGCGGATCGGGCGGAGGAGCGCCGGGTCGTAGGCGGAGGAGCCGTAGTGTCTCAGGAGCATGGTCGGTGGACGATTGAGATACTCACAACGTCTCGCGAGTTGCGGAGGTGGGAGCGAGCTGAGATGATGTCGGACGGGGAGTGGTGCTCCTCGACGAGGAGCGTGAACGCCATGCCGTTGATGTTGGCCAGGCGTTCCTCGTAGGCCATGTTGAGGCGCGAGATGACCTGACCGTCGTTGCGGGCGGCTGCGACGCGTTCGGCGAAGTTCATTACGGCGTGTGAAGGGTCAGAGTTACGGGCTCCTTGATGCAGTACCACCCCTTGCGGGAGGTCGCCCAGGTGTCGCCTTCATCGTGGTCCATCTGAGTCCCGAGCCTATTGTTTGGGTGGACACTACTGACGAGCAGAACCCCGGTCGTGGGGCTCGTTGCGAGGGCGATGCACCCGGCTGACCGGGTGACGAGCGCAGGGAACGTGGTCGGCTTCAGCCGATCCGCGAGGATGGATTCGATCTTAGATGTCATTGTCTTTTGTTTTGGATACGAACTTGTTGTGAGGGCCGAAAAAGCGATTGTTCAACCGCATGGCGGTGCAGAAAATGTGAGTCCCTCCCTTGAGGGCCAACTTGACCTCAAGCGACGCTTCGCCGTCATACTCCTTGGCGGAGTCCCACTCGTCGCGAAGTATGGCCCACTCCGCCTGGCCCTTGTCGGTTGTGTCGAGTGGCCCGACGTTGTCGTTGGTGAGCTGCTCGTGGAAATCATCGGCTTCGGATTCGAGCACGTAGTCAATCAACTCCGTCAACTCCGACGGAGCTGCGACCTCGAAGACGGTCCAGTCGCCATAGAAGACGCCGCCGATCTTGAGCATACCATCTTCAAGGCAGAAATCCTGCTCCAAGTCGGAGTCGCCGAGTAGAGCAGCATGGGCTTCACGGTCGACATCGTCACGGAGCCTGAACCGAGTGATGTCGCCGTAGGTGGTGTGGCAATACTCAAGCGGCCCGATGATCGGCCCGTTCGTGCCCCAATCATCGAGGTTCTCTTCCTTCGTGGCGCGGCCATGAAAAAGCCCGAGATAGGTCCCGGGCTTGAGGAGCTTGTGCTCCGTTTGGTTGTATGTTGGGAGTGTATTCATGTTTCGATATTGTGTTTGTCGATCAAATACCTGGCGAGGTTGACCGCTTGTATCATTGCTCGATCGTCTGCTCGGGCGTGAGCACTGCATATGCACTCCAGCACGATCAGCAGCTTCTCGAACCTGACTTCCTTGCACGTAACGCCTTTCCCCGAATCGAAGAAGGCATCGAGAGCGTTGGCGACATCTTGGCTCCCACGGTGGGCTTCACCGAAGGTGACTTTCACGTAGCAGTGTGATTTCATCGGGATTTTGATTCGAGCCATTCAATTGTTTCTCTGGCTTCGCGGAGTTCGGAGTGGACTAAGGTCAGCTCGCGATCCGCCTCTAGGAGGAGCTGCATCATGTTGCGGCAGTCTGCCGCGTCAGACTCCTCGTACATGCGATCTTCGCCCTCCTTGAGGGCGGCCCTCGCGTCGTGGTGCTTGGCGCGATATTCGAGTCGGGAGTAGACTGCGTTGATAGAACCGTTCATTTGGTTTCGTCCCACAGGTTGAGTGTCTTGAGGAAAGCCTCCGCTCGTTGCGCAGCGGTGGCGGACATCCAGTGATTGCGTAACCCGCATATCGCTTTCAGCTCCGTCTCGTACTTGTGCCAGAGGGATGAATAGTCGCCCCACTCTCCGAGGGCCATGTTCTCAGCCTCGTGCATGGCGTTGAGGTCGGCGCAGTAGTCGGACACGCATATCCATCTAGGGTTCGAGCAGTCCGGGAGCGGACCCTCACACTGCACCCAACCCTGTGTCCCTGTCGGAAACTTGAAGTAGAGATTGCCGTCGGGGCTTTGACACCAGCGTGCCCCGAGGGCCATGCCGATGGCGATTCGTTGTGCTTCGGGGCTCATCCGAAAAATTCTCCATCCTCATCGAACGTATAGTCGTTGGCGTCCATCATCTCGGCGATGACCTCCTCCGAGTGGTTGTACTCGTAGTCTTTCTCCAGCCCGTCGTAGATCCACCGCATCACGTCGCGGAGCAGCTCCGTCAACCTCTTCTCGATCTCCGGGTTGGAGACGCCGTTCTCCTCGTCGAGCTCGACGTCGATGGAGACGGAGTTCTCGTGGTTGTAGTGCCCGGTGTGCGTGACTACGGCGAAGGCGCGGCGGTACATCTGCTTGACCATCGAGAGCTGGTCCCGGATGCGGGTTAGCTCCTCGCAGCCCCACTTCATCTTGCGCCACGCCTTCTGGTCGACGAGGTCCTTGGCCCGCCACCTACCGACGAAGCACGCTCCATCTCCCTGCGACCAGAAGCCGCTGAAGTAGATATGGTCAACCTCGATGCCGAGGTGCGGAAGGATCTCCTTATAGCATTCGATCGCGTTCGTGCCGCTCCAATAGTCGCCGCTGGTGAGCCACTCCTTGGCCTTCTCCTTCGCCTTCTCGGAGAGCTCCGAGTAGCTATATACAGTTGTTTCGATGGTTTTCATAAGTCTCCTAGCGGGAAACGTGATCAGCAGGAATTGTCCTCGGTGCGGGAGAGGCTGCCTGCTCCTCAGCCGTCATCTCTCGCAGATTAGACGCCGCTACCGTCGTGCCCCAACCCGAGGCCCAGCGGATGCGCGGGTTTTTACTCGAATGCTTCCCATGATGATATACGACCACCCCATGAACGCAGGCCCATGCGAGCGGCTGCGCCGGGTCCAATACCACACGAGCACCGATAGCGAACCGCTTGACGGATTTGATTGAGCCATTCATGCCAATACCTTTCGGGTGCAGGCAACCGGTTCTGTATAGACGCGGGGCTTGCGCTGTAGTTTGTACTCCGGCAACAGGGCGTACTCCTTCCGGTGCCGGCGGACGGACCCTCTAAGCAAGTCGGAGTCGATCGTCTTGGAGAGGGCCTTGACGATATTGTTGCGGGTGCGGCTCTTGCTGAGGATCTCCTTCAGCCGCGAGTCCATGAAGTACCACAGGCGGTCGTCGTTGTAGGGTATGAACAGGTCCCGGTTGATGATGATGTCCCCGTTCCGGTAGGGGATCATGTGGGTCGGCATGAGCCGGATCGCGGGCTCTTTCCAGGTATGCCAAGCCCAACCGCCACAGCCGTTCGAGCCGACGCGCCAATCAGAGAGCCCATTCAGGAAATCGTTGATCTTCCTGACTGTGGTGGGCGTGTACCAACCCCCGTTGTTCACCACAACAACACCGTTGATACTCTGCTGAATGATCCGTGTGTAGTGGTAGGTGATCGTGACCGACAGGTCGCCCTGCAACTCCATCCACAACGCGTACCCGATCTTCTTCTTGTGACGACCGAGGGCGATGAGGTTGCGGTGGAGTTTCGGGATGGCGGCGAACGACTTATGCTCTCCGATCGTGGCGAGTAACTTTTCGAGGGTCAGTTTCGGGCTCATGGTCTCAGTTGCTCATGTCCCGTGCATCTCGGAATCCGAGGAAGACGGGGATGCGTGGTTTGTCTTTTGTTCCGAATTTCTGATACCGGAACTTGACGGTCTTGTGGAGAAAACCGCGTTGGTTGGTCCAGATCCGCTGGCGGGTGAAGTCGTCGAACCCCGTGCCGAGGTTGAACTCACCGTAGGTCTCGTGATGCACGATCAGCGCACCGAGGGTGCCCTTGCCGGTCAGGTTGGCCTTGTGCGAGGACCGCTCGGTGCGCCCGAGGGCGTTGGTCGTGGCGACGTTGTTGTTCGCCATCTGCTCCTCGAAGCCGACGATCGTCGCCTCGTCATCCTCGAAGGGCTTGATTTTGGTGAGGTAGCCCTCGCGGAACGTGGCGCGTCCCCGCTTGTAGGGGCCGTCGGGTGTTCGGACCATCGTGCCCTCGAAGCCGGCCTTGAGGTGCTTCTCCGAGATCGCGGCGAGTTGATCAGGGAAGGTGACGTAGTCATACGGAAGGACCCGAACGTGATCATCATTGAAGACGTGGCCCTGGAGGTACGAGAGACGGTTGGTGTAGGGGGTGTCGGTATCCCACACGTCGAAGACGTGGAACATGAAGTCGGGTCTGCCATCCCCCGACATAATACCGGAGGTGGAGTCGTTGAAGTTGGCCCCGACAGTCAGTTCACCATCACAGCCCTGGAGGCTACGGATAGCGCCGAGCTGCTCCTGAATGAAGCGGTTGGGGATCGGTTTGAGGGAACGCGACATTGCAACCCCGTCGACGATCAGACAGCGGATGCCGTCGATCTTGGGGCTCGCGATGAGCGGATATTGGAGCTGGGCGATGTCGTCGCACGGAGCGGCGAGCATCGGTTTGAATCCTGTTGGTAGTGGCATGGGAGGAAATGGTGCCCGTACTCTGCACCCTACGGGCGGAGGGTTGGAAACCGGGAGGGATAACACGCTAACCCTCCCGGGGCAGAAATTGATGTTGCGAACTGCTGGAAACTGTGGTTCACGAGACGCGTGAACTCTCTCACACGTCTCAGTCGACTCCACAGGAACTTGACGGAGTTCATGCTCCTCCGTGATGGGAAGACCTCCCTGAAGCCGGTGTATGAGGGCGGGAGGCGAGTGAAGGGGCGGGCTGTCGCTCGTGATCTCGGCAGCGACATCGAGACGGTGATGACCCGTCGCCCAGGCCCCGGGAAGCACGTCGACATCGACCTGACGCGTTCCGCCTCAAAGGTGGACCACACCATCGGCGGTCAACGGGCTCCCGGGGGACCGGCGGCGTTTTTACGCCACGCTCGGGCTTTGGGCGAAGCGGCGGATCGGGGTGGAGTCACATCTCACACCTACGCCCAATGGTTCGGGAAGAGGCCCAGCAAACCGGGCTTGTCCCACGACCAGAGCACTTCTCGCCTGACGAGCGCCTACAAGAAACTGGGGTTCAAATCGAACCCGCAGGAGAAGGCCAGTCTCCTCAAGGACATGAAGGACCGGGGCTTCTCGCTCCGCGACCGGCAGGAGTATTCTCGGTACAGCCTCCGGCCCATCGAACACCTGAAGCGGGTGCCTAAGCCGGTGCGATCAAGAGGCTGATCGAGTCGGGGTGACCGTCGGGGAAGTAGTGGAGGGTGGCGGGGCACAGCCAGCCCTTCCTGTCCGTCCCTTTGAGGCGGTAGAAGTATCCGTCTTCGTGCGCCTCCTCGCGGAGGAGGGTGTGCCCGAACACGTCCTCGCCCCGGCAGAACCGGACAACTGCCCGGTCTGCCGGCCCCACGAGCGAGTCGATCATCTCTGTCATTCCCAGGATCAAAGGCTCCTCGACGAGGCCCATCTCCAGGTCGTCAAAAACCCACGTACCGTTGAGCCGGTACAGGGCGAGTTGGTAGGTCGATTCGCTGATCTTCATGGTCAGTTGTTGTTGTTGGCCTTGGGGAACGCCGCTACGGGCTTACCGAAGGCGATCTTGCGGGTGGGTGGAGTGACGGGGGTGGCTGCGGGTGCGTCCTCATTCAAGGGCTCGCTGGCCAGCTTGGCAACCCCGGCGAGGCGCTTGCGGCGACGCTCGATGTCCGAGGCCATGGTCTGGCTGAGCGGTGAGAACTCCTTGCAGACGGTGGAGATGTCGTCCGTGGTGAACGGGCGGTTCTCGTCGAACCCGACGCACTGCGCCTGCACGATCAACTTCTCGATCTCCGCGCCGGAGAACCCGTCGGAGAGCTCCACGAGCTTGGCGACACTGAACTCGGCGGCCTTGCGGGCGGCCTCGGCGATCTTGATGTTCCAGATCGCGGCACGCTCGACCGGGTTGGGCAATTCGACGTTCCAGACCTCATCGACGCGTCGCAGAAGGGGCGACGGGAGGTTGTCCACGTCATTGGCGGTCAAGACGTAGAAGATCCCCTCACTGTTTTCCTCCATGTCCTGCAAGATGGACTTGATCACGCGGCTCGTGGTGCCGCCGTCGGTCTGTCCGGAGGAGGAATGGCCCGACATCGCGCCGTCCACCTCGTCAATCCAGAAAATGCAGGGTGCCATGGCCAGCGCCAGAGCGTGGACCGAGCGCCAGTTGCCTTCAGACTGACCCACGAGGCTGCCGAAGAGGCGAGCGGCGTCCAGACGGAGCAGCGGGAGCCCCAGGATCGACTTGCACGCCTTCGCGGTGAGCGATTTTCCGGTGCCCGGCTGACCCACGGCGAGGAACCCACGGGGCGCACGCTTGAAGCCGTACTTTTTGGCCTCTTCGCCGAACGCCCGCTTGCGGCGGAGGAGCCATTTCTTCAGCCGCTCCAGTCCACCGATGTCGGCGAGCTGCACGTTGCTGTCGACGACCTCCAAGATGCCGGATTTCTTGACTGCGAGGCACTTCTCACGGAAGACGACGTCCTTGCAGATCCGGCCCTTCTCGACGTAGGAGAGGGCGAAGGCATTTTCGGCCTCGATCGTCGTCATGCCCTTCGCGGCGGTCACGATTTCGTCGGGATCGTCCGACTGAATGTGATTGTTGCCGCTGGTGAGGGCGTCGAGGACCTTCCGGAGCTGCACTTTCGAGGGCAGTGAGAAGTCCACGAGAGTAACCTCCTTCTCCAGCTCGGGCGGGAGGACGTAGCGGCAGCCGACGATGATGATCGCCTTGCTCGATGCCTTGCCGGTCATCGCGGCGTCCTTCAAGCGACGCCACAAGACGAAATTCTGGCCCTCGGTGAAGACGTGGAAGTCCCGGAGGACATACACGTTCTGTGGCTTGTCCTGAACGAAGTGGTTGAGCACGTCGTTCGGGTCGCAGAGGTCCTTGTTCAACTTCCCCGTGTGGGTGTTGAGCAAACCCTCGGTGCAGGACCACGAGGAGAGGGTGAACTTGTTGCCGGCGGGGTCGCGCTGGTTGATCGCTTCGGTCACTTCGCGGAGCGTGGCCTCAACGCGTTGCTCCTCGTGGGAGACGACGTAGAGGATGGGGAAACCTGCGCGGAGCAGGTTGAGGATGCGGTCTTTCATGCGATTTGTCCTTGTTGAGCGAGCACTTGGTTGAAGTAGTAGATTTCCCATGACAGTGCTTCGTCATAGGTACTAAAGTTGGCGAGCTCCGTGTCTCCGGGTTGGTGGTCAGGCTTCAGAACCTGCCACCAGTTCCGGGACTCATTGAACTCGATGCGGCTGACCCGGCGGGTCTTCCGAGAACCGAGATCTGCAAGGGAAATTGGCCCTCCCGCGAGGGCGGTGACGTTTCCGTCACTGATGACTATCGTCGCTGCTGGCGATATGGTGCGCATGGAAGTCTTTGGCCAGTTGATCGGCCAGGAGTTTGGCGGGTGCGAGGACGAGGCGTGCTTGGCTCTCCGTGAGCCGCCCCGCGAGGACGATACAGATGGACCGACCATCGCCTTCGCGGGGGGATTTGATGCTCTCGACGAAAGCGACCGACAGAGCGGGAACTCCACTTGCGATCGCGACGTTGACTGCGTGGAGGTGGGTGGTGAAGTCCTCCACCGACTTGTAGGCGTCTTCGGACTTCACTTCGCTCCTTGTTTGACGGAAGACGAAGCGGCGGTCTTCTGGTAATACTCCGCCTTCTTGGTCTTGTTGGTGATCTCGCCGCCGAGAGCGGTCTCGAAGGCTTTGGTAGCCGCTTCGCAGGCATTGCCCGTGAAGCCGCTGGACTCGATCTCGACCTTTCCGCCGGAGATCGTGAATACGACAGTTTTTTGACTCATGTTAGTTGGGGATGGCGTGGAATTTGACGGTGGACCGACTCAGCTCGGTGATCATGAGCTGCGCCGGAGGAATGTAGTCTAGCCAACCTTCTGCTCGGTCGACGGTGAGCCCGGTATGGTGGGCGAGGAACTCCGCGTGGCTGGAGAACACGAGAGCGTGATCCTCCGGCAGCGTGGCGATGGAGGGCGGCATTTTCTCCGCGACTCCGACGTGGGTACGATAGATCGCCGCGCCGGCGCACTGCCGGTGGTCGAGGTCGTGGCGATTGTCGTAGTACCCCGGGGCGTTGTGACAGGGGAGATTGAAGGGACCCACCGACTGGCCGATGTAGGTCAGTGGGGAGGACCCTCCAAGCTCTCCGGGAGGTGTGGCGCGGGCGAAGGGACACCCGGCGCAGGGTTTCGCGGAGCAAGGTCTCACTGGAAGCCGGTGACGGTGAGTTGGATCTTGCCGTCCTTGATGGTTTCTTTCGTGAAGTATCCCTTCTTCAGGGCCTGCTTTTTCAAGGTCTCCGCACTGTAGCGGTCGACCAGATTGGTGAGGCCATTGCCGAATTTCTTCAGCAAGCCTTGGCCATTCCCGTAGAAGTCGTAGAGGAGCGTGTATCCGCTCTTGTCCTTCAAGGGGACAACGCCCACCTCGTACTTGACGCCCGGGACCTGGATGACGTGGTCGCACTTGCCGAGGTCTTCGGCGGTGAACCCCTTGGGGAGCGGGTAGTCGCCAACGGAGTGGCCCCACCACTCGTAGTTTTTCTTTCCCTCGATGAACTTGACTCCGAGGACCTCGCAAGCCTTGCGGAGGCTGTCGAGGTCCTTGATGACCGTGGATACGGATTCGACGTGTGACATACTGTTGATTTCTGCTGCGGTTGTTGGTGGATTTTCAGGCGACCATCTTCCGGTTGCCCATCCCACCGAAATTGTTGAGGAGTGCCTGAGCGGCGTTGACGGCTTCCTGCTTCAGGAACTCGTTCTTTTTCAGCTCGGCCATCGTGAAGTCGAGCGTCGTGCGGGCCTGCTCCGCCATGGCCTTGATGGTCGGATCGTTGGTGACGTTGAGCTCGGCGACCTCGTTGAGGTAGGTCTTGAGGTTGTCCATCGTCGCCTCCTTGTAGACCTCGGCGTCGGGGTTGGTGAGCTTATCCGCGATCTTCTGGATGAGGTCCGTCATGCGGGCCATGACCTGTTTGCGGGCCGCCACGCCGACCGAGACGAGGAGTGCGTCATGCTCCGCCTTCTGCTGGGCCTTCGCCTCTTCGCTGAGGCCCTCGATCGCGGCGAAGTCGCCCTTGGGCATGTCCGACGTGGTGAGCTCGATCTTGAAGTACGACGGGAACTTCTCCGCCGTCGGGTAGAGCGACGGGTCGAAGCGTCCGTTGAGTTTGACGCGCTCACGGTCGAGGTGGTTCTCGTAGTTGGCCACGATGTCCGCAATGAGCACGTCCTGCTGCGCCTTGAACTCCGCGACCTTCTCCTGAATCATCCCCAGACGGGAGCTGGGGATCATGCGGAGGTCCTCGGAGATGCCGGGAAAGCTGACGCTGCGGAGCCAGCGCCCGATTTGACCGTGCAGGGTTTTGATGGGGGCCAAGGCTTCGACGAAGCGAGTTTTGGTCGCTTTCATCGAGCCCTCTTGGACGTTGTGTTTGACGAGGATCTCCTCGGTCACCTCGTCGTCCTTGACGGACGTTCCGAGGCACGACTTGCGAATCCCCACGAGGAGGACTTTGTTGTTCAGTTTATTATTCATGGGAGGAAGTCAGGTGTGGGTGCTGTACTCGTCGTCGCGAAGGATCATCGCGCCGTTGAAGCCGAGACCCCTGCGGCGACCGTCGAAGTACAACTCGTCGGCGTCGCGGGTGCCGAAGAACAAGGCGTTGGGGAGCATCCGCGACAGGTCCGCCTTCATGCGTTCCTTCTGGCGCGGTTTGATGGACCGCATGAACCGGGCGAGCGTCGGGGCGATCTCCCGGGCGTTCGGGTGACGGACGATCTCCACGAAGGAGAGGGGCTTGACCGCGTACTGCCGGCGGTTGAAGTGGTTGGTGTCCATGTCGAAGGACCGGCGCGGGAACTGGTACTGTTCCGGCGGCGGGAACTTGGCGCGGAGTTTGGTGAGGACTGTGAAGAAGGCGCGGGTGTCCATCAGCATGGTGAAGCCGACTTGGTCGGCGGGGAGCACGCCTTCGCGGGCATACCACTCGCTCACGTAGATCGACGTGAGGTAGAACGACCCCACGAGGTACTGACGGATGCCGTCGTCGACCCAGTGGCCACGCGAGGCGAGATTCTTCGCGGCGAGGATCTCGGCGACCTGTTGCACGGAGAAGTACATGTTGGTGTACTTCCGGTGGGACTCCTCGGCTTCGGGAGAGTGGAAGGCTTTGACCTCCCACCCGTAGGTGGTGATTTCGACTTTGAGTTTCATGACGGAGAAATGATGAGTGAGGCCAGGATCATGTAGCCGACGCCCAGGGTGAGTCCCAGGAGCGCGGCGGAGACGAGCGGGTAGCGGTTGATGAGTTTCATGGCGGTCAGTTGAGCTCGGGGTCCGTGCAGTTCATTGCGCGGCACCAGCGGGCGAAGGTTTCGTGACTCCCGAACAGGTCGGGCACCAAGGTCGACGGCTCCGGCTTGTCGTCGAGGAGGTCCGCGAGAAGCTGAAGCTCTTCAGCGGACGCCGGGAGGAAGGGGATGGCGTTCATTCGGAGTCCCGTTCGCGGGCGAGGCGGTACTCCTCCCCCTCGATTTCGTCGAGGATCCAGTCCTTGAGGGTGAACTCGGAGGCGGGCACGATACTCCACGCGGAGGTGTCGATTTCGTCGACGACGTGGGATACGAGGACGCTGTCGCATTGGGCGAGCGTGCCGTTGGCGACGACGTCGCCGGTATGGTCGAGGAGGTTGAAGAGCATGGGATCAGCGGTTGCCTGACAGGATGTCGCGGATTTTCTCCTTTAGGCCGGAGCGACCGAGGGAGGGAGACGAGAGGATGGGGACCCGGAGAAATACCGGGTCACCGACGATGCTTGAAACGGCATCGAAGGCGTCGACGGTGTTATACCGTCGGAGGTTGCGGAGGAGTCTCCGCCGGGTGAGGTCTCTTTGTTTCATGGCTGGGATCAATTCGGGCAAGGTCTTCGGCGGTCAGTGCCTGACGCCACGCGTCAGGGTCCGCCCAATACGCTTCGACCTCTGCCACCCATACCGGGTGAATCGCAGGGTCGAAGCTGCGGGTGGTGACGGTGCGTGCGGTCATGGGCTAGACGTACGAGCAGAGGCCACGGGCACCGACGATGACGCCCGCGCTGTCGCGGACCAACTCGCCGGGGGACATGACGTCCGCCCGCTTGGCCGCTTCCGCGACGAAGGCGGAGACGATGAGGACGGTCCCCTCGACGGGGTCGGGCAGACCGATGATGACCCCAAGGGAGGGGCGAGTTACGGGGACGATGACATCCCCGACGATGATGGAGGGGCGAACCTCGCGGGTGACCGAGAGGCGGGCGAGTTGCCCGCTGGGGGCGACGGTGAGGGTCTCGTTGAGACCCTGAATGACGATGGCGTGAGGAGTCAGGTTGACGATTTTCATGGGCTAGTCGGTGCCCTTGCGTCAGGGGTAAGACGAAGGGCAGCGACTAACCCACGTCTCGCGACGTGGATCAGGTTGAGGGTTACGCGGCGATCGCGGTGGCGATGGCTTCGCCCACGTTGACCGTCGTGGCCTTGACCGTCTTGGCCTTGACCGTCTTGGCGACGGGGGCCTTGACCGCGTTGACGGCGGCGACCAACCCGGCGATTTTCTCGCTCACGAAGGCGTGCTCGTCCGCGCCCTTGGAGGCGTACGCGGTGGCGAACTTCTGGAGCGTCGCGATGGCCCCGGCGAACTGCGCCTTGACGTCGCCCTTGGCGATGGGGGCGGTCTCCTCTGCGGTCTTGGCGTCGCCCTCCGCCTTGTCGGCGGCGTCGTCCTCGCCCTTGACCTTGAGGGCCTTCTCGGCGGCCTTCTCGGCGGCCTTCTCCGCCTTGGCGACCCGGTCGGCTTTGTTCAGCCCCGTGTCGGCGATGAGGTCCGCCTCGTTGGCGGTCGCGACGGTGCAGGGGCTCTTGAAGAGGCCCCAGTCCTTCAGCTTGGCGGCAGTGACCCGGGTGACGGCGCGGTTGAGGCTGACGGCGTGAGCCGTCAAGACGGTATCGAACCACTCTTCGGTGGCGTGACCGGGGGCCACGATCCGATCGTAGACGTCGACCAACGCCATGGCGTTGGCCAACACGCTCTCGGTGACTCCGCGCTTGCGGAGCGTCGCCTTGGCTTCCTTGGCGGAGCCGAGGGCGAACGTAAGGGCGATAATGCCTTTGGAGGCATTCTTGGAGGCGGAGACAGACTTGTCGGATTCGACGAAGACGAACTCCACCAATTCGGGGGCGGCGTATCCACGCAGCTCCGTGAGACTCTTGACTAGGCTGGCAACCGTGTTTTTAGCTTTCATGTGACTCTATGGGTTGAAAGCGCGTTCAACGTGAACGCGCAGCGCAACCCACACTCGGTCAGACGAACCAGAGAACGCCACGGGCGGGACGTTCAAAAATAGGGGAGAGCAGAGCGTTTCCGCTTTGCTCTCCCCATAGTAAAGGAACGGGTTTCTCTCCATCTCTTCACCGAGGAGAGCAGAGCGTTTCCGCTTTGCTCTCCCCATAGTAAAGGAACGGGTTTCT
>Ga0172380_10006412_pt1 | contig 13694 bp, 22 predicted proteins | sample Leawe162metaG_FD_119747 | JGI IMG/M metagenome (GOLD analysis project Ga0172380, IMG submission 119747) | Leachate microbial communities from a municipal landfill in Southern Ontario, Canada - Leachate well 162 metaG | ecosystem: Engineered > Solid waste > Landfill > Unclassified | place... | reverse complement strand
CGCGAGCTGTACGACTCGTACGTCAGGCCGGGGCTTCCGAGGGTCGTACCTGACGTGAGCAGGGTGAGGCCGTACGGCGCGCGCATCGCCGGCTTCGGCGGCTCCGCATCAGGACCTGAGCCGCTGCTCCAGCTCTTCAACGACATGCAGACGATCCTAGACGCGCGCGCAACGTCGCACGACGCGCTCACCATCACCGACATCGTTGACTGCATGAACATGATCGGCCGCTGCGTGATCGCGGGCAACGTCCGCAGGTCCGCAGAGATCGCGATCGGCCCTGCCAACTCCGAGTTCATGCGGCTGAAGGACCCGAAGATCAACTCCGAGCGGATGCGGTCGCACGGCTGGGCGTCGAACAACACCGTGATGTTCGACGAGGCCTCCGACGACATCGACTACCGCGCGGTCGCAGACGGCATGTTCAACAACGGCGAGCCAGGCATCTTCTGGCTGGGGAACGCGAAGAAGTTCGGCCGCATGAACGGCAAGCTCGCGTTCCGCCCGGACGAGACGGTGCTCGGCGCCAACCCGTGCGGCGAGCAGATGCTCGGTCACCGGGAGATGTGTACTCTCGTCGAGATCTACCTGCCACGGCTCGAGTCGAAGGAGGAGTTTGCGCGCGCCATCAAGTACGCGTACCTCTACGGCAAGACGGTCACGCTGATGAACGACCGCATCGACGACCCCATCTCGCGCAACATCATGGTCAAGAACAGGCGCATCGGGCTGAGCACGACCGGGTGGGCCCAGGTGCTGGCGAAGCACGGGATCACCGAGCTCACCTCGTGGCTCGACTTCGGCTACGACCTCGTTGGGTACTACGACAAGGTCTACTCCGAGTGGTTCGGCATCGAGGAGTCGATCCGTACAACGAGCATCAAGCCGTCGGGCTCGATCTCGCTGCTCGCCGGTGTGACACCCGGCGTCCACTTCCCGATCTCCCGCTTCTACAAGCGGCGCGTGCAGGTCTCCATCGACTCATACCAGGTGGAGATGGCCGCGGCCGCGGGATACGAGGTCGAACCCGACGCGCTCGGCCGCCCGGTAGCCCACATCGTCTTCCCGATCGACTCGGGCGAGGGCGTGAGGTCTGAGGCCGACGTTCCCCTGAGGGAGCAGGTCGCGCTCGCTGCGCTCGCTGCGCGGCACTGGGCCGACAACAACCCGTCCTTTACGGGTAAGATCGACCCCGAGAGGGACACCGTGCAGGGGCTCGCATCGCTTCTACGCGAGGCGCAGCACCAGTTCAAGGCGATCTCGTTCCTGCCGCTGACCCCTGAGGGGGCCTTCGAGCAGATGCCGTACGAGACCATCGACGAGAACACCTACCTGAGGCTCGCGAGCACGGTGTCGCCTGAGAAGCTGTTCGCCGTGGGGCACGACTCGACCGAGGCGTTCTGCTCCACGGACGGGTGCGAGGTCGAAACGGAGTTGGACGCACGCCGGGAACTCGTCGAGGCCCACTAGGGGCACACGAGAGGTCCTGAGAGGAGACCCAGGTGGTTGAAGCGGTATTCCCCGAGGTTCACATCGTCAGCAGGCCCCAAATGGACCACTGGGCCGTGCGCGAGTACCTCAACAGCGTCGGCGCCGACGACTGGGGCTTCTCGCCGCGCGAAGATGAGGACGTCGAGCGGGGCGACGACGACATGCTCGTCGAGCTCTACGGCCGGCTCTGCTACAAGAGCTTCGGCGTGGGGCTCAACGCGAACGTCACGCGCGTCCGCGAGGACCCCAAGGCCTACCTCGAGAACGTTCTCAAGTCGGGCCACGGCTCGGTGCTCGAGCACGTCAACATCGGCGTCATCTTCAACAACGTGTCGCGGGTGTTCACGCACGAGATCGTGCGGCACCGCGCGGGCACAGCGATGTCTCAGGAGTCGCTCCGGTACGTCCGGCTCGACCACCTGAAGTTCAACATGCCCCCTGAGATCCAGGCCCGTCCCGACATCGAGGAGAAGGCCTACGAGGTCCTGCTCGCGCTCGAGGAGTTCCAGCGCTACCTCGCCCGCGAGTTCGACATCGACTCGCTCGGGTTCGAGGAGAAGAAGCGGCTCACGTCCTCTTTCAGGCGCTTCGCGCCGATCGGCCTCGCAACGACCATCGCCTTCACAGCGAACGTGCGTGCGTGGCGACACATGATCGAGATGCGCACCTCGCGCCACGCAGAGCAGGAGATCCGCCTTGTGTTCGACGAGGTGGCCTCCAGGTTTAGCAGCGAGATGCCGCTGCTCTTCGGAGACTTCAGCCGTGAAGTGGTCCTCGGCATCGGCGAGTGGACCACGCCATACTCGAAGGTGTAGCAAGATGGGCAAGAAGCGCAAGAACAAGAAGACGGTCGACGCGTTGCGGCTGCCGCCGGCGCTAGGCCAGCCGGTTGACCCGGCCACGGTGATCATCATCCTGCAGGAGCAGCCGCGCCCACTGCCGATGCTCAACACGGGCCGCACGACGTCCCTCACGAACGTCCCGTGCATGTTCGACGGGCTGCCCGACGGCACGTACGGCCTCGTTTGCCACTGCCCGAAGTGTGCCGTCTACTCGTAGTTGACAACTTCGGCGTCGCGTGGTATACTATGAGTGTCACCGTCCCGACGTAGTTTAACGGCTAGAACGGCCGCCTGTCCAGCGGTAGGAGAGGGTTCGACTCCCTTCGTCGGGGCCATACAGATACCAGGAGCGCGCATTGTCAGGCCAGCCGGTAAAGCCAGCAGGGTTCTTCTTCAAGATCGTCGGCAGGCCAGGGCTTCGCTCGGTCTCGTGCATCCTGTACTTCAGGCACAGCGACGGTCGCTGGTCCTGGGTGACCGAACGCGGTCGCGGCAACGATACCGGGTCGGCCTCGCTTCCGAGCGAGGTGTTCCTGGAGCTCGTCGAGCGGCTCAGCGCGGCGCCTAGCACCGACTACGACGACGAACAGCTGTCCAAGGTGAGGGCCGACCTGAGGCACGAGCTCACAACGTCCAGGTAGGGTGTGGCTCGTCTGAGAGGTACTTCTTAGTTGTTTGTTACCTCTATGAGTTACCATTCGTGTCATGGCCAAGCTACCGTGTAATGACCCGCGGCATCGTTGGTGCGCTCAGTGTAATCCTGAGGCCGCACGTAAGATGGTCGAGAACAATGAGGGTGCCTGGTCTGAATGGCGTAATGACCCGGCTAAGCGGGCACGATGGGCGGCTTCCCTTGGTAAGGGGGCTAACTCTGCTAGGCTCTCGGAGACCCTTCAGGCACGAGCCGCAGAACGGTTTGACAGGTGGCTGCACGGTGAGTATCTGGTAACTAAGGAAAAGAAGGGGCTTCCTTCGTTTCTACGCGGGAGATTGATCGAACTTGTAGGGTCTAGGTGCGAGCAGTGTGGGTGGGGTGAGCGGCACCCCATCACAGGAAATCTAGTCCTCCACGTAGACCATGTTGATGGTAATCCTAGAAACAATGTAAGATCTAACGTGCGCGTGCTGTGCCCGAACTGTCACTCGTTGACGCCAACGTTTGGGTACACTAAGCGTACATTGTCGATTCCCTCTTAGTTTAGTAGTAGAACGGTCGGCTCTGACCCGACAAGCTGGGGTGCAACTCCTCGAGAGGGAGCCAACATCATGGCACACGACGGCCACGACCCAGACCCTACCGACGCCCGCGCCCTCCGGGGGCTGTGTGCAGTAACGTGGAGCGTAGAGGACCTCTGGGACAACCTGAGGTGCAAGCTGCACTGGTCCGTCGCCCATGCCCTTGAGACCAAGGAGGTCCTAGATCGCTGATCCCCAGCTGGTAAACGAGCAGATCACCGCGCCGAGGCTACGTGTGGTCTACGGCGAGCTCACCGACATCATGGACCTCCAGGACGCGCTCGACCTCGCAGTCGCGTCGGACCTCGACCTCGTGCTCGTCGTCCCGGACGCCGACCCTCCCGTTGCCCGCATCGTCGACCTCTCGAAGCGGCGCTTCGAGGCGTCGAAGCAGCGCCAGGTCTCGATGAAGTCGAAGACCGTCTCGCTCAACGTGAGGATCGCCCGCAACGACCTGAACACCAAGCTCCGCACCGTCTCGAGGCTGCTCGAGAAGGGCCACGAGGTGCGCGTCACCGTGATGCTGCGCCGCCGCGAGAACTCCCACCCCGAGCTGGCGCACGCGCTTCTCGCAGAGGTCGTCGCATCGGTCGCCAACGCCAAGGCGTCGGAGCTGAAGCAGACGGGCAACATCTTCTCGGTTTCCCTCCGCAGGAGTTGACAACCCGCGCCGCGTAGTGGTACAATAGGCGTACCAGAGCGTACGTCGGTCCGCTTCACAGCGACGAGGTCGTAGTAGGTTCCCGCCCGGCCACGTCCGGCGAACGCAACGGTACTTTTCCTCGATAGCTCAATGGTAGAGCCCCCGACTGTTAATCGGGTGGTCCAGGTTCGAGTCCTGGTCGAGGAGCCAGAGAATACAACGTCCCTCCGACGGGAGGGTACGCTCGTAGAGACAGGTTCCAAACGTAGCTCAGCGGAAGAGCGGCCCCTCAAAGTAGGCGTCCTGACGTAGGACGCCGAAAACGCGGGGCGCGCGGCGGTTCGATTCCGCCCGTGCGGAAATCCTGTCACCTAACGCGGGATGGCGCAGTGGCAGCGCGCGGGGCCCATAACCCTGAGGTCGGAGGTTCGATTCCTCCTCTCCGCAACCACGGTCCGCTGGTCTAACGGCAAGGACGGAAGCCCCTCAAGCTTCAGGACGGGGTTCGATTCCCCGGCGGACTACCACAGCTGTGGGCTCTTAGCTCAACCCGGTAGAGCACCTGTTTTGCAAACAGAAGGTTAGGGGTTCGACTCCCCTAGGGTCCACCACAGAATAGGAGCACCCTGCAGATGTTCTTCAAGCTCGCTGAGGCGCTGGCCAAGGCGCCGTTCGACATCATCAACGGCATCGCGAAGGGGATCTCAGACGGCGTCGCCGAGACAACCGGCGACAAGCCCCGCAATGACCAGGACGCGAGGCGCGATGTCAGGCGCTAGCCAGTTTCGCATCCTGCGCGAGGCGGGCTACGTAGGCCTCACCGACGGCGAGAACACCATCTGGGTCCCGCTCGCCAACGTCAACGAGGTGCGCCAGGACATGCAGAGCGCGGCCACGACAGGGCCGCGCACGTGGCAGGCACGGGCTGGGCTAGGTTAACCGGCAAACCCCCTACTTGGTAAGTAGGAGAACGGGGTTCGAGCCCCCGGCCCAGATCCACTACGAAGGAGCCACATGCGCCACCAGGTCAAGATCTTCTGCACCGACGGCCGGAAGTACTCCGTGTTCATGGAACCCGGCCGCTGGATCGAGGTGCAGGGCATCAGGCTGCCGTGGGTGATGGCCACCGCCGTGCGCGAGATGGTGCGGGGCGACACGGGCTACTACGAGACCGAGGCCCCGCCCCGCGGGGCGGTTGACACACGAGTCCCGTAGCGATATACTGGCTAGGATAGCTCAGCGGCCAGAGCACCTACCTTGTAAGTAGGGTGTCGCCGGTTCGATTCCGGCTCCTAGCTCCATTCACAGAAAGGACACACAGTGGTTTTCGTAGCGTTCGACGCCGCCATCTTCGCGGTCATCTGTCTCATCGCCCTCGCGGTCATGGTCCTGAGCGTCGTCGCAGACGAGGTGCTCGACCTGGCCGTGACGGACTCCGACGGCCCGATCAACGTGCAGTTCATCGCGGCCTTCCTCTCCGGCTTCGGAGCGGTCGCCTACCTCGTCATGGTCTACTTCGACGCGCCCGCGATCGTCGCAGCGGCCGTCGCGGTGCCAGGTGGCGGCGTTCCGCTCGCGCTCGGGTGGTCAGCGGTGGTGCGCTTCTTCCGACGGCAGGAGGTCACCACCTCGCACGACCTCTCGGACGTCGTGGGGTCGCCCGCTAGGGCGCTCACCCGCATCGACTCTCTAGGCTTCGGCTCCGTCGAGTACACGTTCAACGGGCAGGTGCACACCGCGCTCGCCATCACCTCTAACGGTGAACGCGTCGAGAACGGGGCATTCCTCAAGGTTGTAGGAGCACTGGGCAGCACGCTGCTCGTCGCTCGTGAGCCCTACCAGGGCTAGTCAACGTCACACGCGCTCAAGGAAAGGAGCACGCATTGGATACGGTTGCCAGCATTCTCGGAGGTCAGGGGTTCGGCATCGGCCTCGTGGTCGTTGCGCTCTTCATGACGATAGCGCTCGCAGCGCTCACCTGGGCGGCCAGGTACCACCGGGCGGGCCCTGACGAGGTCCTCGTGATCAGCGGCCGGCGGTACGCAGGGAAGGGCCTCGCCGACGGAGGCTCCGGTGCGCCGGCGGTCGGTCACCGCATCGTGCGGTCGGGCGGCGCGTTCGTCATGCCCGTGCTCGAGCAGTTCGAGAAGATGTCCCTCCACGTGATCGCGACCGCCGTGAAGACGGCGAACGCCATCTCGAAGGAGGGCGTACCGCTCACGGTCGAGGGCACGGCCCTCTTCAAGATCGCGAGCACCGACAGCGGCATCATCGCGGCGGCGGAGCGTTACCTGGGCCGGCCCGCCATCGACATCGAGAACGACGTGCGGTCGGTGCTCGAAGGCCACCTGCGCGGCGTCTGTGGCCAGCTGACGCCGGAGGAGATCTACCGCGACCGTCAGGCGTTCCAGAAGCAGATCGCGGAGCAGGCGCAGGACGAGCTGTCCCGCATGGGCATCTCGCTCGACACGTTCACGCTGCGCGACATCAACGACGCGAACGGCTACCTGCACGCGCTCGGCGAACGCCGCACGGCCGAGGTGAAGCGCGACGCCCGCGTGGGCACCGCCGAGGCGGAGCGTGAGGCCGTGATCAAGGAGGCCGAGGCCACCCAGCTCTCGGAGACGGCGAAGGCCCAGGCCCAGACCAGGGTCTCCGAGGCGGCACGCGACCGTGATGTGCTGCGCGCCCAGTACGACGCGCAGACCCAGGCCGAGCAGGCGAAGGTCGAGCAGGTTGCACGCCAGTCCGCGGTCATCGCGGAGCAGGCCGTGATCGACGCACAGACGGACCTCGCGATCCGTGACGGTCGGCGTCGGCGCGAGGAGCTCGAGGCCACGCAGGTCGCAGAGTCGGAGTCCGCGGCCAAGGTCGCGGTGATCGAGGCCCAGGCCCGCGCCGAGGTCAAGGTCAAGGACGTCGAGGGCCAGGCGAAGGCGCAGGAGATCAACGCGGCAGCATCTGCCCGCGTGATCGAGGTGCAGGCGCAGGCCGACGCGAACGCACGCACCATCCAGGCGCGTGCCGAGTCCGAGGCCGTCTCGGTGCAGGCCGACGGTGAGGCCGCCGCGACGCTGAAGAAGGCGCAGGCCGATGCCGCGGCCATCAAGGCCATGGGTGAGGCTGAGGCCGCAGCGACGTACGCGAAGCTGCAGGCCGAGGCGAAGGGCCTGACCGAACGCGCCGAGGCGCTGAAGACCTTCACGGACGAGGCGATCCGCATCGAGCTCTCCACGAGCCTGATCGAGCGCCTGCCGGAGATCGTCGCCGCGGCCGCGTCGCCGCTCGCCTCGGTCGACCGGATCACCATCACCGACTTCGGCGGCGAGGGCGGTGCGGCGAACGGGCTGCTGGGGCTCACCCCGCAGACGCTCGCGCGGACGGAGCAGATGCTCAAGGACACGCTCGGCATGGGGCTGAACGAGATGATCGGCCTCGTTCGCAACGGCACCAAGCCGCAGTAGCGTCAACGACCGCACCCAGGTGTGGTACATTAGTGGGGACCGGTCGCAAGGCCGGTCCTCACTCTCGGCTCTGGGTTGGCTCAACAGGTGGAGCAGCGCACTCGTAACGCGCAGGAGAGGGTTCGAGCCCCTCACCCAGATCCATTCGCACCGAAGGGACACCGGACATGGGCGTCGACCTGCTAAGGCTGAACGGGTGGGAGCACCTGCCCCGGTACGCGGCGGGGGCGGTCATCCTCAACTACCTCTGGGCGATAGGCGCGATCAAGCTCGATCCTGCCGACGCTATCGTGGTGCCGAAGACAACCGGCTAGTCGCCAGTCTGCAAAACTGGAGTAGCGGGTTCGACTCCCGCCGGCACCTCCAACGAAAGGAATCCCGCGCGTGACCACCTCCGCAACGCTCCTCGATCTGGAGTCCCTGAAGCGCCGTGCCCTGAGGGCCGGGTACACGTTCAACCCGATCACAGCGACGCACCGCATCCTGCTCGACATGGTCCACGTAAAGGACGGCGGGTGGCGCGAGGTGCGCGTCCTGTCCGACGGCAGGGTGCGCGTGTTCGCGTTTGACAGGCAGCCGTCGAAGTACGATAATGAGCTTGCGCGTCGCGCGGCCCAGGTGTCCTTCCACACGTGGGACCTCGAGCAGCACGCCGACATCGACCTGTTTCCCAGCCCGTCACCGCGGAGAGAAGAGGACCACAGATGAACCGTCGAAACTTCCTGAAGCGTGCGGCCGCAGCCGCGGGTGCGGTCTCGCTGGCCGCTATCGTGGGGTCCTCCAGGCCTCTGGAGGCCGTCGAGGTGCAGCCCGACGAGCGCAACGACGTCCCTGCCGAACCGCGCGCCGTTGCGACGTTCCAGGGCCTCTACCCGGCGGACCTCAGCACACAGGGCCTGAACGCCCACACACACTCGCACATCTACGACCAGCCGCGGTACGACCACACGCACGTCTACCACAGCCGCACACGGTGGGTGTACTACGCCGACCACATCCGCTGCATCGAGTGCGGCGGCGTCGTGAAGGACCGCAACGGCGGCCGTCGTCCTGATGGCCACGCGATGGGCTGCACCGTGGGATATCGCGCGGCGTGGGTTGCACCCTGGAACATCAGCGACTACGTCGTTCACTTCCCTGAGGGCGGGACGCTGTGATCGTCCTCATCACGGGCGACCGCAACTGGGACGACTGGGAGGCCGTCGAGGCCTTCGCCAAGACCCTCAACCCGCTCCAGGACATCGTGGTCCAGGGCGAGGCACGCGGCGCCGACACCATGGTGTTTGAGGTTGCGTGCCGCAGGCACAGCGTCGCAACGCTCTGCGTGCCGCCGCACTGGAACTACTACGGGCTGGGGGCCGGCGGCAAGCGCAACGCCCGCATGGCCGAGATCATCGGCAAGCCAGACGCCTGCGTGTACTTCCACAACGACCTCGGCGCGTCGAAGGGCACTGCCCTCATGGTCAAGATCGCGAAGCACCAGGGCATCCCCGTGTATTCGTGGCGCGAGTGGGTTGACACCACGCCCGCGTGGTCGTATAATGGAGCCGTGCCCCAGTAGCCCAATGGCAGAGGCGTCCCGTTCAAGGCGGGAAGGTTGTGAGTTCGACTCTCACCTGGGGTACCAACAGAAGGGAAGGACATGATGGTACGCGCCGACGACGAGGCGGTCACCCAGCTTATCAAGGCGCTCAGGGCCGACCTGGAGTGGTTGAAGCGCGAGCACGCAAGCGGCGGCTCGGTCGAGCTCGCCCTCACGGAGCTTGACGAAACGCTCGATGCCCTGGAAGGTGCGGCCGTAGTCTACGACGGTCGCCTGTGGCACGGAACGGAGGCCTAAGATGGCCTGGGACTTCACGCGCACCGACGATTCGCGCCGCATGATGAACGCGGCCATCGTGTGGGCCGTCTCGATGTATACCGAGCAGGAGGGCAAGAAGGACGACCACTGGCGTGACGTCCCGATGCCGCAGCTGTTCGCCCACCTCAAGCACGAGTTTGAGGAGGTCGAGCGGAACTTCAAGAGGAACGAGCCGGGGTTCCTGCTGCACAACGCGGGCGACCTCATGTCGCTCTTCGGCCTGTTCTTGGCGCGTAGCATGGAGCTGAACGGCATCGAGCCGTGGAAGGAGGGCCCGAAGTGAGCCCACTGATCCCGCAGAAGACGCTGGCCGACCACGTGTTCTCAGGAACGCGGCGCACCCAGGTGGCCAAGGCCATCCTGCGCCACGTCGAGGCGATCCCGCGCGACCACTCGCTGCCCCGGTACAACCCGAGGTGGCGGTCGCGGCCGCCCGTGAGGCCCCGCATCGCGCTCATGTGGCGCCGCATCTCACACGAGGGCGCGCACCTCGGGGCCAACCTGTTCAGGGCCAACGTGTTCATGCGTGATCGGGCAGGCGGATGGCGGTGGTAGCCTTCGAGTCGTTCGGGACCGGCAAGGTCGGCGCCGTCGAGCGCACGTCGAACTCGACCAGGGCCGGCCTGCAGCTCGTAGGAGCGTCGCACGAGCGCATCAAGGCCCTCCTCGATGCGGGGTGGACGCTGTTCGTCAAGCGGACGTAGCTCAGCGGCTAGAGCGCTCGCCTCATAAGCGAGAGGTCGGTGGTTCGACCCCACCCGTCCGCACCACGGATGACGTCCAGGCGCACCAGGGCGCGAGTTGACCGCAGGGGTCACGCGTGGTATACTATGTGAGCGTCACGTGGCGGTGCTCATTCGCTTGTGAGGGATTAGCGTCCTAGACATCAAGCTTAGAGCCGTCGCGGGGCGTCAGTGCTCGGGTGGCGGAAGCTGGTAGACGCGCCTGGTTTAGGCCCAGGTGGGGTAACACCCATGGGAGTTCGATTCTCCCCTCGAGCACCATATGCGGCTGTGGCGGAACCAGGTAGACGCGCCAGTCTGAGGGGCTGGTGGAGTAACATCCATAGGGGTTCGATTCCCCTCGGCCGCACCACGGAAGGGCAAGCCAATCGGTGATGGCACCCGTCTCGAAAACGGACGAGCGCAAGCCTTAGGAGTTCGACTCTCCTCCCTTCCGCCAGCACTGGAAAGGCCATCCGAAGGCCGGCGCCGGACCCCGTCTGGAACACGGGTGGACGTAAGTCTTGCGAGTTCGATCCTCGCCCTTTCCGCCACACCTCCTAGCACGGAGACACGGTCGTGAGCAGGCGCAACAGGAAGTACAGGCTCTGGCTCCTGACCGCGCAAGGCATGAGCTGTCGCGTATGCGGTGTCGAGCTGAGCGTCGAGACGGCAACCATCGACCACATCATCCCGCAGGCCAAGGGCGGGCCCAACGAGCTCTACAACATGCAGGTCCTCTGTGAGCCCTGCAACAGCGAGAAGGGCGACTACTGCTGCGACCTGTATGAGCGCCTCAAGCACCACGACGAGTCGTGCCCGGTGCGCCGTCTGCAGCTCGACAGGCTACGGAGGATGTCACGCCGTGGCTAGGTGCGACTGCGACTGGGGCGCCATATCTGTCAACCACGAGGCAGGCTGTGCTTCGGGGTTGGGCCTGTGCAGCTGGTGCAAGCACCCGCGGCACGGGGTAGACTGTCCTAGGTGTCGCTGTTCTCGGGGGAGGGGCTAGCCTATTGGCGTGGGCAGCCGTCTTGAAAACGGTCGGGCGCAAGCCTTGCGGGTTCGACTCCCGCCCCCTCCGCCATTGACATTCTGGCCTCGTTGTGGTATAGTGGTCACGTAGCAGAGGAGGACCGCCGCATGACGTTCGAGGACACGCTAAACCTGATCGCGGTCAAGGGCATCAACGACTCGCTGTTCGAGGGGTACGTCAATGCCGCCTCGTTCGAGGACGTCGACCCCGGGATCGCCCGGGACATCGACGGACTTCTGGTGCTGTACGAGAGGGTGCGCCTCTACATCGAGGAGCAGCTCGACGCGTACGGCATCGACTGGGGATAGGAGACCGTGGGTAGTTCGCCGATGGAAAGGCAAGCCGTTTGCTAAACGGTCGGCCCGCGAAAGCGGGCCCGTAGGTTCGAGTCCTGCACTACCCGCCACCACCATGAACCCGCGCTGCACACACGAGTACGGCCGCTTCCACCTGATGCTGTACGCCGACACCGAACGGGCGACCGTGTTCACCGCGTGCGTCGCGTGCAAGGCGATCCTAGAAAGGACACCATGGCTACCCCTCAACAGCTGATGTACCTCATCCTCAACCAGCGCATGAACGGCGCTGCGCACCCGATCACGATCGCGGCGCGGCTCGCAGCCGACATGGGACACGACCTCTACATGGTCGGCGGCGTGGTGCGCGCGATCCTCGTTGCGGGCCAGGTGAAGGACGTCGACCTCGCGATCGACGGCGACGCCGGCGACTTCGGGCTCAGGCTGGCAGAGGCGCTCGGCGCGATGCCGCCCAAGGCGTCCGGGTTCGGCACGGTGTCCGTCGTCGTGCCAACGTCAGGCGTGCGCTTCGACATCGCGCAGCTCCGGACCGAGCGGTACCCCAGGCCAGGCGTCCTGCCTGACGTGAGCCCTACGTCGAGCATCAACACCGACCTTGCCCGTCGTGACTTCACGGTGAACGCAATCGCGATCATGATCGCCGGGGCCAACGTGGGGGCCGTGTACGACCCCTTCGACGGCGTTGACGATCTCATGAGCCACACGCTGCGCTCGGTCAACAAGCGCAGCTACCGCGACGACCCGACCCGCATCATCCGGGCAGCGAGCCTGATGGCTAGGTTCAGGTTCAACCTCGACGACGCCGAGGACCTCGACGCGGCCCGCGAACACATGGGCAGCGTCTCGGGGCGGCGCATCCTTGACGCGCTCGAGACAGGGTTCGAGCACGATGGCGGCTCGTTCGTCTACAGGCTCGACCGCGAGCTCAACGTCCTCGAGGCGATCGTGCCGGAGTTCGATAGCGAAATGAGCATGGGTGTCGGCGTGGGCCTAGACCGGCTCACCCCCGGCGACGCTGTTCTGGGGCTGCTTGCGTGCTCGAAGAACGAGCAGGTCGTGCTGGAGCGCTTCCCGTTTGACCGCGAACAGAAGACGGTGCTTCACGACCTGTTCAGGCTCAAGGCCGCGCGCACGGTTGCCGACATCTTTCGCCTGGCGAACGTCTCCGAGACGGCGCTGAACATCTTTTATGAGGGCCGGTTCGCACGTGACGCAGTGGCCACCGTCAAGAAGGTCAGGGCGTGGAAGGAGGCATGCGCGCAGGTGACGGGCGACGTGCTCATCAAGAAGATCACGTCGCTGAACGGCCAGGTGCCCGCCGGGGCTGCGTTCGGGAACATGCTGGAGGTCGCACGCCGGCAGCGCTACCACGTGCTCTTCCCCCAGGATTGACAACGGGCTGCGGGTGTGGTACAATAGACTGACCGTGGGGGCGAAGCTCATGTGGACGAGCTCTACGGGCCTATAGCTCAATGGCAGAGCTGCCGGCTCTTAACCGGTCGATCAGGGTTCGAGTCCCTGTGGGCCCACCAAACTGACTGTAATCTCACTAAATGTGTTACTGTTGGTTCATGGCCTCACCAATCGTACAGAGGGTTAGATCATGCGGGAAGGCGCATCCGTGGTGTCGTGAGTGTAAGCCAAACACTCCTGGCATGATCTCAAAGGGCGCAACAGGCCGGCCACATTTCATTAGTGACGATGGTCGCAGACGTATGAAGGTGGGGCGTCAGGATAAGTTCAGGTCGGATTGTATCGACCGATTCAATAGGTGGTTGAACGGAACACTTGTTCCGTCTAATATCACAGGTTCGATGCGGGATCAGTTTGTCATTTTTTATGATGAGAAGTGCGTTCTCTGTGGTTTCAGCGGGTCAAACCCAACCACAGGAAGGACGATCCTCGAGATTGATCATATAGACGGACGCCATACCAATAACTCGTTCGCGAACCTGAGACTGCTGTGTCCGAACTGTCATGCGATGACTTCAAACTTCAGATCACTTAACAGAGGCCACAGAGGGGTAACATAGTAGCGGGTTCGAGGCCCGTCGCCCTCACCATGGAAGGAACGAGCGGTGT
>Ga0172380_10006411_pt1 | contig 13696 bp, 19 predicted proteins | sample Leawe162metaG_FD_119747 | JGI IMG/M metagenome (GOLD analysis project Ga0172380, IMG submission 119747) | Leachate microbial communities from a municipal landfill in Southern Ontario, Canada - Leachate well 162 metaG | ecosystem: Engineered > Solid waste > Landfill > Unclassified | place... | reverse complement strand
GAATGTCCACGGCATCACACGCCTCCGAATCCGTCTTGTATGCCGCCGGTCGACCGCAACCCATTGACGAGTGCGGACGATTCGGTCTTGCTCATTACCGTCTTGTCGGCCCGTTCGTTGCCGAACACGGGCAGCAGAACGGAGCGGCAGTTGAAATGCAGCGGGGGAACGGGCAGCGCCGGGTCATCAACTGAGAACACCTTGCCATTCAGTTCCAAGCAGGTGTCAGTCGTATGCTCATCCTCGACGGCAAGGAATTCGTATGCAACGATGGAACTCGCGCCCGTGCCGTTCGGGTCTTCAATCTCGCTGAACATTTCCATCCGCGCAGCGTTCCATGCCGTTGCCATCGCCGTGTCCATGATGGTGCGAGGTAACTCGCTGCTGAAGGGGGACATGCCAAGAATCCTACTGATACGGGCCTCAGTCTCAAGTATGGACAGGTTTCCCATTAAAGCATTCTCAACTGTGTTGTAGATTTGAGACGCGAGTTTTCCGTATTTTTCTTCTATTAAAAACTGCACTCTGTTGTGCAATGCCTCCCTTGCGCCGGTGGGAGTCCAGCCCCATGACTTCACGCCCGCAGCCTGCACCGGCAACATCTCCGCAGCCGCCTTGAGTCCGAGTTCGCGCCCGGCCTTGATTCCGGCTGTGAGGCTGTTCCTGATCTCGCTTGATTTGAACTTGCACTTGTCGACAATCAGCTGCCTGATCTCGGACAGGTTGGTTGTGCGCCACCCGCCCCCGGCCTTGTTCTCGAACAGTGCCTTGTTTATCTGCGTCTGCACCTCGGGCATGATCCGCGCCCATGTGTCGGACAGGTCTGCAGCCCGTTTTATAACCTCGTCTGTCAACGCTTCGGCCTGTCTGCGGCCCTGCTTCTGCTTCTGCCCCTCGGCGGCGTGGATGTGAACATGAGCGGGTGCGGAAGCCTTTGCTTTTTCGTCCTCGTCCTCGTCGGGCTTCGGCTCCTCTTTGGGCTCCGCTTCCGGCTCTGCTTTCGGTGGGAACGGGTTGACCGGCTGCGGCTTCGGTTCCATCTCCTCAACCTCAATGTCAAGCGGCTCGAATATGTTCTGGACGAGCCGGAGTTGGAGTGCGTCCGGGAGCCGCGTGTCAATGATTCCGTCACGGCGCAACTGCCCGAGTGTGGCAAACGCCTTCTCGCGCTCGTCCGGCCCCTTGATTGCGGCCAGTGGTACAATGCGGGGTGACGGGCCGCTGAACCCGTTCATCGCAAGGATCAGAGGAACGATCTGCTCCGTCAACGCTTCGGTGAATGAGCGGCCCAACGATGCAAAGCGGCCCGACACATTCTGCTGCGACACCTCGCGCGATGCAAGGCTGCCCTGTGCCCCTTCCTGTGAGGAGAACGCGCTGTCGCCAAGCAGGCCGCGCCTGATCTCACGGTTGCACCAGTCCAGCATGTTCTGGAAGTGCGCACCGGCACCGGCAGGGGGAATGTCAATGGTCATGTCCCATGATGCTGCGGTTGCGATTGACGGCAACGAACCGAGACGCTCCATGATGTTCTGCGCGTTCTGCCGCTTGGTGGCGTCACCAAAGTCCTTGTCGGGTATCTTGGCCACTCTAATGCCGCTTGCATTGGTGGACATGAACACCTGGTAAATGCGCCTGATCTTCTGCTTGACCGCCCACGGCTCATACACGCATCGGAGTGCGCTCTGGCCGTAGCGGTTGTCGGGTGTGCCGAGATGCGCCCAATAGACAACCTTGTCCGGCGTGATCGTCTGGCCGCCGTACTCACTCGATTGAGTAAACGATTCGATGTAGCCGTATTTGTCGACGAGGATGCCGTTTAGCAGGCCGTCAAGGAAACTCTTACTGGGCCTGACGTCTATCCCGCGCAGACCGATTGCCGCACCCTTCACCAAACCCTGTCCGGGTACAGTGATGTTCTGCCATGAGGGTTCAGCCACGGTAAAGCCCGTGATGAGTCCGTTAAGGAGCGCGTTCTGGAACGTGTCCAGTGTCGAACCCTCCATGAGTGACAGCACCGCGTCGACGAGTGCCGTGTTGCGTGCCGATTCGGGCGAGTCATCGTAAGGGGTGACTGACCACCCGGGGATGGACAGGGTCAGCATGTGCCACAGACACGAAAGCACTTCCGCGTCCGTCCACGCCATGTCGAAGTAACCGTCGAGCCCCTTGCGCTGGATAACGTCATCTTCCGGCCCGTTGATATACATGGAACTCATCGGAACAGACGTCAGTGACGGCTGCCTGAATGCACGGGTAGCCGCCTCAATGCGTTCTCTGATTGTGAGCTGCTTTGCCAATCGCACCTCCTATGGGGGCGATTATAGGGGGTGTCAAAATGTTGTCAAGGGTAAGGGTTGAGACGTGTCAGTTTTTTGTCAGTACAGGTCGGCCATGTCGCAGAGGGAGACTGATGGCGGGGATGGGCGCAACCAGTAGCCGTATGCCACTGCGTCGGACTCGTCGGGGCTGAATCCGGTAAGCTCCTTGACCTGTTCCTTTGCCATGAGCTTTATGCCCCCGCTCGTCGGCGTCCACCGTTGCGCCATCAGACCCTGCTTGAGTCTCGCGTCGTTCGGCAGCGCAATCAGGTCATGCTCCATGAGCAGGCGCAGATTCCAGTACACGGCAGCCCGAAGGTTGACGCACTTCAACCCGCTCGTCTCGTCGGTGAACACCTTTTCCTCACCGTACTCCTCAATCACTGCACGGGCTGACCCGGCGATGGGAACCACGGCGAACCCCTTCGACCGCAGAACGTCAACCGGGCTGGAGCCTACCCCTATCACGTCCACGCCCACGATCACGTCTGCCGGGTCATATCGGTCGTAAACCAGGCGTGCCACCGTGTCACCGTCGGGGGTGAGGCGGCCCGGTACCTTGACCAATGTGCCACATGTGCCGTCAGCGTGAACGGGCGCGACTACCGTTGTGTCCTTGCCGCCGCGTGCCACATCGACCCCTATGCGGGTGAGGGGTGCAGTCGACTGCTGCCAACGACCCATCGCCCGGTCAATCCACGCCGTCGGGATTACCTGCCACGGATCACCGTCAGCCGTTGCCGAGAAGTCACCGTTCAGGAGTTGCGACCGGAACGGTTCCGGCATTGACTGCAATACCGACCTGTAGTTGGTGTCGTTCAGGTAGGGGTTGTCGGCGAGTTTGGCGGGAATGAATGTGCGGGATAGCGGCTTGATCTGCTCGCCGTCATGCTCGAACACATCACCGGAAGCGCACTCGGTCTCTTCCCCGTCGATTGTCGCATACCACCGCAATTCACCGGGTGCTGCTGGGTGCGGGTGCGTGAACTTGTCGGGATGCAGATAGGCCAGCCACGGGAGGAAGAACTGAACGATCCAGCCACCGCTCTCGTCCGTGGGCGGGTTGAAGGTCAGCACCACCCTGCACCGCTGTCCCTTCACTGTCGACCGCAGCCACGCGATGATGAACATGACCTGAGACAGCGTGAACTCCGTTGCCTCGTCGAATGCGTAGAAGTCGCGGGGTCGGCCTCGTTGCTTCTCCTTGTCCTGCTCGTACTGGCACGCCTCGAACTCAAGCGTCCGCCCACCTGAACGCGCCCATCGGTGCAATGATTCGTTGAACCCGTCGCGCCCGATTCTATCTCCGGCCCCAAGTATTTCCCGCGACCGTTCAATGAGTGCCCGCAGGTTGGGGAACACGCGACGGAAGATGACCGCGTTCTTGTGCTGTGTCGCTGCCAGACCGAGGATTAGATCGCTTTTTCCACCACCCGCTGCCCCGCCGTAACCGAGGATGTCAGCTTCGGAGTTGTATGCGTCCGTTTGCGGCCCCGGGTTCGGGTGCCAGTCAACGTCAGTCCTCTGCCTCGTCTCCGTCTCCAAGCAGAGCGACTGCTGCACCTGCTGGGCGAAGCGCGAAAGCTGCGGCGAAACGGTCTGCGATGCGCTTGATAACGTCAGGGTCTTTCACCTCCTCGACGATGATCCGGGTCAACTCGGCCAACCCGGTCTCAAACTCGCGGGAGGTCAGCAACTCGCGGGTCTGCATCTTGTGAACTGTGTCAACGATCTTTCGGATGTTATCGGTCAGGGTGACGGCGCCGGGAATGGCCTTCATCTGGTCAGCCTCGTTGTATTCCATCCAACCCTCAAGCAGTGCCCTGAGTATGCACAGTTCAGGAAGCAGGTTGCCGGGGTCTGGATCAATGGCGTGTTTGGCCATCTTCTCGGCAAGCGCCCCTTTGATCTGACTGTATCGACCGTGCGTTATTCGACTGCAACCGCCGTGCAGCTTGCATCGACCAACACCTACATGGTCTGTACCCCATCCAGCCGGGCGCGTGCAGGGAGTGTGATCACTCCTCTTGGGTGCCCCGCAGATGGGGTATGACGGTGTCATGTGCTGTCCTTCGATTATCTCAGTCATGTGCTGATCATACAGATAGGTCAAGGGGGCTGCAACACGGCAACCCCCCTGTCACCTCCTCCCTACAGGTTGAGATACAAGCCGGTCACGCTGTAGGTAGGCATTCCTTCCACGTTCAGCACTCTGCTGACAATACCGCCCTGATCAGTGAGCGGTGCTTCAAATCCTACGTAACTGCCCCACTGTTCGGAGTCATGGCAGATACCGAGTCTGACGGGGCCGAAACCTACAGCTGCCATTGCTACAGGATCCCAACTGTCACTGTACCCGACAACTGCACCATGAATGGACAGGCTGTAGAGGCTGCCGGTCTGATAACCGACTGACAACATGGGAACAGGTTCAGGGTTGTCTTCAATGCTGAATCCGATTCCGATTCCTGTCTGTACTCCTGCGAATGCAATGCTGATGACGGCAATGACGGTGATAAGGTACTTCATGGGTTATCGCTCCTCTCGGGTTATTGCGGGGTTATTCCCGCTGTGTCTCTTCTTCCGTACAACCTTCTTCTTCGTCTTGACATAGTAGATGGGTGAAGATGAATCTTGAGTCTTGGTTATCTTAATTGGTTCTGTTACCAGTCTCATGGTTAATGCTTGTGAGTCTGGCATGCATACGGGTATACCTGTCCAGTCTCCTTTCCGGTACTGCATTCTGACTGTTATTGGCTCCACGTGTCTTTCACCTGTCAGCCGCAGTTCCTTGTGTCTGTTCTGGATTTCGACACGGTAGGGGCTGCGGAGTGCTGTGAGCGGGTCACGTGTCAGCTGTCGGGGGTGCTGACGGCGCAGCATAAGGAACGGGGGTGGTGTGAAGGTCACCTTGTACCCCATGTCCTGAACCCTCCAAATGAAGTCGCCGTCACTGTCGCAGCGGTCGGGCCGGAATGAGCCTGCAGCCGCCCACACCTCATGTTGGAACATGGCGCGCCCATAGGAACGGGCATAGGTCTTCTCGCCGATGTCCTCCAGATGTTCGCCCACCTCCAGCCGCGAGCATGTGGTGATTCCGGTATGGTAGAGGTTGGCAATGCTCCGCCGGCAGTAGTCGGGCATTGGCACGTCATCGGCGTCAAACACGCAATAGGCTTCTGCGGGGCCGCCCTGTGCAATGAGGCTGTTGCGGGTGACGTAAGCTCCGACGTTCTCGCGGCTGAACCAGTAAGGCACACCGAGTCGATCAAGGGCTGCCGCAGTTTCGGGACAGCCGTCGACGCCGATCCTGATTTCGTATTTCCAGCCTTGAAGCGGGAGTTGTGAAGCAAAACCCTGCAAACAGTCCAGAATGAAGTGTTCCGCTTGATACGCGGCAACGATAACGGCCAGTTTGCGGGTGGGGTTGAGCAGGTGCCATTTCCGGCGCTCGCTCGTTGGCGGCCACGCTTCGGTGATCTGCTCGTTGTTCGAGAAGTCAATGCGCCTCCAACCCGGCATGTAGATGCACTTGTCCCGGCGTGTGTTCAGGTAAGCGCCCCACCATGAGAACGTGCTGTTGCTGCCGACGATCCAGCGGCATGCACTGATCCGGGCCATTGCCTGAATCGGGTGAACAATGCCGGTCTCGCCGTTTTCCGCTTCGATCCCGATTGACCGCAGCATGAGGAGCGCCCATTCCGGTTCATCGGAAAAGACGAGCTTCCGGACGCTCTTCGGAACCCGGGCAAGAGCCGTCTTGATATAGGTAATTGGGAAGCTGAAACCATACTTGTGCTGACAAAGCCGCTTCTCGCCGCGCCGCAGATGAATGGCACATGCGTCGGGACCGACAAACGAGGCCGCCTCTGCTGCCGTCTCGGGTGTGTAGCCGAGAATGCGCTTGACCTCGGCCTCATGGTGACGCCAATGCTTTTCATTCAGGTAGTAGCCGAGTGGCAGCAACTCGTCATCCGCTGCACGTGCCTTGAGTGGGATGGGGCCGTTCAGGTACCGGGCCGCATTCCAGATGGACGGGCACGTTTCAGCGTGGACGAGGAGTGCTTCCGGCGCAAGTGTGCCCTCAAGCGGGGTTTCCCATGAGGGGGTAAGCGCCCACTGTTTGCCTGTGCCAATCATGGCCGCCACCTGGAACAGATGGTTTCCGAGCAGCCCCCTAATCTTTTCAGGCATGAGCATTGATTGCCTCCAGCGTGCCAATCTCCGTTGACCGTGCATTGACCGTGATCGTGAAGCCGGAGAGCAGGTGCATGATCGTTTCAAGGTCTTCGGCGCAATGCCATTCGAGCATGATGAGGCGTGTCCAGCGCAGGTAGGGTCGGAGTGATTGCAGGATGGGAACCTCGCTGCCTTCCGTGTCGATCTTGAGAACGTCAATGTCCTTCACATGGCGGTTGACAAGTGCCGCGAATGCATCCTTGACCGGCACCTTGTACTGGCCCGCTTCGGACAGCTTTCCGGAGCCGGTGTTCTCGCCTTTCAGTAGCATGTGCGATGTTCCGCTGTGATCCGACAGAGCCGCATTGACCCGTTCGTAATTGGGGATATCCAGCGTGTTCTCGATCAGAAGCGGGAAGATGACGGGGTTCGGCTCGAACGCGATGATGTGTCCTCTGTTCGGCCACTCCGAAGCGTAGACGGAGAAGCCGCCGACGTTTGCCCCGACGTCTATGATGGAATTGCCCTTCAGCTCGAACCCGTCCGGCAGCCGGTACATGTTCTGGTTCCATATCTCCTTCAGTGCGTAGACCTCGTCGTTCAGGCAGCTGACCGACCATTCGCGGTTGCCGACTGTCACTTTCACAGCTGCACCTCCATGTCGTATCCGGCTTTGACGTGGAAGCCGTCCGAGAACTGGCCCGGGTGCCTGATCCAGACACAGTACCCCTCCTGAATGAACACGGACAGCGGAACCTGTTCGGCCAGATGGCAGTGCTGCCCGAGTGCGCGAATGTACCGCGCAATTGTGTGCTTCTGGAACAAAACGGCGAACATGGACGGCTTGCGTGCGCTCCATTCTCGGACACCGCCCCGGAACGTTCCGGTCGTGAGGTCGTATTCGTAGGGGTTGAAGGACGCGATGAACTCCGGTTCGGGGTGTTCGTGGTACAGGGATAGGCACTTGAGCGTGAAGGTGGGCAGCAGAATGTCATCGGAGTCAACCCTGATCTGGATCGGGTAGTCGGCAAATGGCACACTGTCAGCGGCAACGAGCCGGTGCGGAACCGTGCCGTAGTCGAGGGCAGCGATGGCCGCGTCACTGGCTTCCGATCCCTTTCCAAGCACCTTCCGGTTGCGGTCAGAGCGGGTTACGATGATGAGATCGAAGCCGCCGTAGACCTGTCGCTTGAGGCTGTACAGGAGGTAGTCGCGGAACAGGGCCAGGCGTTCGGGCGGGAGCGATTCGTACGCAAGGGTGGTGAACACTCCAATGCGGGGGGCGGTCACTGGACGGGCTCCTTTGCGGTCGCCGCCCTCTCCATGTCGAGGTTGGACTGGACGTGGCGGAGGGAGAATTCGGTTTGCTTGGATTTATGCCACGATTCAACCGGCCTGTAGTAGCCCACGACCCGTTGTCGTGAGTAAATCTCGCAACGGATTGCCCGCACGTCATTACTCACCTGTTACCTCCTTTCGCTGTTCCATCCCCATCACCTTCTCCAAATACACGGCCAAATCCAACGCCTCCTCCTGTGCGTGCCGGAGCCAGTCCAGACGCGAGAGGTCGGTACGCTCCATTGTCGTTCCGTACTTGTTCAGGCCACGGGCGGCGCGTTCCTGAATCTTGGCGGCAACCCGTGCCTCGACAGTCGTGTTCAGTTCGTACCCGCATGACAGGCACCGGAGCTGCGCCGTTTCGGTCTGCACCATGTCACCGCGACAGATGGGACAATGGTTCATTCCCGCCTCCATTCCGTTTCCTGAATATAACATTTTTGTCATGTCCACGCATCAGATTTCCGCCTTCATTTCGCGGGTGTTGGGATGGATTTCGACCGAAGCTGCCCCGAGGCAAGTAGGTGCATACCCGCGCTGTTCCCCGTATGTGCAGGCTCCCAGCGTGTAGGTGCGCAGATACGAACCGGCAATCATCCCGAGCTGTTCCCGGTGTACGAGTTTGGCGCAGTTCGCATCAGCCCCGAGCGTTACAAGTCTGCGCCCGACACGGTCATGAACATGGCCGCAGAAGTAGATGTCAGCCTCAAACGCCTGCATGAACTGGGTCAAGCGGTTCAGCTTCCCGCCGGCAGTCTGTGCGAACCCGGCGCCGTGGTGGAGGAAGAACCGGAAGCGGGTTGACTCTCTGCTGGACGATTCAGTGGGGCCGTCCGTTATCAGACACGGCTCCCCAGCGTTTTCACCGACGATCCGCTGAAAGGATATGTCGGCAATGGCGCAGTACCCGAGATTAAGCACACCCAATTCGGTGCAGAGCCATGAGTGCAAATGCTCCTGTTCGCTGTGCCGCTGATACTCCTTTTCGTGATTGCCGAGGAGCAGGCCCAGGCACTTGTGCGCAATGGGCCGGAACTTGTCGCGGACGATTGTGGCCGATTTGAGCCCCAACTGGCCCAAGTCCTTGACCGTGATTCGCTCGTCAACTGAATCAGGGTCGAACCGCTTGCCGTCCTTGTAGCCGATGTAATCAGCATAATCCCCGCCGCCGAACCAGAAGCTGAACGGGTCGGCCTTGATCCGTGCGATGTCCGCGTCCAGTTCCTTTTCAGCGCACCCCGCATTGAGCAAGTGACAGTCGGAAATGTGCCAGATTTTGAAACGATCCTCGCGGCTTCGGTAGCCGATGAACCTTACGCCTCCGAGTTGCATTTACGTCCTCCAATCGTCAACGTGTCGGCTTCGAATTACCATCGTGGTAAAGCCGTTATCGTCCCACTGCACTTCCTTGCGCCAAACCCGTCCGAAAAGGTCAGCGTAGAGGGTGACGCAACCCCCCGCGAGCAGGTGGAAGGTTCCGTTCCATGTCCGTCCACGAATCAGGGCCAGAAGCCGAAGCAGGAACCGCTTCATTTCATGCTCCCTTCACTGTTGCCTGAACAGGCCGGTATGTATGTCCAGATACAATCCGGCAGCGTGCAGACACTTTTCCATCTCGGCGACGGTTGAGTAGAACGACACTCTCGGGTCATGTGTGGCGTTGGGGCCGGTGTAAGGCTGTATCGGCACGGTTGCAGGGTCAGGAACGGGTCGGGTGCCGGGGCGGTGACGGTGAACCATGTGAACATTCATCGGCCTCCCTCGCGCCACTGTACCCGGGCCGTTCCCGCATATTCGCCCGGCAAGGCCCCAAATCCGGCGCGTGACGGGCTGTAACCTGTGCCGTACACAATTCCACCCCGGGAAACGGTTCGTGTCACTACGGTCATGTTTGGGGCCTCGAAACGGGTTCCGCTCATACCCGCACCCATCCCGCGAGCAGTGCGATTCCGAACCAGCAGCAGGCCGCGAACAGGATGCAGGCGGCATAGACGACGAGGCAGTAGGTAGAGCGGGTCATTTCTGCACCTGCTTCATTTCCGCCCTTATCGCGGCCAGTTCATGCTCGGCGGCGGTGAGGCGGGCAAGGAAAACGGCGTGGCAATAAGTAGACCCAGAACCATAGATTACATTAGGATTGGGGCAAACATTCTTCCGAGCAGCGCGGAGAGATTCATTTTCCTTTTCTACTTTGTGCAAAGGTTCCTCGAAAGCCCTTGCCAAATCTACTTCACTAATTTGAGACAACTTCGCTCGAATCTCATCGAACACAGTGTTATGGTTCGTTTTCGCCTCCGTCTCCGCAGCGGGGAGGGGGCGGATGTGGGAAAATGCTATAACCGCGCTGTATTCGCCTGAATGGTCATCAGATTCTCGCACGCCAAATGGAACATCCGCATAGCCGCTGAATCCCAAAAACATTCTGTTGTGCCATTTTGTTCCCCGGGCGGATACCTCGCACCTATCCCCGGGGCGGATGAGGGTGGGGAATGCGTCAATGGCGGGCACGATACCGAATCCCGTTCCGTATTGGCGACCGGTCACGAGGTCGAACAGCGTGTTGTCGTTGTTTTGCACCAGCACCGCCATTGTCCCGTCCTGCCGTATGCCGATGATGGCCTGCTCGAACCTGCGCCTGATAGCGGCTGTGTCGAGGGTGTAGTTCATTCTGCGCTCCTTTCATCCGTGAACTCGTCGAACACGAGGACGGTTCCGTGGCAGAGGTGGAGAAGAGTGCAGCCTGTGAGGGTGTCGTTTATGCGCAAACTGTAGTTGAGTGTGTGCTGATATGCGTCATCACCCAAGCCTACCTCATATTTGAGGGTGTTCATCGGGGTATCGCCGTCGCATGACTCTTCTTCGTTCACGGTGCAGGTCGTTACTGGCTCCATCTCCGCTTCCGGTTCGCCGAAGTGGGGGCAGAAGTCGGAACAGACCGAGTACACGTTCGGCATGTGGTCTTCTATGTTCGCATACGGGCACTTCTGTTCCCTCATATCACCGCGCCTGAAAATGTGCAGTATCCCGTATTCGTCAATCTTCCCCTTCATCTCCCGCTCCCTTCCTGTTTGTGCAGCGCGAAGCCGGTGGCGTAATCCGGTTTGCCGCTGCGTTCCAAGGCTGCCGCAATACTTACCTTTTGTTTCGTGCCCAGCCGTTGCAGCTTCTTGGTAAGCTCTGAATCAAACATGTCGTGTCCGTATTCTTCCATGACATCGGCAACGAACCGCTTGCAAGTATCGTATGGGGTTATTCCGATGCCCTCTTGATCGTAAGTCGCGCAAACGAACTGCTGAAGCAGACCGTTGTAAATGGTGTGCATCGTTTCGCGTCCGCACACTACGCAAATGCCTATCCTCATCGCATCTCCTCCCATTTACCTGTGTAGGTTCGGAACTGCATGGCAACTTCCCCGCAGCCGCCTCCCCTGTTCTTGGCGATGGTCACATTAACCTTTCGTTCTGTGTCGGGATTTCGGCGTTCTTCCGGCTCCCACATGAACAGCACCCCGTAAGCGTCTTGCTCAATCGCTCCGGAAGCGCGCAAGTTGGCAAGCGTTGGCCGTTCCCGTTCACTGGTACTGCCACGGTTCAACTGTGACAAAACGAGCCATGCCGGGGCATTGTTCTTCCCGCCCATCATGCCCTTCGATGCAACCCTGATTTGACCCGACAGGGCGGTTACTTGTTCGTATTCCGTATGCCTTCGCATGTCAGGGCCGGAATCAAGAATGCCGAGGTAATCCACGATGACAAGATCGGGATGTTCTGCAATCGCAGTCCGGGCAATGCGGCTCACAGCTTGAGATGGGCCGTCCATGATGGTCATGTAGTTGGGAAGTTTGTCGAGTTCATTTCCGCAACAGCGGTCAAGGCGCTTCACGATTTCGCCCCTGTCCATTTCCGCACTTGCCAGTACTACCTTTCGTCCGGCCCTGATGTTGTTGACCGCAACCGCAAGAGCAAAACTTGACTTGCCCACTCCGGGTCGGGCCGCGAGAACAGTGAACCTACCCCGTGCAAGACCTCCGGTAATGTTGTCAACCTCATTGAACCCAGTACCGACGGTTCGTAGAGAACCACGAGTGCGATAGTTGGCAATGGCAGCGTGCAAGGACACGGTGTCTATGTCGGGAGTGCCGATGTTGTCAGAACCCGGAATGAGACTTGCAAGGTCATTGACGGTGATCTTGCCGCGCTTCATTTCCGGAATCAATGTCATAACCTTGTCCGCTTGGAATCGGCCAATGAGCGTGTTGACGGCAAGAGTAAGAGACTCTTCGTTTTCCTCATCAACACTGACACACTGTTTCATGTCTATTATGGCTTCAAGATTACCACCATTATCCAGAAACACATCGTATATCTGCCTACTGTTTTTGTAGACGCAGCACTCATCGTAAGCGCTTAAGGCCGTACGGAGGATCGGGGAGAGGTGTGCAAAAGAAGCTTTAAGCCGTTCCATCTCGCTTTCAAGGTTGGCTGGCCGGCATTCTTCGGGAAGGAACAGAATCGAACAGATGATGTTTGCCGGGTGTTCTTGGATCATCTCAAGGTTCATTGCTCACCCCGCGTATTCTACGGAAGACAGTTGCGGCTTTTTGGGCTTGCCGTGTTCATCCTTGAGGTCAAACACGCCTTGCCATTGGTTTTTCACCGACTGCAACAGCATGGCATTGGCAATCGCAACCGGATACTTTGACAGATTATCAAGCTGTTCCTTGGCAGCGGTAGGAGTGACGGGTTTCCGTATCTCCCGTCTCATCTTGAGAAACTTGCCCCATGCTTCGGCCAGTTCCGTGGGGGGTTCGGGCAGCGGCTCGGAAGGGGTACGGGGTTTCTTTTCCCTTCTTGTAGTTTCTTTACATTCTTCAGTATGTCCGTCTGTTGTCCGTCTGTTGTTTTTCTGTTGTCCGTCTGTTGTACTGTTTGCTGTATCGTCTGTTGTATCACTTGCCTGATACAGTTCCCAGTTAGTTATTGCTATGACGGAAATTACATTGTTCGTCTGTAGGTCTATCGGTGCATCGTTCTGTTGGGCCAGATTTCGCAAAAACCGGCGTACCTTCCCGCGACTCCACCGCCACCTATCTCCGAGGTACTGTTCACCGGCGACTACCTGACCGGGTTCGACCGTGACCTGAATGCCTCGAATCATGACGATGTTCTGCTTGTGATTGGCAAGCATGAACAGGTCAACAAGCGCCTGACCGTGCGTGAATGGCTCCGATAACCACATGGGGTTGTCGCGCAGCTTTCGCCATAGTTTGATGTAGCCACGATGCACTTCACCCCTCCGCCTTCTCGCCCTGCGCTTCCTTCTGTCTCGGGACATCCCAATAGGCCGAATGGCAACTCGGGCAGAGCCGGGGGTGTTCTGTTTTCCTCGGCCACCACTGGTATCCGCAGCGGAGACAAACCTGCTGCGTGATCGTTTTCGTTTCCTTCAAGAATCGCCCTCCTTTCCGTGTGTGGTAAATATAGGCAATGACTATGTGTAGTCAAGTCCCTCATCCCCCTCCCAGCTCCAGCCTGCCTTGCTCGTCATGCGGTTCCGGCTCGTTCACTTCCCGGATGAAGTTCAGCACCAGTTGACCGGCCAGTTTCCGGGGCAGCTCGTGTTCGTACTTCATCTCGTCTATCTCATGGGCGATGTACATGCCCCGGGTTGACCTGTGCCTGTCCTTGAAGTCAATCAGGGCCGCAGCGTATCGGGCAGCTTTCGCGGGATCGGCAACCAGTTCATCATACAGCGGTTTCAGCCCTCCCCCATACCCGTCATCTATCCGGCCCCGGTGAATGACCTTGCCGTCAATGAGCAGTTGCGCCCGGGGCTTGTCGGTCTCGTGTGCGGATGGG
>Ga0172380_10006410_pt1 | contig 13700 bp, 21 predicted proteins | sample Leawe162metaG_FD_119747 | JGI IMG/M metagenome (GOLD analysis project Ga0172380, IMG submission 119747) | Leachate microbial communities from a municipal landfill in Southern Ontario, Canada - Leachate well 162 metaG | ecosystem: Engineered > Solid waste > Landfill > Unclassified | place... | reverse complement strand
GTCCTCCCGAGCGATAGCCTTGCGAAGGGTGTGGCGCTGAGCCTCCAGGTCTGCACACTGCCCGACAAGTGCCTGAGCCTCCCGACGGAGTGATGCTACCTCGAGCAGCGCCGCCTCCGCCAGGTGGCTAAATTCCAGAGCCGCCCGGTCGTGGTCACCGATCGGAGACTCCTCCCGTTCCTTCACCGCGGCCCGAATCTCGTCGGCCTTCTCCAGCACGGCGCGGTTGTTTGCGATCCGTCGGTTGACGTCCGCTAGCTCCGCCTCCACCGCCGTGTGGCGCCGCTTCAGATCAGCCAGGGACGCCACTTGTTCCTGGTAGCGCTGTCGCGCCAGCGCGGAGTCCCCCGCCACCTGCTTGGCGACATCCAGGTCAAGCTGGGCCTGGGTAACACGCCTGGCCAGCTCCTCGGCGGCGGTCTCGGCTCCCTTGAGCGCTTCGATCGCGCCAGAAGCGTCCGCTTGTGCCTCTGCGTCGGCAATCCTTCCGCGTAGGGTGGACGCCTCGACCCCGATCTCCCTTGCGCGCTCCCGCGCGGACTTCGACATTGGCTCGAGCCGCTCCACCCCCAACAGGCGCAACACAACAGCCTTACGGTCCCCTGGCTTCAAATCAAGAAAACCGCCGCTTCCCTGGGTGAGCACCTGGGAGCCGTAGAGCAGCTCGGGGCGCGGTAGGTGTGACTCTGCCCACCGATCGAAGTCTCGGACCTTGCCGGAGTCGGTAGCGGGGCTCCCGTAAGCGTCAACGGCCACGCTCTCCCCTTTGCCGCTCACCGAGTCCACGGTGTGGCGCACGGTCCACGCTTGCCCGTTGTCGAGACCCACTTCGAGCGAGGCATCTCGGCTCGTGGCGAGGGAAGCCAGGCTCCCGCGGGTGCGGCACTCACGGAAGAGAGCGCCTCCGGACCAGAGCTCCAGGAGTGTAGATTTGCCGGCTCCGTTGGGACCGGTCACCGCGACAAGCTTCGCTTCATCTGGCAGCGAGGTCAGGTCGAACGAGTAGTCGCGGAAGGGTCCCATATTGCGGACGCGGATGGTTCGGAGTCTCACAGTGCACCTCCTTCGAGCGTCGCTAGCTTACTCAGCAACGACGGCTCACGGTTTCCAGGATCGTAGCCCACGGAGCCCCAATAGGCACGGAGTTGTTCCTCCAGCGTGGTAGCGGTCGACACCTCGGGGGCACGGGCGCGAGCCTCGGCGATGACCACTGGTTCGAGCTTCACGGAGACGGCGCCGAAGCCAAGCCACAGGTCTCGAAGCCTTCCAGCTTCAGCCTTGGCAACTTCCTGGTGTTCACTGCTCACGTGGTAGCGGAACCGGATCTCTGCCCCCTTTGGTTCACATTCGCGGATGTCTTCGTCCGTGAATCCAGCCTCTCTAACTCCAGTGACACCATAGGTCTCTGGATACCAGTGGGCCTCAAGCAGGAGCATGGGAGTGGCAGCCAGGACGTGAGCGGATGCCCTACAGCCCCACCGACCCATCCAGTCACTGAACTCCAGGACCGTGAAGCCCTTCTGCTCAACCTCTCCGAATGCGGTGCGGCGCGGAGAGCCAGGGTAGACGACTGTGGCGCACCCAATCTCCCACTGCTGTGACATGTGGATATGCCCTAGCGCGTAGGCGTCGGCCTGGACGAGGGCAAGATCGTCGAGTCCAAGCTCCATATCCATGCCAACAAGCGGTTGCCCGTGACTGGTGACGCTCCCGCGCACCATTACGTGACCGAGGAACAGGCGCGGGAAGTCCCTGGACATCTCCGACCCGATGCCACGCAGGACTCCGCGGAGGGCCTCCTGCGCAACCGCCCCAGCGGTCTCCTGAGAGACGTCTCCCAACGACGCAAGAAGGTGGGCCTTCTTAGGCCACGGCAAACACGCAACCTCGAAGCCAGCCACGGAAATCAGGCGCGGGCGCTCCACTGCGTGGATCGGGTAGACCGAAGAGAGCCGCGACAGATAGTCGATGTCCAGGGCCTTGTCGTGGTTCCCGCGGACGATGACCACGGGACACGTTTGCGCGATGTCCTGAAGCCACCCGGCTACAGCCTCCCGCTCACGCGGGGTGGAGGTTCCCTCGAAGATGTCCCCGGCGTGGCACACCAGGTCAGGGTGCTCGTGCCTCACCCACTCCTCGATTTCCTCATGGAGGCGGATACACTCGGCGAAGCGCGATTCCTCGTCGAAGTGACTGTCAGCGATGATTGCGGCTCTCATGGTGGTTCCCTCAGTAGTTATTCGGATCGTCCCCGCGGTCCATGTCATCGTCGATGACTTCACCGTCGGCTGTGATGTGACTCACGGGAGGCGGCGGAAGGAGAGCGGGCGGCGCGGGCGGAGCACCGTAGAGTACGGATTGCGACTCGAGCATTGATCGTGCCTTCATGCGTCTAATCTCCGGGTCGTTGGACTCTCCGGTGAAGACGAGTTTGAACGCAACGAACGGCTTCGTGAGTTCCTCGGCAGGGTAGGCACACTTCACGCCGCGCCCGCGAATGGCACGGTTTCTCGCCTTGGTGATGGTGAGAGAGTAGATGTTTAGCCTCTGCATTGCCAACTGCTTCTCCGACATGTCCTTGGCCTGCTGCGATCCGTCGCGGAGGTCGTTCTCCTTTTCGTCGAAGACGGTGATCCATGTTCCATCAGAGTCACGCATCTTCCCGACCGCGATGTATCGACAGTAGTGCGGATCGCTGCCGTTATCGAGACGGTGCGAGAGAACCGGGTCCCACTGTACCCCCATTCCCATGGCGATAAGGTTGAGGGCGTCCTTTCCCAATCCTACCTTGTTTCCCTCTCCCTTGATTGGGTAGGTGTCGCGCGCTGTGTTTATGTAGGTCACTGAGTAGGCCACAGCGCAACCGTCTGGGATGCCGCAACCAACCGCGGGAGAATTCACCAGATGGCACGCGCCCTGCAGTTCGGCAATCTTCTGCATTGCGTCTGTCGCTGTCTTGATGAGCCCACCGTCTCCGATCTTCGCCAACTGGCTCGAAGGCACGCGCGCCGCTGGAGATGGCGCAGCCTGTGGGCTTGACCCTGGAGCTCCGCCACCAGCACGGCGCCGCAACTCCGCCTCGGCAGCTGCCACCCACGCCCGATCCTTGTCGGCGTACTGCCCATTTGGTTCAGACGCCAACTTGGTGCCGATGCGCTTGATCCAGTACTCGAGCCGGTCGCTGCTAGCCTCATCGATCGGGGTTCCCTTGTCGTCACCACCAGGAATCTTCCAGTTACTTGCCATTTTCTTGCTCCTTCGTAGCCGTGAGGGTCTCGGTTGCTCTCTCGGTTCAGCCAAGGCCCTCACGGCTTCGAGTCACCACGTGGTGACCTGGAGCCGGGGCAGAGTTAGCGGACCTGCCCATGTCCTCGGCTCATGTCTGCAGTTTCCTGCGGTGCGAGTCATCCACCCCGGTGTTCGGCAGGCCACGTCTTGTACTTCGACGTGGGGACTGCGAAGGCCGGCAACGTCCTAATGGTCCACCGCTCCTTCGTGGTCAGTGAGTCCGTGACTCGCGTCCACGATCTCGCCAATGATACCATGTCTCCACGCGTCGGCGTGCACGGCATAGCTCTGCAGGATACGAGCAAGAGTGCGCGCTTCGTACGGAGTAAGTGTCGCCATGACCGTTACGACCACGTCTCCGTGCTCCGATGTGACGGTGAACTTCGGCGGTACCCCGGGTGGGGTCGAGCTTCTCACGACGCCCTCCGAATCGGGAGCGGATTAGCGCGCAACGCTTCCAACGCCTCTCGGACCGCTGCAACCTTGTCCGCGAACGCAATGAACTCCTCGAGATCCTCGACCCGAGCTACCCGGGTGCTGAGGTTCTTGGTGGTCACCACCACTTCAGGGATCCCTGACTCGCTCAGGCGGCAGTCAGGGTGCTCTCGGCGCTCACGCTTGACGGACAGGACCAGAGACTCGAAATCCTCCGCGAGCCGTGCCTGATGGGTCTTCACGACACCACCGACATGGCTTCGCATATGGCTTCGCCCTCGGCCTCGACTAGGTGCCTCGACACGTGGATGCACTTCGCCAGCATCGGGCCGAGCTGTCCAACCTCAACCTTACGCCCGGAATTCTGGCGTTCCGATTGAGGACCTGAGTCAATGTCGACGACTACGATGCGGATTCTCATGGATCCCTCCTAAATAAAGACACACAGCCGCACCCGAAACACTGAGCGAACAGGTGGATTGAGGAGCGACGCGACTGTGTGTCTGGTGGACCATGCAGGTGTCGAACCTACCGCGCGGTGCAACCGCTGCTCCCTCGAGCCTGGCCCATAGTGGGCAGTTTCGCGTCTTGCCCAGGACATTCCGTTTACCCTCGTTCGGGCTTTGGAAATCCTACCGACTCGGATCTGCTACGCGTCGGACGTCGTCACGATCACCGCCTCGCGGTGTCGTGGTGTTGAGGATCCCCTGGTCAACGAGCTCTAGTTGGTCCTCGTCGAAGCAATGGGCCTCGACCGGTTTGCCATCCTTCAGCTCCTGAGCCTGCACCGTGTACCTGAGGCACCCATACATCCACTCGGTGCGCGCCACGACGATGCCGGTATATCTGGTGATCCTGTCCTGAACCTTCGTCCCCATCGCGTGCTTGAACTCGGTCATGATCCTCCTGAGTGACTTGGGGCGCTCACCGTCCGAGCGCGAGAACCCGGCCCAAGTTCGCTAGCCGGAGTACTAGTCAGGACCGTGCTGGCTGTGCCTTCCGTGACCTGACCACTGAAGGATAAGCCGCCTTATCAGAAGCGCAACCTGATTCGATAAGCCGCCTTATCTTTGGTAGGACAATGTGGGATAACCCGAGTCATCGCCTCCTGTGTTCGGCTTCCGGCGGGGCTCTTTCTTTCCTCCCCCACCATGGAAGGCGTAGCCTCCTATCTTATGGCTTTCGTTGATGATGTTGTCCGACATGCCGAACAGATTCGAGGGCGGCTACCTCACTTGCGGGGGGAAGAAGCCACAAAGCACTCGCTCGTTATTCCGCTGCTCCATCTCCTGGGGTGGGACCCCTTCGATCCGCGCGAGGTGACACCGGAGTACACGGCCGACTTCGCGACGAAGCGCGGGGGACAGCTGGAGAAGATCGACTACGCCATCATGGTTGGTGGCGCCCCCGCGATCTTTTTCGAGTGCAAGGCCCACGATCAGACCCTCACCGATCACACTGGGCAGCTCGCTCGGTACTTCAATTCGACGCCCAGCGTCCGGATCGGGGTGATCACCAACGGGGTCAGGCTCCAGGTCTTCACCGACTTGACTCAAAGCAACGTTATGGATGCCACTCCGTGGATCGATATCGATCTGCTCGGAGCAGGGCAGATCGAGCTTGAGGCCCTTCGTCGCCTGCGCAAGGCAGATTTCAGCACCGATGACATCACGGCATACGCCGAGCGCATGGTCTATTTCCGAAAGATGGCAGACTACATGGCAGGAGCTCTGCGCGAACCGAACGAGTCGTTCGTCCGGTTCGTGGCTGGTGAAGTCTTCCCCCAGGTGCGGCTGATGCCCAAGGTTGTCGAGCGCCTGACCCCTATCTTCAAGGACGCGATACAGGCAGCAGTTCTTGACAGTGTCGCCAAGTCCTTCGGTTCTTCATCGAATCGCGATACGGCACCTCCTCCGCTCGCCGAGGAGAAAGCAATTCCAGAGGAGAACCCATCTACCCCCGAGAAGGATCGTGGAATTGAGACGACCGCAGACGAGATCCGCTGTTTCGAGATTGTCTCGACCATGATCCACGAGGCGCGTCCTGAGGCCACGGTCGGCTACCGTGACTCACAGAACTACTTCGGGATCCACCAGGGCTCCACGCGCAAGTGGTTCCTGCGGGTCAACGTGCAGAAGCCTCCATGCTGGTTGGTCTTCCGTCACGTGACTCCGGAAGACCTCAAGACGCTTGCCCCAGGAGTTGCGTCTGGAACGTCGTCTCTTGGTGACTCACGAGTGTCCGTGGCCGGGCCGGACGACCTTCAGAAACTCAGATCCGCCATAATCTCGGCGTTCGACCGAGAGACTGCTCGAGGGGCAGAAGACGACGCATCGGCATAGTCGTTACCGGGGGCCCGATGGAGCAATGGTCGATCGAAGGTGAAGCGTCTGCGCTGCTGCGGGCAGCAGGGCTCGATGGGGAGGACCTCCCGTCGATGGTTGCACTGGCTGAACGCCACCTCGGGCGAGGCGCGGTCGTCATGGGCCACTGCGTGGGGCTTCGGCAGGACGCCCAACTCTACCCAGGCCGCATCCTGGTGCGCGCTCGCCTTGCGGTGGAGCGGGCCCGGTTCGCTGTCGCCCACGAGCTCGCAGAGTGGCACCTGGGGCGGCAGGGGTACCGCGAGGACGACCTTGAGCGCGTTGCGAACGGCATCGCCGCTGCTCTCGTCGCGCCCCGAGACATCTCAACGAGGCTCGCGCGGCGCTGGCCGCTGCCAAGCCCAGGCGAGGCAGCTGCAACTCTCAGAACCACGCAAACACTGGTGGCCCTTCGTTACGGAGAGGTCACGGACGAGCCGATCGCGGTGGTGGGACCTCGCATCCACGAGGTAAGAGGAGCCGAGTGGGGGTGGCCCGCAAAGTCGACACTGCGCGGGTGGGCGATGCGAAAGTGCCCAGCAGACGTCAACCGGGCCGAGCTTGAGCCGGGGCGAGTGATTCTGCACGCGGTGGGGGACGACCGGGCCCGTGAGCGGTGAACCTGTGGGTTCCAATATCGCTGAAGACGCGACGATTGCCGGCTTCGGTAGGGTGTCGCCACGCGGAGACGGTCCAGGTCAGCTGACAGCCTAAATCCCTTCATCCGTCCCGACCGTCCTGACCCCGACCCGGATCCCTCTCCTCCGTCGGGCCAGCTCCGACCTGATCTGGTCTACCCACCAAAGGGGGTCCGGATCCTCATCCGAGTCGAGAGCCACCGGGGCGGCCTCTCGGCACTCGACCTCGTCGTCTCCAGACTCGACCAAGAGGGCAATGGCGCGGGCTCGGTTGGGGTAGCGCTCGAGGGGGACGGTGACAGTCTCAGGAACTCTGCCTAGTAGTTGGTCGACTGACATTCCGGTCCGCGAGCAGATGGCAGTGATTAGCTTCGCCCCAACACCGCCCTTGTTGTTCACCACGAGCGATAGTGCTGGCTGGGTTACCCCGAGAGCCTTCGCCGCCGCTCGCTGGTTTCCATCAAACTCGGCTTCGATCAGCTTGATGAGCACCTCTCTGGCGTGCGCGTTGTCTTGAGCCGGCAGCAGCTCCTTCTGCCTCGTTGCCATAAGTGACCTTATGTATCCCACCGTCAATTGATGAGTGGCCTTATACTTTTCCCTTGCACGGCCTGATTAGGCGCCTTATAATTCCGAACCATGAGTGTCGCACCTCAGACGTTGTTCGAGTGGAGACGGGCTAAGGGTATTTCGCAGGCCCAGGCCGGGCAAATGTTCGGCTGCTCACAGCCATTCGTCTCGAATCTGGAGGATGGCCGTTGGAAGCCCGGGCTCGAACTGGCTCTCTCAATAGAGCGCGAGACCGAAGGGAAGGTGAAGGCTGGGACGTGGGTGGAGGCTCCGTCGGTAGACCCTATCGCGGCGTCCTCCAATTCTCCCCCACCCACCGAGTCCGAGGTCGCCTAATGCCGCCTCGTCGCCCCGCCGCTGCGGCCGCGCGCTCCCCCCGCGCGAAGCGCCCTGATGCCCAACCGGCACATCCCAGGCTCTCCGACGAGTTCATGGCGACGGCGCGCAAAGCCTGGCTCGCCCTCACCGACGAGCGCAAGGGAAAGCTCGCGGACGCAATCAGGCTCGCTCTGCTGGCGCACGGGCCCTCAACGCTTTCGACCGTCCTGCAGTCGTGCCAGGTCGCTCTCAAGCGCCAGGACCGCGTTCAGGACTGGGTCACTGGCGAAGCCGTGCAGGGGGCGCTCTACGTGCTGACGGTAAACGGTCGCACTGCCTACGCGGTCGAGGACGAAGGCGATTTCTGGCGGTGGAGACGGTCTGAGTAGCGGACTTCGGGCAACGAGAGGAATTGGTCATGTTGGCAAAGTGCGGACACAGATCACTGCCGCAATCGGCGGAAGCGAAAATTGAGCTGGCAGAACGTCCAGTAGCTGAGTTCATTCGGGCTCGCCGGAAGCTCCAGTGGTCACAGAAGGATGCTGCCGAGTTCCTCGGGGTATCGCTAACCACGGTCTGGCGCTGGGAGTGCAGCGAACAGCGGTTGCCAGCGGATGCGCTGCTGCGTCTCGCTCTCCGAGCCTTTGGGTTCCTCTTCATGGTCGAAGAAAGGACCGGCACATGACCACCTTCCTCGTTCGCCACTGCTCCACTGGGCGAGAGGTTCTCGTGCGTGGCATGGATCGAGCCTATCAGGCCTGGATGGTTGCGTGCTCGTCGCTCGGTAATGCTGCCTATGGCGACTGCGAGGTCACCGCGGTGTCGGTTGGGGAATCGGTACAGCAACTTCCGAATGAGCAATCTCAGCGACCCATCGCCAACTCGGACGGCTTCACCGCAGGGGAGCTATGCCTATGAACCCCCTCCACGACTACTGGTTCTGGGCGTTCTGCGCTTGCATGGTGATGCTCGCCTACTCAGAGCGCCGTATGAAGGTCGCGGTGCTATGCGCCCGGACCTCTACAACCTGCCTCCTCAACGTCATTGCGTGCCTTCGCGGCGCCACGGAGAGAGCGAAGAGTTGTCGGGTAGAGCTAGATGAGCTCTGGGGGGCGAATCGCCAGCTCCTGCTCGAGCGGGAGACGATGCTCGAAGAGCTCGACAGGTACCGCGCAGTCCAGTCGGAACCTGGTGTCGAGTGCTCGGGCGTGTGTAGCGATGTCTGCACGGACACCCCCAGTGTCCTGCCCCCAACTCACCCGTTCTGGACTGATCGGAAGAACTGGCCCCCAACGACCTACTGGTGCCGACCTGTCAAGACGGAGGGCGAGTAGCCATGAGCAGCAAGACCGGCATCGAGTGGACCGATGCAACGTGGAACCCGATCACGGGGTGCACGGCTATCAGCCCTGGGTGTGCGCATTGCTACGCGAAAGCCATGGCCAAGCGACTGCAGGCCCAGGGCCAAGCGCGATACCGTGACGGGTTCGCGGTGAAGTTTCACCAGGAGGCGCTCAAGGAACCGCTACACTGGACACGGCCCCGGCGGGTGTTCGTGTGCTCGATGGGCGACCTGTTCCACGGGCGCGTGACCGACAGAGTGATTGACCATGTGTTTTGTGTGATGGCCCTCGCGAGGCAGCACACTTTCCAGGTGCTGACCAAGCGTCCCGAGAGGATGAGGAATTACATCGAGGCGAAGGCCAAGTCATCGAAATGGCTTGAGGTGGAGGCGTTGAGTCTTGGATTCACGACGCGGTTCGTTGGGTTGGATGGGCGGGATTATGGCTTGGTGCCGTGGCCACTGCCGAACGTCTGGGTCGGAGTAACAGCGGAGAACCAGGCGGCGGCGGATGAGCGCGTGCCGCTTCTGCTTGAGACTCCGGCTGCGGTGCGGTTCGTGAGCTGCGAGCCGCTACTCGGACCGGTGAACCTGCGCTCGATACCGGAAACGGTCTGCCAATTAGGGAAAGCCGTGACGTGGTTATCGCCGGCGGGAGAGCTAGACTGGGTGATCTGCGGGTCTGAGACCGGTGGGGGAGCGCGGCCCATGGATCTCGACTGGGCCCGTGATCTGCGTGACCAGTGCGTCGAGGCCGAGGTGCCGTTTTTTTACAAGGGCGCCGGGTGGCCGAAGAAGGATCGGACGCTAGACGGCCGACGATGGGAAAAGTTTCCGGGGGACTGTGACCCAGTGCCTCTGGCGCAAGCGACACGCGAGGATGCTGGGCAGATGCGGCTAGGAGGTGTGGCGTGAACCCTCTCCTAACCTGGATCGAAGTGGCGACAATCCTTCGCATCAACGCAGCTGCGAACGACGGAGAAGAACGTCAACGGAAACGCACGGTCATGCGCATCATGCGTGAGGCCGGAGCGGTGGATCTTGGACGTAGCGAGTGGCGTGTTTCACAGGAGAATCTTGAGCGATGGCTGCAAAGAAGATCGACGGGCTCTACAAACGTGGGCGCATCTATTGGGCGTCGCGCGACCCGGTGACCGGACAGCGCAACGTCTCGACTAAGTGCACCGACGTCGAAGCTGCGCGCCTGTGGCTGCGCCATCGCGAACGTTTGGCGGCTGACCCTGCCTACAAGGGATCCCTTGATGCGACATTCGGCGAGTGGTCGGACACCTTCCTCAAGTCGAAGCGCGGGAAGTCCGAGGCAACGCGCGAGTTCAACGCCACCAAGGTAAAGGCGATCCTGACGGTAATCCCCCGCGAGACCCCCCTCGCCGACATCACCCCGGGATTCGTCGACCACTACGTCGAGACTCGCCTCGCTGCCCCCCAGCCGCGCCCACCGCACGCGTACACGGTCGCCCGAGAGGTTCGGATCATCATCTCTACCCTGGCCAAGGCGAAGCGTTCCGGATGCTACCCGGGCGATCTCGAGGCTCTTATGCCCACCGACCTCGAAGGTCGATACACCCCTCGCGAACGGTCCCTCACCCCCGAGGAGGTAGTGGCCTTCGTCCAGGCCCTACCAACCATGCGATGGAAGGCCTTGGCCGCCGTTTGCGTGGCTCTCGGATGCCGCTTGTCCGAGGCCTGCCGCCTAGCCCCGGAGGACGTGGATCTCGACGCTGGGCTGGTTTGGATTGATGGGCGCAAGACCTCGACGTCGGACCGTACCCTGCCTGTCCTTTCCCCTTACCTACCCCTCCTGACCTTCGCTCTCTCTGCCCTGCCAATCGGCGAGATCAGCAACGTGGACCGTACCTTCAAGCTGGCGTGCGCCCGGGCCGAGATCGCGCGACTATCCCCCAACGACCTCCGCCGGACGCACGCCACCCTCAATGGGGTTATGGGACTGCCCGACGACATGATCGCTAGACTACTCGGCCACGCCACAGTTTCGATGGCCAAGAGGACGTACAACAGGACCAAGGCGGCACAGTTAGCTCCGGTTGCAGAGCGACTACTCGCGCAAGGGACTCCCGTGCATATCCCCGGCGCTATGCTGCAATCCTCCTACAGTCCCCCCACAAATGCCCCAAAAGAGCCTGATTCTGGCGATGAGTATCAGCCTTCGAAGCCGGTGGTCGCAGGTTCGAATCCTGCGGGGCGCGCAACAAATACCGGGGAAAACTGGGCACCGGGAGACACGGGGAGATACGAGGAAACCCGGCCATGGCCAGGGCGTGCTGCAATCCTCCTACAGTCGGAAGTCCTAGCCGACCTCGCTCCCCTCTCCCCAGCTGAGCTCCGATCCCGTCGTCTCAGACCCGCATCGGCCGACGACCACACCATCGTCTTCGCTGGCCGCACCCAGTGGCCGGCTAGGGCCCGGCTGGACCTGGGGATGGGGCTGTGACGTCTCCGTCCACTCGAGTCGACAGCGACGCCCGTCGCCCGGTGATGGGGTCGACGTTGGACCCTTCCATGGGCGACTCCGAGGTTTCTGCCGCGTCGGCTCCTGGAGTGAGCGACGCGTCTCAACCTGGAACCGGCGACGAGTCGCCCGAGTACTCCGCCGACTCGTCCGGCGCCGAGCGACGGTGCGAGTGGTGTCGTAAGCTGCTCACGAAGACGCAGGACAAGTGGTGCTCGAAGCGGTGCCGGCAGACGGCCTGGCGATTCCGGCGCCTAGCTGTCGTCGAGGACCTGGGCGACACCCCGAAGCGACTGGTCTACGCGGACCCCCCGTTTCCTGGGATGTCGCGGAAGTACTACGGCGACCAGCCCAGCTATGGCGGGGAGGTCGACCACGCCCGCCTTCTCGAGGAGTTGGTGACGTACGACGGGTGGGCGCTCTCGACGTCAGCCAAGTCGTTGGGTCTGGTGCTGTCGCTGGTACATCGAGGAGTCGAGTACCGGGTGTGCTCTTGGACAAAGACCCACCACCCACCGATGGCGCGTGGACCAGCGAATATCTGGGAGCCACTCATCGTCTCGCCGGCGCGTCGCCGGATGCCCGGGGTGCCTGATGCACTGGTCACGTCGGTAGCCCGCGGCGGAGACTCGTCGCTCATCGGGCGCAAACCGTTGGCGTTCGTGTCGTGGCTTTTCCAGTTGCTCGGGGCGACACATCGTGACTCGCTCGACGATCGTTTCCCAGGCTCGGAGGTGGTCGGGCGGTGCTGGTCTGAGTTCCGTCGCCTCGGTACCGCCGCGACGCGTCGCTCGGCGCCGGCGGAGTCACGTCGCCAGAGTACTCGTGAGACGGGTCTCTTGGCGCTCGGAGGAGCACGATGACCCGACCCCTACGTGGACTCGGAACAACGCTCAAGCAGGAGGTTGACCGCGACGGGACGCCGCGTGGCACCCACAACCACAACGGCTGCGTGGACTCACCGTGGTGGATCTCGACGTGGGAAGGATTCGACCACCGTGGCCGAGGACCAGGACACTGCCGGATAGCCATCTATCTGCCAGGACGGCGCGGAGCCCTCGTCTGGCTTGCAGTTGGGAAGGACCAGAGGAGAGCCCTCACCAACTGCTGCCGTAAGGTGCGCGCTTCATTGAACTCGTACGAGCTAGACAAGGCCATGCGATTGGCTGGGGTGCGGCCGTGACCTGCCCAGTCCTCCCGGTGTCCGTCTCCACCGACGGGGTCCCGATCCCGGGCAGATGGGTCCTGCTGATCGACCCGACGCCTGGTGTCTGGCGGGGGATCGCTCTCTGGCACGTGCTCAAGGTGTGGGCATCCAGTTCCTGGGGCCCAACGGCAGGAGACACCCCGTGACCGGCCTCGTTATCGACCCAACCGGCCTCGCTTGGGAGGAGAGCGAATCGGGCCTCATGCTTCCAGGATCAGCGATCCACCCGAGAAAGCCCGTCGCCGTTGACCTCTTCTGCGGGTGCGGTGGTTTCTCGCTGGGGATGCTCGAGGCCGGCTGGGACGTCGCGGCCGCCGTCGACTGGGATGTCGACGCATCGTTCACCTACCTCTGGAATCTGGGGGCCTACCCGCTCGATCTGGGGTTCGTCGAGCCGGAGGATCGCGCTCGCTTCGAAGCAAAGCTGCAGAAGTCGCGGGCGCCGAACGGCGACTTCACCCTCACGTCTGGGGGACACCGTCAGGCGAAGCTGGGCCGAGGCGTCCCCGTCTTCTGGCTTGGCGATGTCCGTAAGCTCACCGGGCGGCAGATCCTGGATTCGATGGGGCTCGACGTTGGAGAGCTCGACCTGCTCTTCGGAGGTCCGCCCTGCCAGGGCTTCTCGCAAGCGGGACAGCGGAACGTCATGGATCCTCGCAACAGCCTCGTATTCGAGTTTGCTCGGCTCGTCTGCGAGATGAAACCCAAGACCATTTGCCTCGAGAATGTTCCGGGGATCGTGTCGATGGTGACTCCCGAGGGCATCCCGGTGCTCGACGAGCTGTGCGCCATCCTCGAGCGTGGAGAGTACGGAGAGCACGAGGCGTTGGTGCGGGCTCTTTCCGGAGACCCGAGTCGTAGGGCGGTGCGGAGGGGCAGAGAGAAACCTCGTCGGGACACCGGAGCCTCGCGGCAACAGGACTTGTTTGGAGGTGCGCCGTGAACCACAACCTCTGCTCCCTCCTGCACTGGCTCGCAGGGTTCCCAGCTGGGGAGTACCGACGCGTCTCCACGCTCGAGCACTGTGACGCAATCCCAACGGCACTCT
>Ga0172380_10006409_pt1 | contig 13703 bp, 15 predicted proteins | sample Leawe162metaG_FD_119747 | JGI IMG/M metagenome (GOLD analysis project Ga0172380, IMG submission 119747) | Leachate microbial communities from a municipal landfill in Southern Ontario, Canada - Leachate well 162 metaG | ecosystem: Engineered > Solid waste > Landfill > Unclassified | place... | reverse complement strand
TTCTTTACTTCTCACTCACTTAAATATAGCGTTGCAGTTGAAGAAGGTAATTACTCTACAACTCAACGACAGATGGAATTACAGCAATTGCTACACTTTAAAGAACTCGGGATTCCTGTAGCAAATAAGACAATTCTTAATGCCGCTTTCATCACTAATAAGAAGCAAGTCATTGCGGATATGGAAGAAGAAACAAAGCAGCAAGCACAAGCTCAACAAGCTGAATCAGAAATGAAATCCAAGGTTGAGAACTCTAAGATCATGGCTTCATTTGCTAAGGCTAAAACAGATATGGCACGTGAGCAGGACTTGAGAGCTTCTGCAATGGAAAGACTAGCTAAGATCGAAGATATCCATGCAACGGCCGAGCATAAGATGATGGAATCAGACTTGAACTTAGTGAAGCTTGCTATGGAGCTTGAAGATGTTCAATTTAACCAAATTAGAGAAGCTTTTGACTTAGCACAAGCTATGAAGATGGCTAATCAACCACAAGTACAACAACAAACAGCAGCCTAGGAGGCTATATGTCTAAGAAAGAAGGGATGAGAAGTGCAACTATGCCAAAAGCTCATTTTGAACGTAACGAAAAACAATTAAACCCAACATGCGGTTTGAAATATGCTACAGAATTTGGAAATCCAGAAGATTTAGATAAAAGATCAGCTGGTTTAGCTAACTTCGTTAAGAAAAATAAGTACAATCAATAGAGGTCAATAATGGCATCTAGAAAAAGTCCAGGGCTTGCGCCTTTAGGCCATAGCCCTTTTTCAAAAGTAAAGTTAGAAGGTCCTAAGAAGCATCATGACAATCATGGCTCTAAAGACTCTGTTCCTGCTAAGGGAAACAAACGCGCCATTCCTAATGAACATTGGGAAAGACAATACGATGCTACGGATGCTTCGGAAAACATGAAATTAGTTCATGGTTCGGATTTTAATCCTAAGAATCCAAGCAATCGTAAGACTACTCACATTAAAGTTAACAAAGAAGATCATTAATGGCTAAACGCAAAACCGCTGGCGAGCTAGCATTGAAAGCCGCCAGCGATAAGACTAAGTATGACCCTTTAGAAGTAGGTTATGCTTTAACTGAAGATGTGGTTGCTCAACTACAACTTTGCGGAGAACGACATTCCACAATATTTGATGAAGAAGAATACTTTCTAGTACTAATCATTGCAGGTGATCCACTTATTAAAGGAATTAGAAGACATAAGTATGCAGCATTCTTGCATATGCCAAAACCTAGACCTGAGCAATCTTGCTATCTTTACAATAAGAAGACAAAGAAGATTAAAAGGCTATGGACTCTACCTAGTGCTATGGTTATGGCTACTATATCAGAAATGAGGATGGTAGCAGAGAAATGGCGTAATACTAAGAATTGGTGCGACGCTTTCTATGCTGGTAAGTTCTTTGAATTCATTAGAAAACAACACAATGTTAAATATCTATCTGAACGTGAATTCTCAGATGCTCATAGTGAAGAAATCATCAAGTCTAGAAGCAATGAGGTCGATCCTGGACTTACCGAGTCCTTTGACTTTAGTAAGATCAAGGTCGATCATATCGTAGACACGAAGACAGCCCGCGCGGCTTAGAGCGTTCTCAATCTCTTTAGGAAGACATAATGCAGCTAATGGAATGTTTGCACCCATGTAAGAAAGGACATCTCTGTAATGAGATATCTCTTTTCCTAGATCAATTTTTGTTATTTTAAATTCATCATCATTATCCAAGGAATACCCCATGATTGAACAAGTTATTGAAAGTATAGAATCAGAAAATAAACCAATACCATCTATACAATCAACCGAAAAACCTGTAGAAGAAACTCCAGAACAGATTAACTGGAAGAAATTCAGAGAAGAACGGGAGTTAGATCGAAAGGCCAAGAAAGAAGCTGAGAAGATAGCTCATCAAAAGTCGCAAGAAGCTGAAGCTATGAAAGCTGCTTTAGAAGCTATTGTAAATAAACCAACACCTAGGCAACAATCCTACCAGGAACCTGAGGAAGAGGAAGTTTCACAAGAAAAACTCATTCAAAGGCATGTTGAACAAGCCATTGAAAGGAAAGAGAAAGAGTATGCCGAAAGAGAAAGACAGAGAGAAATCGAGAATCTTCCTGCTGCTCTTAATAGAGAGTTTAGAGACTTCAACCAAGTTTGTACCCAGTCAAACATTGATTACCTGGAGTTTCACTATCCAGAAGTCACCGCAGGTTTTGAACACATGCCAGAAGGTCAAAAGAAGTGGTCTTGTATCTATAAGGCCATTAAGAAGTTTATCCCAAATTCAGATTCCAAGAAAGATCAAACACGTATCGAAAAGAACTCCAATAAGCCAGGAGCTATTTCCGTCCCAGGTGCAACACAGACCTCGGATAGTGCTCCGCAGAAGTTGGATGACAAACGAAGAGCTGACAATTGGTCTAGAATGCAGCGTGTTATGAAAGGAGGGAAGTAGTTCAGTCGGTTACATAATGTAATCTACTGAAAAATGAAGGGGTACTTTGTCTCCTAATGGTTATAATAGTTTGGTAACCTTCATTTTGTAGACTAGCATTATATCGTTTTAATTTTTAGGGTTAGCATAGCTGAACGAATTGGCTTCGCTAGCCCTTTCTTATTATGTCTCAGGTTGTGTAGCACCTCACCAGTGTAAGGCTGTTTTTAGTTAGTTTCGCCACTAACAGGAATCGTAACTTACATTTTTAAGGTGTTATCATGTCGATGGGCATAACCAATATTAACAATATGGCTCCTGAATTGCCTTTACAATTCAGCGAAGACCTATTGTCTACTCCAATGTTTAACTTAATCCACTCCTTTGGTGCTGACCTGCATTATGCAGAAGCTCACATTGGTAAAACTACTCGTATGAGTAGATACGAACGTCTTTCAACAGACGGCGGACAATTAGATGGTTCTGGAATCGATCCAGCACCTGAAGTTGTCGTACGTTCTGATATTGATGCTACGATGGAGATATATGCGAAAACAGTTGTTATCAACGAGCAAGTCACTCTTTACGAAAACGATAAAGTTCTTACGAAGTTTACTGCACTTTTAGGACAGTGGATGCGTGAGAAAGAAGATCTCCTAATGAGAGACCTTTATGCTTCTAGCGTTTCTTATATCAACGCAGTTGGTGGATTGAATGGCGATCAGCCTTCAAACATTTCACGTAATGATGTTAACAACATTGAACGTATCTTACTTGGTAATGATGCAAGAACAATGTTAGAACAAAACGATGCTATGGACAAGTTTGGTACTGCACCAACTCGTGATGCGTTTATCGCTCTAGCTTCAACAGATATTACTCCTGACTTACAAAACGTACAGGGTGTTTTACTTAAGAATGCTTATCCTCATCAAGATGGTTTGCGTCCTGAAGAATATTGCTCAATTTCTAGATTCCGCTTCTTCGTATCATCTAAGGCTGCAAAGCTTACAGGTGCATCTTTAAGCGGTGCTAACGTCTATACAATCCCAATGTATGGTCTAGAAGCTGCTGCAAAGATCGATCAAAACAACTACAGCTGTGTTTTAGGTTACAGACCTCCTTATGTTGTTTCAAGCGTGGCACAAAACAGCCAGTTATATGCAAAGTTTGCAATCGCTCGTGCGATTACTAACCAAAACTGGATTTCTGGCCTTAACGTAACTCAAGGTCTATAAGGAGATTTTTTTATGCCTTTTACAATTATTACACAAGATAGCTTTGTTTCGACTGGAGCAAACTATAAAGTTAATCTACCTTCATCGGCTGATTACTTCGTTACTACTAACATCACACAAATGGCTTTAGCTCCTGCGACTGCCGTTGTTATACGTGGTGAATGGTACGGTAATGGTCTTACAGCTATTAATGATGGTATTCGTTGGAAGAAAACAAATTCCACTAATGCTCTTAACATAGACACATTTGCTACAGCAACTGCATCTAATGGTTTTACTTATGTAACAAGATCTCCTTATGTTGAAGCTCCTGTTACTGGTACTGCTATTACTGCTGCAAACCCTGCTGTAGTTTCAATGACTAACACCTATCAAAACGGTGATAGAGTTCGTCTATATAGCACAACTGGAATGCTACAGATTGGTGGAATGGATTTCACTATTTCGTCTGTTTCTGGTTCTGCATTTACACTACTTGGTTTGGATGCTTCTGGTTTTGCAGCCGCAGCAACAAACGTTGTAGCTAGACGTATTTCTAACCTAGATCCAGTAGAACCTGAGTTCTTGTATGTAACTAAAGTATCACTTGCTAACCCATGTGTTGTTACAGTTTCACAAGCTCATAATTATGTTGTTGGTCAAAAGATTGCATTCCAAATTCCTCCAAGTTTTGGAATGCAAGAACTTAATCGTTTAAGAGTACCTGCGGTTATTACTGCCGTTGGAACTTACACGATGACTCTAAACATTGATAGTTCTGCATTTACTGCGTTTGCTTTCCCTGCATCTACAGCATCACCAACAGCTCAACTGTTTGCGACGCTAGCACCTGCTGGTCAAAGTACACAGTATCAGCCTTTAGCATTACCTGTTCCAACATATACAGGTTACAACTTCAACTATGCTCCGTTTCATACAGGTCAATTTACTCCTTACATGCTTTTATCAGGTGGTGCACAATCACCTGCTGGAGCAAGTGGTGACTTGATCGTATGGCAAGCATACAAGATGGAAAACGGTCCTGCGGTTCCAGTTAACTTAGCTCCGTAAATATAGAGGGGGGAAACCCCCTCTTTTTTAAAGGTTATAGATGACCAATAATCCCCCTGGAAACATATTTTTGCCTCCTAGTCCAGTGATTCCGCAATTCTTAGTTATTACAAACATAACTAAAGCCAATCAAGCGGTAGTCACAGTTAGCACGGCAAATTTTTTCGTTATAGGACAGTTGGTAAAGTTTAGCGTTCCTTCTTCATACGGTATGTATGAAATAGATCAAATGAAAGCAGAAATTATCAGTATTGATGCGTCTACCCTGATATTCACCGTTAGCATCAATACCACGCAATTCAATGCTTTTGTAACACCAAGTACATTCCAAGAACAGCCAGCGACTATGTCGCCTTCTGGATCTAGGAATATATACAACGTTACTACGGTTCCTTTCCGTAGCTTAGCGAATATCGGAAACTAAATCCTGACACAAGTTTGTGTCATAAAATATTTGACACATGTTTGTGTCAACATCAAAGAGGTATTTAATGAGCGCAGCAATGTTTGACTTAGTTCACCGTTCAGGTGAAAGGCACGGCATCATAAACAGAGTGGCTAATTCTGTTGTTGAAGCAGATGGATTTAAAAACATGAGTCCAAAAACTAAGGCTAAAGCTGAAGCACAGAAGAAAGAAGACCATAAGCTTGTTAAGGCTAGATACGTTAATAAACGTGGAGACCATGAGCGTTTAACAAAGCCTTATATGCGTTGGGCAGGTGATCCAATTGATACATATCACTGCATACCAGGTGAAGTTTATGAGGTTCCAATGGGTTTAGTTAATGAGATTAATAATTCTCCTGGACTAGCAAAGCGTAGCGATATCGTAGACTCTCAAGGGGTGCCAACTAAAGTTGATGGTAAATCAGAAAAGATCCACGAATTTGTACCAGTATCGTTTTAATAGGTAAGGTTTTATATGGTTACACCAGCGGATAGCACTCTAATAGCAATACGTAAGAAAGTACGCCGTTTGACTGCGTCCGCTAGTGAATCTTCTTTATCTACAGCAGATATTGATAACTATATTAACGTCTTTTATTCCCAAGACTTCCCATATGCTATCAAGATTGATCAGATGCGATCAGTCTATACTTTCTATACTACTCCCTATGTGGATAGATATCCTTTAGACGTTAATTACAACCAAGGTCTTCGTGACCCTGTATATGTTGATGGTCTTCAAGGTTCTCTTTTCAAAGATAGGCAGCAATTTTACAACATTTGGCCAAGATGGCCTACAAAGTTTCAATCCTCTGTCCAATCTGGAATTATCACAGGTGTTAATCAACCTACTAGTCCGGCTCAGATTGTAACAAACACAGGTGGTTTAGCGACTGGAGATAAGATTTATATTGCGGACGTTGTTGGAATGACGGAGTTAAATGATACTTCTTACACAATAACCGTTGTAAATTCTAATTTACTTACACTTGATGGAATAGATAATACTGCATTTAGCGCCTATACTTCAGGAGGGACATGGACAAAGTTAAATTATGTGATAAACGTTCCAGGTCCATTCATTCGAAAAGAAGTAACTGTAGGTTGTCCTGATATTACAGGAGGAGCAATACAAATTTCAGACGATGGTTACGGTAACTTACTATTAGATACTCCTAACGGCGTTGTCTCTGTCCCTCCATTATACACTGTTCCTGCGACTGCACCAATTCCAGGAATGAAAAACGTAAACACAGCTAATCCAGGACTAAACAGACTTACTTTATTAGGACCTGTTGATTACGTTACAGGAAGTCTTACATTCGATCTTTCTAATGCAAATTCTATTCCTGTAATCGGTGGAATATTCACGGTCTACGTATCTCAGTATAGCAATGGTAGACCTTACAGCATACTGTTTTGGAACAACGAGTTAATCATTAGACCTATTCCTAAACTTGTCCACAAGATCGAGATAGAATCATATCTAACACCTGTACAATTCTTGAATACCACTGATAGCCCTATCCTAAACCAATGGTGGCAGTATATCGCAATTGGAGCGGCCATTAAGGTTTTAGAAGACCGTCAAGATATGGCAGGTATTGCTAACTTGGCTCTTCTATTCGATAGACAAGAAGGCCTTGTATTAGAACGCCAAGGGGTAGAGGAAATAGGACAAAGAAACGCTACAATATTCTCTAGCTCTGTACAAAGCCAAGGTTGGAATCAATCTTGGGGTAATTGGGGTTACTAATGTCGGCTACTGCTTACCAGCCATTAAACATCAAGGGTACTGAGACGGGTTTAGTCCAACAAAGACAGAACTTTCTTATTGCCAATGATGCTTATCCTGTCCTTGAAAACGCTTACATTTTTCGCGAGAAAATTCAACGTAAGCAAGGTTATGAATTACTTGGTAGATTGAGAAGGGATTTTGAAGATGTTGGAATAGGAAGTTCAGCGATTGGAGTAGGACCAATAATTACTTCCAACTTTAATATTCTTAGACAAACAGGTTATATTTTAACTATTTCCCAAGCTGCTAATGCTGTATTTACCACTAGATATCCTCATGAATTGTCAAACGGAAATGACGTGGAAGTATCTGATGTTGCAGGTGCAATGGGAGCAATCGTTAATAATTCACAATTCCAAATTACTGTTTTATCACCCACTACATTTCAATCTACGACACCATTTAACACATTAGCAACTCCATATACTGGAGGAGGGATATTTGCTGCAAACGTTACTTTATTATCTTTAGGTACTGAAGTAAACGCTCAACTTGTTCCAGGGAGTGTTTCGTTTGTTTTTGAAGGTGCTCCACCGATCACCTATACTGATTTAGGAAATGGAGTACTTACTGGTTCTATAAATCCTTTAGTAAATAAGGGAACGATAAACTATTCAACAGGTGCTGTAACAATAGATTCACCTTATAGTTTCGTAAATATTATTGCGACTTGGAGTTATTATCCTGGGCTTCCCGCAATGGGTATTAGGACTAGAGAGTTACAAGGAACAACATTTCAAAATGTTGTATTTTTTGACACGAGATATGCTTATAAGTATGTAACTGATTTTGAGGAATTTCTTCCAGGCACTATATGGACAGGATTAGACTCAGATTTCTTTTGGTCTACAAACTATTGGGTAGATAAAGACAACAATAAGATATTTTGGGAGACAAACGATAGTGGAACAACTGGTGACCCTATTCGGTATACTAATGGGTTACCTGGTACTAACTGGATTGATTTCGCTCCTACTATTGATAATGCTGGTAATAAGTTAACACAATGCGTTGCTATGCTTCCGTTCAGAGGTAGAATGGTAGCCTTTAATACACTTGAAGGTACAACACTAGCTAATTCAATAGACTATAGACAACGGATTAGATGGGCTGAGATTGGTAATCCATTCGATACAGTGAGCGCTATAGTAACAACTGTTGTAGCAGATGCTTGGAGAGATGATGTAATTGGAAAGGGAGGTTTTCTTGATATTCCAACTTCTGAAAATATCAATGCTGTTGGCTTTGTTAGGGACAATCTCGTTATTTACTGCGAGCATAGCACTTGGCAGCTTCGTTATACAGGTCGTTCAATATCTCCTTTTCAAATTGAAAAGGTTAATTCAGAGCTTGGTGCTGAAAGCACGTTCAGTGCTGTACAGTTCGACAAGAGTTTAGTTGGTGTAGGTGATAAAGGTATTATAGAATGCGACAGTTTTCAAAGTGAAAGAATAGACATTAAGATTGTTGATCTAGTTTTTCAGTTCAGCAACAACAACTTTTCACAGAAACGAGTACATGGAATAAGAGATTTCGTTAATAGATTAGCTTATTGGACATATGTATACACTCCTGACGAGGTTCCAGGTACTATTTTTCCTAATCGTAGATTGGTTTACAATTACGAAAATGACTCCTGGGCAATCTTTACAGATTCTCTTACGTGTTTGGGAACTTTCCAGCCCCCTAATTCTAGAAGATGGATTGATTGTAATTTTACTTGGAGTGAAGCTGATTTCACTTGGAATGATCAGCCACTTGGTATTCCTGATATTGTCGGTGGTAATCAACAGGGATTCATAGAAATTTTGGATCAAAAGATAAGCAATGATGTATCTTTATTCATTCAGAATATTACTTCTGATGGTGTTAACCCTACAGTAGTCACTTCACCCAATCACAATTTACTGAATAATTATGTAATCCAGATCAGTGGAATTCTAGGAACACCTTATTCAACCCTAAACGGTCAAATATTTGGAGTTTCTAGATTAACATCTGATACGGTTGCCTTGTATAAATACAATCCAGTAAATCAATCCTTTGATGATCCACAGTTAAATGCAAGTGATACTTACGTTGGTGGTGGGTTAATAGCTATTCGTGATGGATTTAGCATTATGTCTAAGCAATTTAACTATATGGACGACGGACAAAAGTATCAGTTAGGATACGTGGACATTCTATGCCAGAATACAGAAACTGGCGCATTTACTATGAACGTGTATATAGACTATGATGACAACACACCAACTAATACAATAGACGAAAACCTTATAGCAGGAACTCAGCTGCCTGATACGGTGTTTAATTCAGTTATACCAACGAACCCCTCTGCTTTAGGGATAAACGGTTCTCCTGCCAAAAGTTGGCAGCGTGTATTTTGTGCAACAAGAGCTAACTTTGTGCAGATTGAATACACTCTATCTAATGCTCAGTTAATAGGGGTAGAACAAGAAAACGACGTACAAATAGATGCACAAATTCTCTGGTCAAGGCCAGCTGGAAGAATAGGTATATAGGAGATTTTATGCCATATGTAGCAAATACACCTTTAAGTTCGGACAACTTAGCTAACGTAAGCCAACCACAATTTAATGCAAACTTTCAGGCTCTTAATACAACATTTGCGTTAAATCATTATGCTTTTGATAATACAACAAGTTCATTAGGTAAGCATAGCGTGGTTCAAACCCCTATTGTTGCAACACCTAATACAAATGCGGATGAACCTGCACTTTACTGTATTAAACCTTTATCACCAGCGGGAACTGCTCCTATTCCAGCGCTACAGTTCTCTAGATTGCCAAGCAATGGCCTTGCTACTCCTTTGACTTGTATGCAATCTACTTCAGGTGCAATCACAATTAATGCGGGTGCGTCAATAAACATTGCAGATTTAACTAATATAACTAACACCCTAATAGAGTTCTATGCGTATAGTGTTAATTCTTCCTTTCCATCTTCTGCCGGGTTATTCGTTGTATTAGCATATAATGGTACTGTCATTAACTTTATAAATAACGTTTCGGGTCAATCTGGAGTGAAATTTGTTTTGAGTTTATCTCCTGGTAAAGTACTTGTTCTTACAAACCCAACAGTTAGTAATATATCAAACGTTTATTGGACTCTTAAATTCTTAAGGATTCAATAATGAGTGCATATAACAACCAAGACCAAGAAACCTACGTTCCTGTTTATGATTTTATTCCCGAGAAATGGGAATCAGCTAGGCAGTTCCTGACGGAACAATTGAGAAGGATTTCTAACGGTGTAAATGTTAGAGAGGTTGGTACTTATCTTGAAGAACAATTAGTTACTGGAAAGCAGTTTAAACCAGGCGCTACAGACCCTAACAACACTGTTAATTCACAGAGTTTTAGAACTATATTTCGTAAGGTGATTAACTGCTCTCCATTAGTTGCTGGAGCTAACTCTTTTAACCACGGAATAACATTTAATTCTAACTTCACACTTATAGAAATGTGGGTTCCAGCTACAAACTCAGGTACTTTAACAGCTATAAACTTAACAGATACTAGCGTTACATTAAATTCAACACAGGTTCTCATAACATCTCCAGGTGCATATGATAGGGCATTTTGTGTTATAGAATTCATACAGGAGTTATAATCATGGGATTTTTTACAGGTTCAGATGCAAGTCAAGAACAGAGATCAAGACTAACAAGAGACCAGGAAAGAGTCGGTAAAACTTTGACCAATGCTGCTTTACAAAGCGGAGCTGGCGGAGCTTACGGAGATGCTGCGGATTATTATAGAGACTTGCTAAGTGACAATTCAACTACTGCTAACATGATGTTTGCTCCTGAGATGAGACGTTATAACGAACAGATTATTCCTGGATTATCAGAGCAGTTTGCTGGTATGGGTTCAGGAGCTTTATCTTCTAGTGGTTTTAGGAATGCCGGTATTCAAGCTGGTACTGATCTTAGTGAAAGACTAGGTAGAATAAGGGCTGATCTAAGATCACAGGGAGCTGCTGGTTTAGCTGGAATAGGTAATCAAAGTATGGTTCCAACTGTAGAAAATACCGAGATAAATGCACAGCCTGGATTATTAGAAGGTGCCTTACCTTCATTAATTGGAGGTGCAGCTACTGCAATAGGTGGAGGATTAGGCTCTGCTGCATTTGGTGGATTATCTAATTTTATGACTAAGAATCAGAATAAGAATCCATACGCTGGTCAAGGGTCTAATGTAGGTAAACCACAAGTTGGAAGTAATACAAGCGGTGGTTATGGCCTTCCAACATTCATGGGGAGATAATTCATGGTACAAATTATAGATAGACAACCAGATTTTAAAGGTCGATTAGGTAAGGCCATTGGTCAAAGCTTGGGTGAGAATATACCTAAAGAGATAGAGAGGCAACGTCTTTCGCATGGATTAAATGAACTTGGTAAAAACAGTGGTAATCTATCTCCATTCGAAAGGTTCGCACAGCTTTCTTCTATTCCAGGTGTAACGCCTCAGATGATTCAAAGTGGTTCTGAATTACTAAGGCAAGAAGGAAAGGCTAAATCATTATCTAAATTTGGTGCTTCGGATAAGTCTAGTGAAGTAAGTAAACCTAACACTTTCCCAACAGCTCCAAAAGGTAAGTCATCTACATATGAGAAATCTCCTTCCTTAACTGAATCAAAGGGGATTGAAGAATCTTTACAAGGTTACATACCTCCCACTCAACAACAGAAGATTGAAAGAGCAGCGGAATTGTATAATGAAAACCCTGCATTCTTCGAAAATGATGCTAATAAAGCTATTTCTTATGTTGATCAAGAAGTGGCTCAAGAACAAAATAGAAATCAATCCTATCAAAATCAAAGAGCAAATCAACTTAAAGAGCATGATATTGTCACAAGTGCATTGAGAAATCATGCTAATAGCCTTGGAGTACAAATCCCTGCGAATGTTTATGATAAGATCGAGGATGAAGCTATAGAAAATGTCACCCCTAAGAGTAAGGGTGGTAAAGGAATGACAGAAACTGAAGCTAAAAAACTGTCAGGTAAAAAACTAGATGAAATTTCACGTGAATATAAAGACATAGATAATGTTGGAAACTGGTCTGTGCTATCTAGAACTCCCTCTGAGTCAAATAGGTTGTTAAAGTCATTAGAAGATAAATTTTACAAGAGAAATGACACAGAAAATTTAGCCGATAGTCTTGTTGCTAATAATGGTCTTTCGTGGAGTAAAGCTTACTATGTTGCTGAACCTGTAAAAAGAATTAAGGAATTAAATAATGCTATCGCAAAAATACCCCCCTTAAAGAATGAGGTTAAATATGATAAAGGTTTTCCTGATCAAACTTTGACTTCTGATCTTAAAAGTGAAAAAACCTTGGAAATATCTAAGAAACTAGCTCCACTATTAGGAGATAGGGGAAGTCCTTTGGCTGTAGCAGAAGAATTGAGAATGAGAAACTACGACCCTCAAGTATGGTTGGATTATTTGGATGAACATAAGGATGATCCAGATATTAATTTAAGAGGTAGTCAATCACGTCAATTGACAAAGCCTTTGAATTTAATTCCTAATCTAAATGATATTTGGTTATTTATGTTTTCTGGACAAGACAAAGTAGTGGAGCAATAAAATGAGCATGCAACCTTATCAAGCCGCTTCTAAGGCTAGTTTAAAAAATACTGAGCAAATAGGACAGTTCATAGCCGATGCTGCAATGACTGGAGGAAAAATAGCTTTGGGTGGTGCAATAGCTGGTAGAATAATGCCTTTATTAAGTAGTTTTGTTCCACAAGATTTAGCTATTAAAGGTTTATATAAGGTCAGTCCTACTCTAGGTAAGTTCATTAATGCTTCTCAAAATCAAGGAACATCAGAAGATGAAATACTTAATTTCATTAAAGAGAAGATTGGAATGGGTGAATCTAAGAAAGAACAACCAAAAGAACAGCGTAGCGTCATAGAACAATATTCTCCTGAACTATCTCAGTTCATTCAAGGACATATACAACAAGGTAGATCACCTATAGAAGCTGGAGCTTTAGCTCAACTTGATCCAAAATTTAAATCTGTTATTCAGAAGATGACCGCAGACCATAAGACGGATTTTTCATCAATTCTACAGTCTGTTTTTGGTGGTGGACAAACAGCTCAACAACCACAACCAGGTCAAACTTCCCCCTTAGTTCCTGGTCAAGAACAACAAATGCAACAACAGCAGCAAGGATCAGGACAACAAGCCTTAATGGCTATTCTCCAAAAGATTCAACAGAAAAGAGGCGCGTAGGTGGGAGAGTTAGAGGAACTTGAAGAACTATTAGACCAACTTTTGAATGGAATACAATCTGTAATCCAGTCTGGAGAAATTTTGTCCGATGAATTTCAAGGAATGTTAGCTCAAGAACTCGAATGGATTACAAATCGTACCGAAGAACTTAGACAAGGCCAACAAGAACCCCCGATTGAAGCTCCTGTAACCCCTTCAGCTCAGCTAATGTGGATTCTATCAGGACAGAACGTTGATGCTTTCGTTAACTACCTTGGTACTTACCCTGATCCTGACCTACAGAATCTTCTAAGAAATCATTCTCAGTTAGATAGCGTGGTTAATCGTCTAATGCAGATGATGCCTCCTGGTCAACAACCTTCACAAGATGGAATACAACATGCTGATCTTAATAGCTCTAATATCTATGGCTTTAAGTATGACAAGAATTCAGGAAAACTTTTAGT
>Ga0172380_10006408_pt1 | contig 13703 bp, 10 predicted proteins | sample Leawe162metaG_FD_119747 | JGI IMG/M metagenome (GOLD analysis project Ga0172380, IMG submission 119747) | Leachate microbial communities from a municipal landfill in Southern Ontario, Canada - Leachate well 162 metaG | ecosystem: Engineered > Solid waste > Landfill > Unclassified | place... | reverse complement strand
GGCATGAAACTTAAATCAAAAAGAGAATATTTAAAGAAAATAGGTAAATTAGAAGAAGAAACCAGAAAGAGATGGTAAATCAAGGCTGTCATTGCGAGCGACTGTAAGGAGCGAAGCAATCTCACGAATGGCAAATTTAGATTAAAGATTGATGTTTGTGAGATTGCTTCGTCGCTGACGCTCCTCGCAATGACAATATATTATATGAGTAAATTGTTAGAACAAATTAATCAGGATTTAAAAGAAGCCATGAAAAGCAAAGAGGCGGACTTAACGTCTGTCTTAAGAATGCTAATTTCCGCGATACGCAATAAAGAAATAACTTTAAGAAAAGATGGTGAAGCCGAATTATCCGAAGAACAAGTTTTAGAAGTAATTAGTTCAGAAGTAAAAAAACGTCGTGATTCAATCGAAGCTTATATTTCCGGCGGACGCCAGGAATTAGCGGATAAAGAAAGTTCCGAAATAAAAATTTTAGAAAAATATTTACCCGAGCAGATGTCGGATGAAGAATTAGAAAAAGTTGTTAAAGAAGTAATTGCCGGCGGAGATGAAAATTTCGGAAAAGTAATGGGGCAAGTTATGGCGAAAGTAAAAGGCAAAGCCGACGGCGGAAAAGTAGGGGAAATGGTAAAAAAGTTATTAGTGAAATAAAGATAATATATAAAACACCTCCGAATATTCGGAGGTGTTTTTGTTTATAAAAGATAAGTTATAATTTCGTTAATTAGTGTCAGTTAGGAGAAATAATGCTTAAATTAGCCTTGTTTTTTTAATTATAAGTAAATAACTAATATATTGTGTTTAATGTTAATTATATGTTATAATGATATTATTAATATTAGTATATTTTGATATTTAAGTTATTTAATTTATATTTTTAAATTTGATTTTAGGTTGACATTTTATATTATATAGTATATAAATAAGAACTAAGTATAAATAATAATTTGAAAATTATGTTTTCAGTATATTATAAAAATAAAATAAGGAATATTTTTAATAATTTTGTCCAAGCGAAGCCTTGTAAAGAAGTATTAGAAGCAAGTTTTAATAAACTTCCAGAAGAAATAAAAGTTAATTGGTTTAGAGATGGTAAATATATAATTGGTGTTATTGAGGTTGATGGGCATGAATATAAAACTCAAGCTTTATCTGCTGATGAATTTGTAGATATGGTAAATGATACTTTATATACTGTTTATGATATTCCAAATAACTGCATAAATATATTAAGCAAGATAAAAAGATTTCGTCCAAAGCAGGATGAATTTAATAAATTGAAAAATAATGCGGTTGAATATTCGAATATGTCTTTAGTCAGAGAAAAGAAATTAGTTACCGCATAATATGGGCGAATACGCAAATATAAAAAGAAAAAATATTGACAAACTTCTAAAATGGCTTGTTAAAAAGGATAAGTCTATTAGCGTTGAACCAGGTGGCAAGCATAATATAAAATTAAAATATAGTTTCTGGAGCAATTGTTTCCCAATACCGTTCAGACACTCCGAAGTAAATAGACATATAGTCAAAGATTTAATGAAAAAATTAGTGGAATCAGAAATATGTACAAAAGAAGAATTTGATCTATATATAAAATAAGATTTCAAAAAAACACCTCCGAATTTTCGGAGGTGTTTTTTAAATTATGTTTTTTTATATCTTCGGTATAAATTTTTTAAGGTTATCTATCATTGTAGAATTTAAATTTTGCTTTATTTTATTTCTGGCCGTAGCGGTTTTAACGAACTTAAGCCAATCGCGATTCGGGCCTTTTCTCTTTTTCTCCGTAATGATTTCTACCAAGTCGCCATTTTTTAATTCTTTATCAAGCGTTGAAATATTATCGTTTATTCTAGCGCCGGTCGCGCGGTTACCTATATCCGAATGAACGTAATAAGCGAAATCAATCGGCGTTGAACCTTCGGGCAAATCAAAAACGTCGCCCTTCGGCGTAAAAACAAAAATACGGTCATGAAATACATCAAATTTTATTTGTTTAATAAAGTCGGAGGTATTTTCGGTTTCTTTTTGGATATTTAAAACTTCTTTTACCCACGCCGGTTGTTTTTTTAGATCGCTACCGCTACCCATTTTATATGACCAGTGGGCGGCGATGCCGTATTTAGCGCCTTCATCCATCTCTTTAGTTCTAATTTGAAATTCAGTAGATTTACCTTCTGGGCCATAAACCGTGGTATGAAGAGCTTGGTAACCATTAGGTTTTGGTACGGCGATATAATCTTTAAGTCGGCCCGGGTTAGGTCGCCAAAGCGAATGGATAATACCTAAAGTTTTATAGCAGTCAGCGATATCGGGCACGGTAATTCTTAAAGCGAAAACGTCATAAATTTCATCAAATTTTCTGTCTTTTTTTTGCAGTTTTAAATAAATGCTGTAAAGATGTTTAAAACGGCTCGTTATATGATAAGAAATTTTTGCTTCTCGCAGTTTCGCGCCAAGTATACTTTTTACTTTTTGAATGTATTGGTTATGCTCAAGTTTTTTTTCAACTTCGTATTTATAAGCTAGTTTTTTATAGTCTTCTGGGTAAAGATGTTTAAAGCAAATATCTTCCATTTGCCATTTTAATCTAGCGATGCCTAAAAGTCCGGCGATCGGCGCGTAAATTTCCAAAGTTTCTCGGGCAATGCGCTGACGTTTTTCTAAGGGCAGAGATTCAAGCGTTCTTAAATTATGCAGGCGGTCGGCAAATTTAATTAAAATAACTCTTATGTCTTGCGCCATGGCTAAAAACATTTTGCGCAAACTTTCACGATAGCGTTCAATGCCACGATATTTTATTTTACTTAATTTAGTTATGCCTTCAACTAAATCAGCCACTTCTTTACCGAAATTTTTTTCAATGTCCGATAAAGTGTATTCGGTATCTTCCGGAACGTCATGGAGCAAGCCGGCGATAACGGTCGCTAGGTCGGCTTTAATTTGAGTTAAAACAAAAGCCGTGTGCAAACTATGCTGGATATAAGGTTCGCCGCTTTTTCTTTTTTGACCAGAGTGAGCTTTAACCGCAAAATCATAAGCCAGCTGAATCATAGTGGTATCAGCCCCAGGATTATTATCCTTAAAGTTGTTTATGATTTGATTTATGGTCATTGTTTGCTTTTGTTATTTTGTTTATGTTATAATATTATTATAAAATTGTGCAAAAGTCAAAGTACTTAATGGGGCTGTTGCCGAATGCCATATTCGGCCTAAACTTTAAAATTTCGGTAAATTTTTATCTAAAATTTTTTCGCCGATATAGCAATATCGCCTTAAAAATTTTATAAAAAATTTCCTCGAAATTGTAAAAATTTATACTCGAAAGAGCATTCGGCGACAGCCCCCTTATTTCCCATGCTAAAAATCGGAAAATTAAACAGGTTTTATAAAATAGCCGGCGTTTTTTTATTTACGCTGTTGGCTGTTTTTTTATTAGGAAATTTTGTTTTAGCCGCGGACGCGCCTAACGTTGGTCTTAGTTATGCCGAAGGCACGGGTTTAAGTAATTCTCAGGACATTAGAGTAATCATCGCAAAAATCATTAGAATAGTAATCGGTTTCTTAGGCATCATCGCGGTTGGCTTAATAATTTATGCCGGCTGGCTTTGGATGACGAGCGGCGGTAATGAAGAAAAAGTTGAGCAAGCTAAAAAAACTTTAACTAATGCGGTTATCGGTTTAATCATTATTATAGCGTCGTTCGCTATCGCCAGCTTTATTCTTAATAAGTTGATTGCGGCAACCGGCGGCGATATGGCTAACGCTCCGGGCGGCGGTACTGGCGGCGGCGTAGCGGCTTTAGGCTCGGGCATAATTGAATCTCATTATCCGGAACGCAATCAGAAAGATATTCCGAGAAATACTAAAATCGCTATTACTTTTAAAGAAGCGATTGATCCGACTACGATTATAACTGACGGTAAAATTAATAAAGATAATATTAAAATTTATAAAACTGAAGATGGCGTGGATGGCGCGGTTACTTTTGATGTTATTGCCATGAAAACCGACGATAATAAAACTTTTGTTTTTAAACCGACCGAATATTTAGGTTCGCCGACTGAAAAAATTTGGTATTCGGTTGCCTTAGGTAAAAATATAAAAAAGGCTACTGGCGATTTAGCTTTTGGCGCGATTGTTGGCGCTATCGCTTATGATTGGATGTTTGAAGTCGGTACCTTTATTGATACTACGCCGCCAAAAGTTGAAAGCGTAATTCCTCAACCGAGCTCTACCGAACCGAGAAATGTGGTGGTACAAATTAATTTTTCCGAAGCGGTAGATCCGATTGCGGCCTCTGGTAAAGTAGAAATCGATCAGGAGAATTGTGATAATCAGGAGTGTACTACTGGTAAAAAATTAAAAATAGGTACATTCGATAATATACAACTTTCTTTTGATAACTCGGCCGTCGAGCATTATATAGCTGGTAATTTTTATATTTCTAACCAGTATAAAACCGTAGAATTTTTAACTTTTGACGCTTGCGGAACTAATTCTTGCGGCCAGACGATTTATTGTTTACCGGGCGATAAGCAGATTAAAGCTTTCATTAATGCCGCGACTTTTGACCCTAATACAGCTTCGGCTATTTTCCCATATGACGGCGTAGTTGATATGGCTGATAACTCTTTTGACGGCAACGCTAACGGCACGGCTCAAGGTTCTCAGGCGCAAAGTTCTTTACCGCCTTTTAATGCTAATAGCCAAACTCACGAGGGAGAAGGCGATGATTATTTTTGGCTATTTAATACTAATAATACTATTGATATTACGCCGCCAAAGATAGAAGATGTTAGCCCAGATATTGGCATCAGCCAAGTTAATTTATTGGCGATCCCAGAAGCCACTTTCTCTAAATATATAATGGCTAAAACTTTAAATAGCACTAGCATAAACTTTAAAAGTAGCGGTGCGAGTTATAATTATTGGATAACAAAAATTAATAATGATACTGATAAGAAGACTACCGCCTATATTAATCATGATCAGTTTAATGAAGATACTAACTACGCAGTTCAGCTAACTTCAGGCATTCAAGATCAGTATCAAAATTGTTATACGCCTTGCTCTGGTTTAGGTGTAGATGGTACGCCATCTTGCTGTAATGGGTCGCCGAGCGGTCAGGCGAGCTGCCAGTAAAAAAATAGTTGTCATTGCGAGGAGAGTAGCGACGAAGCAATCTCTGGTTTAATAGTAAAATATTTATATTTTTCGCTCCGCGGGGTCGCTTTTTTAGAAAAAGCGACGCAAAAATCGCGAGCTGGAGAAAAATTTAGGGATTTAGTATAAAATTTATAACAAAATTTCAAACTCGCCTAAACGGCTCAAACAATGAAATGTTTGTAAATAAATTTTATATTAAATCTGATCCTAAATTTTTCTAGGCTCGCATTAAAATGCAAAATACAGATGATTTTAAAAAAGTTTTAGAATTTAAATAAATAAAATTTAGATTTAATAATAATAGAATGTTAAAAAGCGTTAAAAAAATAATTATTTTTTTAAGTTTAGTTATAGTAGTTTTTGCTGTGGTTCATTTTGCTTTAGCCGCTGACCTTAATGTTGGTTTAGATAATGCGGCCGGCACTGGATTAGGGGATACTGATCCAAGAATTATTGCGGCTAGAATTATCCGAATATTTTTAGGATTTTTAGGAATTATCGCGGTTAGTTTAGTAATGTATGCTGGCTGGATGTATATGACGGCCGAAGGCGATTCGGAAAAAGTTGAAAAAGCTAAAAAAATATTAGTTGGCGCTTTGATTGGTTTAGTAATTTGTCTGGCCTCGTTCGCGATCGCCAGTTTTATTTTAAATAGTTTATTAGACGCGACCGGCGCAAGTAATAATAATTCCGGTGGCGGTGGCGGTACAATAACGCCAGGTGGCGGTATTCCAAATTTACCAGGAGAAGGCGAGCCATGTTTAACTAATCCTTTAGATACCCAATGCGCCGCCGGACAATGCGCCGCTGGTTTAAATTGCTCCCAGAGCGATTGTTTATGTAAAAAAACTAACCAGCCAGGAGAAGGAGAAAGTTGCGACGGCGATACTGCGGCTGACGGTTGCCAAGCGATTGACTGCGCTAGTAATTTAATTTGTTCATCCTCAGATAATTGTACTTGTATTAAAACTCCTTTGATCGCCTGGGTAAGTCCGATGGACGCTTCAAGCACGCCTAACGGAGCGGTCGGTAATTTTATAACCATCGGCGGCAGATATTTTGGCACGACGACCGGTCAAGTAGTTTTTATGGGCGATCCTAATAATGCCAATGATGATAAAGTTGCGACTTTTCCAAATTTAATTAATCCATTATGTTTAAGCTTTTGGCAGGATGATCAGATTATAGTTGTTGTGCCAGACGGAGCGGTTAATGGTCCGATTAAAGTGATTGATAGTAAAAATCGTTATGACACTACGGACGATAATCGCGGCGCGCGCATTAATGATTTTGTGGTAAATAGCATTAAACGCCCGGGTCTTTGCCAAGTTGATCCATCAAGCGGCGGTTTAGCTGATCCATTTAACTTGCAAGGTAATTCTTTTAATCTTACGCCTCATTCGGTTTTATTTGGTAAAGAAACTAGCGCTATAGAAGCTAATAATATAAAAAATTGGACCAATACTTCGGTTGACGCTGCCGTACCCAATATTGTTGATGGAAGAAATTCTGTATTTGTTAAAACTGGAGATGTTTATTCTAATTCCCTGTCTTTTTCAGTCGTCAATAAAACCGACACTAATCCTGTGATTGAATATATTGAACCGGATAAAGGCCCCTCAGGACAATACATAACAATTTATGGTCGTAATTTTCAAATTTATAACGCGCAGAAAAGTGCAGTGAAATTTTATTTGCCGGCCGATCCGAGTAATAAAATTAATGCGGACATTGATTTTCCAGAAGCTTGTAAAAGCACTTGGTGGCACGATACTTACATTGTCGTTAAAGTGCCTAAAGTAAATAGTTTAGGAGATTATAAAGTTGAAGTTACTAATTCTTACGATAAAACTAGTTTGCCGGCTGATTTTGTAATTAATAATGAAACGCCAACTCCAGGTCTTTGCGCTTTAGATCCTAATAATGGACCAATAGGTTGGCCGATGTCGGCTTATGGCGAAAGATTTGGCGCTACCCAAGGTAGCGGACGCGCTCAATATTTTAATAATAAAGATGCAATCGCTAGTAGTTGGGCTGATGGGAGAGTGAATACTAATGTACCATTAGAATCAGTAAGTGGTCCATTTAGAATAATTGATAATCAAGGTTATATTAGCAACTCGTTGCCTTTTAGAGTAGGAAAATGTACTGCAAATTCCGAATGTGATAGTAGCGAAGAATGTTGTGGTGGCGGAACTTATTGGTCAGGCATTTGCCGTAAGACCGGTACTTGCGCTCAAGGCGGACCCACGGGTTGCGCTTTTGGCTGGACCTTTTCTACTAAAGCTGGCGATTGCGCCATCACTCAACAAAAGTGCGATATACCTAATCCGCCCGCCGGCAGTACCATAACTTTTAATTGTTGCGCTCAGGGTCAATGCAATGCTTATACTGGGCAATGCGATAGCTGTCCGCCTAATAAACCAGATCAATGCGATGGCGATTTAAAATGTTGTTCGACTGGCGGTTGCATAGATTTAGATAATGATGGTAAAACCGAATGTTCTGACGGCGAAGCTTGCTCGAGTTATGGCTTAAGCCAATGCTCAAGCAGTTATTTCTGCCCAAATTCGCCGGGCAAATGCTCAACTTATGGCGGCGGCGGCACGATTGAAACCGGCGACTGCGATTTTAGTTGTAATAATTTTAGCGCTTGTAAAACTGATTTGTGCGAATATAGATCAGGTATAAATAAATGTATTAAAAAGAGTCAGACTTGCAGTTTATCTAAAACTGTTAGTTATAATGTTGGTTTAACTCCAGGCACGGCTACGGCCGAATGTACGGCTTACGACGGGGGCAATCGCTGGATTATGAAAATCAGCAGTTCTTGCCCGCCTGGTTGGACTAGCATAACCGGCGGTCGTTGCGTAGAAAATAATACAACTTGTTCAATTTGCGATACTGGTTTTAAATGTTTAAAAGAAACGGCTAGCGCGGTTGACGGCGGTTGTTTTATAGATCAAAATGTTTGCCAAGTTGGTTCAGTCTGCGGTAGCAGTAATAAATGCACTAAAAGCGATAGCGCTAGCTGCGAATGTTGTTGCCGTATCGGTTATGATAGCGAGGATTGCTGCTCGCCTTTAAAATGCGAAGGTAAATGCGGTAGCGATATAACCGCCAATACTAATACTTACGGACGTTGTTCCGGTTGCGCCAGCGTTGGCACAACTCAAGCCGAACATAATGAAGCTTGCAACTGCTCGGGCACTAGCGGCAAGTTTTGTTTAGTTGATGTGGCTAATCCGAGCGGCGTTTGCCAAGACTGCGCGCAGATAAGCGATGCGGCGCTTTGCAGTAATCAAGGCGTTGGCACTTGCTGCGTTGATGCTAAAAATAAAAATGCTTGCCGCGGCGGTACGGCTCCATACGCTAGCGGCAGCCCGTCTTATAATTATTGCGGTTATTATGAATGCAGTAATGGTAGATGCTCCGAAACGCCAGTAGCCACTTCAACCGTTTTGACTTATAAAACTGCGACTGAATGTAGTAATAAGTGTACTGTGCCGCCTTATTTCGGTAATACTTGTTTTAGTAGCGCCACCACAACGCAAAGTTGCGATATTAATAAATGTACCGGCTTTGCTTGTATTAACGCAGATGGCACAGGTCCAGCGGCTCCAAGTTGCGGCACCTGCTGCTGCGATCCTTTTGCTACTACTGATAATTGTAAAAATATAAATCCAAACTTAGCTTGTAAAGCCAACCAAGCGCCTTGTAGTGGTAGTAGCCGCGGTCTTTGCTGCGGTTGTTCCTCGGATAGCGATTGCGGTAGTGTCACCGGTTGTGGTACTGATACTTGCTGCCATGCTAGGCCGACCGTAATTGAAACTATGCCGGCTGACGGAGCTATTAGTGTTTGTCGCAATGGTTTAATTAAAGCTACGTTTGATCAAGCCATGCAAACCGAAACATTTAAAGAAAATGTGATTGTAGTCGGGGATTACGGGCTTGATAAATGTCCGACCGGAACTAAATATTTAACCGAAGCTTATAAACCTGGCTTGTTTGAAAAATTAACTTATTGGTTAGCGAGATTGCCTTTATTAGATAAGATTTTTATAAATCAAGCTAAAGCTTTAACCGGAAATTTCTGCGCGGTTACCGGATCGATTAGCGGTTATGCGGCAGCGGGCAATACAACTGTTATGGAATTTAAAATAAAGAAAGCACTAGAAGCAAATAGAAAATATTATGTAATTATAAAAGGCGATAGTAATTTAAATGATGCGATTGCCGTCGGAGTTTTAAGCGAATCGGGCGTCGGTTTAGGCCAGGCGACCACAGAATCGTTTAATGGCGTTGATTTCACCGGGAAAATTTGGTCGTTTACCACCAAAGAAAGTAATGCGACTGATAATGGAATTTGTTTAGTTTCTTCACTCATGATTGATCCTTTAAGTTATTTATTTAATACCGCGACTAATGATTCCGCCGATGATAATATTGGAGCGGATTACGACACAATCAGAGATAGTGATAAAGTTTTTCATGCCTCGGCCTACTCTCCAGAAAAGCAGCCGATTATACCGATTGAAGATCTGTATAACTGGCAATGGAATTGGAATATAGATAATAAGTCGGTAGTGAAATTTAAAAATGGCGAAAACGCGCTTGATAATAATCCGAACCAAACTTTAGTCGCGCAAAATGTTAAGGAAGCTAATACTTTGCTTCATGCCAAGCTTACTATTACTCAAGATCAGGTTAATACAAAATCAACCGTCGGTCAGTCTAAAGAGAAGACGGCGCCAGTTTATGTTTTCTTGTGCGCTAACCCTTGGCCGCCATATAAAACTGATGGTAGCTGGGAGCCGTGGCGAGATACAACTGATAATTGCACGGCTACGACTGGTAATTGTTCTGGGTCTAATTTTGAAATATATTATTGTCGCGATGCCGGAGGGGAAGGAACGGCCGATGATTTACCAGCGGTTTTAAGCGATAAGGCCGTAATCCGAGGTTCTTCGGCTAATCAAAATATTTTAAAAGAATTTTATTTCTTTAGAGAAAGCACGCCTAACGTGACCGGAGTAAATTTAACCACAACGATTAACGATGAAGTTCAGCAGGGCGGTAAGGCCGGTTTGGTTTGGCAAGCGGTTACCATACCAAGCGGCGAAGTATTAGATAAATATTTAGTTTATTACAGCACTAAGTCAGGTAATTATGAACAATCAATTTCCGCGGCTCAGCCTGGTACGGTTAGTAGCCCTTTGATTATTAGTAATTTAACTAATGGAGTAAAATATTATTTTGCCGTAACGGCTAAGTATAAGAGCGGCGCTGAAAGCAGTTATTCAAACGAAGCTAACTTTACTCCAGCAGATAATTGGGCGCCGCAAACTCCTTTAGGCTTAATCGGTGAAGCCGGCCAAACTAAAGCGACAATTAGTTGGCAAGCCAATAATGATGATACGAAAATTTATAAAATTTATTACGGCGCTACTAGCGGTTCGTTAGGCGCGTCGGTTAATTTAGAAAAAAGCAAGTGTTCAGCCACGACTGGAAAATGTACACTTACCATAAGCGATTTAGCTACCGGCACTACTTATTATTTTGCGGCTACGGCCTTAGATTTAAAGGGTAACGAAAGCAATAAATCAGCAGAAATTAATTTAATAATATTATAATTTAATACAAAATTTATGTTTGACGAACTAGATAGTAAAAATCCGGCTCCGACCGGAAATTTTAAACCAGCCGGACCAGCGCCAGCAAAAGCCGAAGATATTTTTTCCGAAGTTGATAAATCTGTTAAACCAGAAGCTTTTAGGCCAAAAATTAACGATCCGATGGCTATGCCGGACACGGTAATACCAGTTGAAAGCACCTGGTTAAAAAACAAAGGTTTAATTTTTGGTTTAGTTATCGGTGGCTTAGTTCTTATTTTTGGCGGTTTTATTATTTTAAAATTAATGATTAAAGATAATGCGACGATTGCACCAGTTAAAGAAGAAACACAAAATACTCAAACTCAAAATCAAGCCCCAGTCCAAGAAGTCACCGAACCGGTAGTGGAAGAAGAAGTTGCTACTTCCACTAACCAATTAACTCAGCCGATAATTACTGAGCCGCTTGATACCGATCTTGATGGTTTAACTGACGATGAAGAAAGCAGCCTTAGAACTGATATTAATAGTTCTGACACTGACCAAGATGGTTTAACTGATCGCGAGGAAGTAAAAGTTTATAGCACAGATCCTTTGCAAGCTGATACTGACGGCGATGGTTATTCGGACGGCGAAGAAGTTAAAAACGGCTTTAATCCAAGCGGCGAGGGTAAACTTTTAGATATTAATAATCAATAAACAATATGTTTGGTTTTTTTAAAAAAGAAAAAATAGAAAAGCTTGAAACTATCGGCGAAAAAAAATCCGCGGCTGCTTTAAAAGAGCAAGTTAATGTTGATAATATAGATGTTCATGTTATGCCAGATCGTTTTCGCAATCAACCAATTAAACAGCATAGCGCTAAAACCACCGGTCTGATAATAATTATCGGCGGCGGCGTATTTTTAGTAGTGCTTTCGGCGGTTTTATATTATTTTCTATTTAAAAAACCAAGCGTAACTATTAATCAAGAGCCGTCTATAATTAAAGAAGAAAATAAAGCTACTCAAGAAAATACTCAAGCCAATCAAAATTTAACCGCAACCGGAACCGAATCAACGCTTTTACCGGTAAGTTCTGAGGCGGCGACCACAACCGTTGCTACTACAACCGAAGAAATTATGGAAGAGGCAGATAATCTTGCTTTAAGTTTTGGGCAAGATAGCGATAATGATGTTTTAACTGATATGGAAGAAATTATTTTAAGCAGTAGCACTTCTACGCCTGACACTGACGGCGATGGCTATCTCGACGGTTCAGAATTAGGAAATTTATACAATCCAGCCGGCGAAGGTAAAATAACCGCTAATTCAAACATCGCGCTTTATGAAAATAAAACTTTTTCTTACGACTTACTTTATCCGGCGATTTGGCAAACCAGCGTTAACGGCGGGGACGATTCTTTGATGTTTAAAACCAGTGATAATCAATTTGTGCAAATAATCGTTCAGCCTAACGTTAATAAAGAAACGCTTGATGACTGGTATATGGAGCAGCTTGGCGTTACCGCTATTAACGAAGTTGATAAAATGAGCGGCGGAAATTGGCAGGGTATTAAAAGTCCGGATGGCTTAAATATTTATTTAATGAATGAAAAACAAAGCTATATATTTAATTTAACTTATAGTCCGGGCGAAGGTAAAATTTTACAATATTTTAGTATTTTCCAGATGATGGTTAAATCGTTTAATTTAAAAAATTAAGGTAATGAACCCCGGTTAGAAATTAATTAATAGTTTAATTATTCCGGTTATATTAAATAAAAATAAAATAATTACTGCGATGAAAAAACAAAAGAGAAATTCTAACGGGGTAAAGCTAGAAATTAATAATCAAACCAAACATAAAATTGACTCGAAACTAATAGAAAAAGTTATTAAAGTTTTCGGCCGAGTTTATAAAATAAATAAAAATAAAGAGATCTCTTTAGCTTTTGTAAGCGATAATGAAATAAAGAAATTAAATAAATCATATCGCGGTTTTAATAAGCCGACCGATATTTTATCTTTTCCTGGCGAAGGCGATTTTTTAGGAGAAATTATTATTGATTACGATCAAATCAAGCGCCAAGCAGCTAATTTTAAAAATAGCGCCAAGCAAGAGTTAATTTTTATTTTGACCCACGGCCTATTGCATCTAATCGGCTACAATGATGAAACTGAAAAAGACAGATTAAAGATGGTTAAATTAGGGGAGGAATTTATAAAAAATTATTTATGATAAGAATTAGCAGGTTAATAAAAAGTTATAGCTACGCCATTAGGGGGTTATTTAAAACTTTTCGCGAAGAGCAAAATTTAAAAATTCAGACTATTGCCAGTTTAGTTGTTTTAATTTTAGGAATTTATTTTTCTATTAGCCGGATTGAATGGGCGATTTTAGTATTAGTGATTTGTTTAGTCTTGACCGCAGAAATTGCTAATAGCGCGATTGAGCGAGTAACCGATGTTTTAAAGCCAAGAATTAATACTTATATAAAAGAAATAAAAGATATAATGGCGGCTGCGGTTCTATTATCGTCAATCGCGGCCATAATTATTGGTGTGATTATATTTTTCCCTTACCTGTATACTTTTTTTGGACATTAAGATAATTATTTAGTATAATATAGAGATATATGAAAGACAACATTATTGCCGGACTTGATATCGGCTCAACTTCCATTAGACTTGTAGCCGGTCAAAAAACGGTTAACGAATCAGGCGAGCAACTGCAAATTATAGGAGCGGTTACTGTGCCGGCCGAAGGCATAAATCGAGGCGTAGTTAATAGTATCGAAGATACGACTTCGGCGATTTCGGCGTGTTTAGAAAAAGCTGAAAGATTAATTGGCGTGCCAGTAACTAACGTTTGGGTAGGCATAAACGGCCCGAATTTAAAATGTGAAAAAAGCCAAGGCGTGGTCGCGGTTGGCAG
>Ga0172380_10006407_pt1 | contig 13705 bp, 17 predicted proteins | sample Leawe162metaG_FD_119747 | JGI IMG/M metagenome (GOLD analysis project Ga0172380, IMG submission 119747) | Leachate microbial communities from a municipal landfill in Southern Ontario, Canada - Leachate well 162 metaG | ecosystem: Engineered > Solid waste > Landfill > Unclassified | place... | reverse complement strand
TTGTTTCAAGTTATTTGTCCTCCTTAAGTCATATCTTGTTGCGCTGTTTCCTTGTATTGCATATTACTCTAACTCGCCTCTTTGACCTTGATTATTCGATTGAGATACCAAGCGGCTTTCTTCAGATCATCCACCCCGCCTTTAAGCCTGCACCGGGAAACATATTGCAGTATTACGCCCTTGCAAAATCCCTCAAACTCTTCAGGTGTCAACTTGTCCTGTATGTAATCTGTCACTTCGATTGTCCCGAAGGTGTAATGCGCCGGACTATTGATATCGTCAATAAGTTTCTTAATCAGCTGGTCGACAATCTCGGGCTTTACTTCCTCTTCCACAAGCTCGGGCAACTGTGCATTTGTAACTTCTTCGGTCTGAGGATCTTCCGAAAGCACCGGTTTCTTTTCTATGTTTTTAGCTTTTGCAACTGCCTTTTTCTTTCCGGGACCTCTTGTCTTTATTGCTTTATCGCTCATATAAAGTATTATCTTTGCCTTAAGAAGTTGCGGCTTTCCATTCCAACCAGCCGCAAAATATTCCGCAATTTCAGCCAGGCTCATACCTTCTCTAGCCAGTCTGATAACTTCTGCCTTGGATAGCTTCCTGACAACCGGCTCGGCTTTTACGTCCTTGACTTCTTCAACAATCTCCGTACTCTTGTCCAGTTCATTGATAATCTCATTATTTTCCATTTCCTTTTTCTCTCTTTCCCTCGTTCTTATTTGTTTAACTTTCTCGCTGTTTGGTCCAGATATTACTGACCCAACATGCTGCCCTTTTATGTGCCCGTACCTCTTTTCAATTTCCTCCGGTGTCAGTTTATACTCGGTCACTGGTCCTGGTTTCCTGTCCTGTCTTCCATCCGGATCAACTTTCCATCCTGGACTAATGCTGTATGGACTATCCAAGCTCATTTCATCACCGCCCCCGAAGGTTGTACTGCTTTTGCTCATACCCAAATAATTGCTTCCATAACCCATTGAAGTCATTCACATTGTTCCGGATATTATCAACCTCCAGCTGGTAGTTCTCGAAATCGGTAAGTACCGACTGCAGGGTATCAAAGGAAACATAGTTGTCCTGGATGTCCTGAATTTCTCTTTGAATAACTACCTGATTTTCATTAAGACTATTTATTGCAATTGCCAACCCATTATCTCTCTTGATGTGTTGTATTTGAGATATTGATTGACTTGCAATTAAAATAATAATTAAAATTAATGCTGTTATAAAATCTGATTTTTTCACTTGTTTTTCACCTCACTCACTTTTTATCTGTCATGGCCCTTTATTCTTACTCTCTCTAGTCTTTTATTATATTTCCTTTTATTTACATGATAGATAATGATAGATAATAGTAAAAATATAAAATGACGAAAAAAAAGATATAGAAAAACTTTAGGTTTATCCGTCATTATCTGTCATAACATTTATTACCAGTACTTTCCCACCTACTCACATCCCCTTTCTGGTCATTTCGTCTAATTCGTCATCATCAAATTTATAAGCTGCTTTTACGGAGTGATATCTGTTACTGTATTGCTCTCTTGGAGTAATCAGTTTCAAACCCAACCAGACAGTGCCATGCATGGTTTTTCGCTTCTCATATCCCGCCATTTCAAGAGCTGCAGCAAAATCTCTGGGTCGCCGCTTGTACGTCTCGTTGTTTTTGTCGCACCACTCCATGTATGCGTCATAGAGTTTTCCGCCCTGCTCCTCGTATGCCCCGATCTCGCAGCACTCATATATAAAATTGCCAATCCAGTCCTCCGAGTCCCGGTACGATTTTGTGGTTTTGGCAACTGCATCGGGTATTTTTATCTGGTACTGTTTGCTGACATATCGCATTGCTCCCTCGACAATCCAGGAAAGGATCGCATCCCCGTCCTGCTCAAATAATAAATGAGCATAATCCTTAATCTGCTTGTCTGACTGTATGCTCGCCCGGAAAGGTACAACAAGGATTCTTCTCCATGTGCCGACGTCAGTACTCGATACCTTGGGCAAAAAATTCGTCGCCACAACAAGCGTGTGAGATGGCAGGAAAGTCCGGTCTTTCTGGTATAAATCGCGGCCAGTGATGGGATCCGTGCTGGCCAGCTTCTTCAGCATCGCCCCGGACAGCCGGCGACCCTCCTCTGTCTCCATCGCAGTGATAAACCGCCTTCCGCTTATTTGCACAATCCCCAGTGGTTGCTTCCCGTCCTTCTGCACCATCAAGAGCTCCGGATTGATTGAGTATGCGTAATCCCCGAATACCCGACTGACGGCATTCAGGAAGGTCGATTTACCGTTCTGGCCGTTACCGTGAAACATACACATCCCCTCAAAAAACACCTTACCAATTGCCGCCATACCGCACACATCCCGCAAGTATCCGGCCAGTTCCCCATCTCCACAGGCGATAAGATCCAGAAACTTATCAAACAGCTGAAACTTTTTCACCGGCTCATAGCTGGCACCAGCAATTTTACTCATATTGTGGCTGGAGTCATGCGGTAATAGCTCCCCGGTCCGCAAATCAACAATACCGTTCTGGCAGTTCAACAGGAACGGATCCGCGTCAAGCTCCTCGGAAGTAATCGGCAGGTCACCCTTCGCCAGCTCCAGCATTGACTTGATCGCCTTCTCGCTCCGACCCTTGCAACCCTCCTTGAAAAGTTTGTTGGCTGCTGCCTGCGCTTCCTGTGTCCCCGCCTTCCGCTGCATTTCAATGGCTTCACCAACCATTTCCTCAACAACCGCCTTAGCCATCTGTAAAACTGTGAGCTTTCGGTCATCCTCCCAATACTTGCCATTCCATACTAGCCAGGTCTTTATTTCCTGGCACCAGTATAGTTGCCCGACATACTTCGTGGAAAACCTCTTACTCCTGCCCAGGTCGCTTGTGATATCCTGAGTAGACGGTTGCGGCGGGCTCTCGTTGGCCAGAGCATCCAGCCCAACATCAATCTCCGGAGGCTCCTGCTGCTGTTTCTCTTTTTTTTGCCTCGGCGGAGTGTATACCTCCCGGCAGTCAGCTATCGCCTTGCCAATTGTAATCTCACCGTAAGTGCCTGCCTCGCCCCTGCGTTCCGTCCACTTCTCCCGGAACAATCCCGACCGACGGTAAAGCCTGTCCATAACAATCGCATCCCTGCCGGCGTAAAAGGCCAGCAGGTTGCACAGCGCCAAATCAGCCTCGCTCTGGCTGCCGTATGCCCCTTTCCAGTTCCCGTCCATTAGCGAGCTGAAAAGGTTGCCGTTTTTTGCATTCAGCGCAATGTCGATTATTTCGTCATCGTTCACAAAAACAGGCTCATTTTGCACATTTTTATATTGTTTTTGCTCACTTTTGCCCTGTTTTTTAACGTTTATGTATTTCTCGTGCACAGCGAGAAGCTCTTCCGTCCGTTCCTCAATGGTCATGTGGGCATCGTCGAGAGTATCACCGGTCACGATAAAATACCTGCCGGTACTGTACATCTCAACGCTGGATTTCCGCCTGCCGCCCTCCGGGAGCTTTCCGTAACAGATGACATGAACACCCTTCCCGCTCTGGCTGAACTCCGTATAACTGTCCAGGGTGGCTATGATATCTCTGGCCTGCTCAGTCAGCTGTCCGATCTCAGGATCCCTGCAATGGTCGATGTCCACACCGATAATGCCGTCGCCATTGAACATAAAGCCAATACCGCAGACATCAACCTCATCTATCCTGCCTCTGACTGCCGCGTTGACCGCATCGTTATAAGTCCCCCAGGTAGCAGGGTTGTTGCTCATGGCCCTGCCGCCCGTGGCTGGATTAATCGGCATTTTTGCGGAGTCGTCAGGAGAACCGTCTTTTTTCAGACGTTCCTCCCACCGCCAGCAAACCCACCTGTCCAATTCCCTCAATTCCTGTGGTATTCTGTCAAAGTTCATGAGCTTCGCCACCGCCCGCCTCAGAATGGTATCTTTGTGTACTCTAGTATCTCCGAGTCCGTAATCCCGCAATTAACCATAAAGTCTTTTAAAAACTGTAGACTCTTTATAGCATTCTGCATCGACTCTAAAAACGGTTTTTTACTTTCAGCCGGTACACTTGTGTCTTCAAGCCACTTTGCAAACGGCTCATATTTGTTATAAACCTTCGAAAACTCAGACAGGATCTGAATCTTCTGTCCGACATCTACCGGAAGCTGAATGCTACATTCCATTTGCAAATTGAACTTCGAGTCAAATTCCATCTTCATGCTTCACCTGGCTTCTTATCCCAAGGCATTCTTTTTGGCGGTTCTCCGGACGGCGGCTGCTGAAAATTAACCGGATTAAATGGCCCTCCCGGAGCCTGCCCCTGATTTTGCCCGCCATTCTGTGGAGGATTATCTGAAGCCTTTTGCTGCTGCTGTCCCCCTGCCGGAGCTGCTGCCCCTTCGTCTTTCTTTCCGTCCGCAAAAGCTACCTCGTCGGCAACTACTTCAGTAATATAATGCTTCACATTCTGAGTATCGTCCCACGTCCTTGTCTGCAGACTACCCGACACAGCCACCCGCAAGCCCTTTTTGAAATACTTGCTGCAGAACTCAGCGCACTCTCTCCATGCCACAATCGGAAAGAAGTCTGTAACATCTTTTTGAAATCTCCTGTCGACCGCCAGAGTATAACTGCAAACCGCAGTATTGTTTGTGGATGTGTATCTGAGCTCCGGATCCTTTGTCAACCTTCCCATTAAAATAACCTTATTCATACCTTCTCGACCTCCTGTATATTTATTAGTTTCTTGCATATCCCGCTTCCCGGGCTTCTTAGCCCACTTCACGAACTTCCCGCAGTCCGCGCAATCAATCCTCGCATAATGCGGCCCGTGGTTCATTATCGTTTCTTTAAAATCTACACTACCGCAGGAGTGACAGCACTCACTCATTTTGACCACCTTCTTTATATGCTTTCCTGAAATTGCGCGTTATTCAACTCCGGCTTTTGTTAATTTATGACCTAGCAACATACCTAAGATAAAGGCCAAAGGCACTAATAAACCAAGTAATATATATGGGTTTGGATACACAAAATCATCCCCTTTCGCATTTCGCACTTTTTACAAAGCTCCTATTTCTTTCTCACCTTCGGTCCGCCCTCGACCTGGCAGCCGAGAGCCCCGTATACCTTTGCGCGTTCCCGGGCCCAAAATACGCACTGCTTAATTTTGGAATCATAGAAGTCATATACAACCGGCTGCTTCTTTCCTTCAAGCGGCCTCATTATGCGCCCCACCGACTGCTGCACTATCGCCCGGTCTTTTTTCGGTGTCAGCAAAATAAGCGTATTAAGACGCGGTATGTCCAAACCTTCCTTTGCGAGCTGATAAGTAGCGAACAGATATGTGTATCTCCCCGCCCGGAAATCCTCCATTATTTTGTCGCGCTTCAATTTCGGAGTCTCTCCACTGATGAAAGCGGCCGGCAGCTCGTCGAGACAATCAATAGTGTCCCGGAGCTCCTGGAGATGAGCAAGGCTGTCACCCAGTACTAGCACAAAGTCGCTGTGTTTCTGGTGGTTCAGACAATCAAGGATTAATCGGTTACGTCTATCACTCAATCTCATGGCCCTGACCAGCTGCTGCACGTTCATCATTTCCTTCTCGCCGTCCTCGTCCACTGGCTGATCGTACTGGAATCCTGTCTCAATAAAATACACCTTCGGTACCATGACATTGCCCTGACTGTTGAGCTGCTCCTGCGTAACCTCGTATATCTTCGGCCCTATGATGTGATACATTGTCTCGATCAGCCCATCCGATCTGTGCTCGCTGGCAGTCAGGCCATATCGGTAATAAGCAGGGAACTGAGAGATAACATCTTCGAACATACGGGACTTTGCATAGTCCTTGAAACAGTGATGGCACTCGTCCACAACTATGCAGCCGAACTTATCAAGAATACCTGTCAAATCCCGCTTGGCCAGAGTCTGCACTGTAGCAAAAGTGATATGAGTACCGATGCTGAACTGCTCGGCCATTATGATACCAATTTGATTCCCCTTGAGTTGCAGCTTACTGATAGCCCTGTCCATGCTCTGCTTCAACAGATCCTTTGTGTGGGTTATCCAGAGAGCAGGCTGTTCAGTCTGCGCAATAAGCTCCAATGCCGCTTCAGTCTTTCCGGCCCCGCAAGGAGCTACTCCAATTCCTTGGGGTATGTCAAGCATCGCCACAACCATATCTTTTTGATAATCGCGCAACTGAATTTTTGACTGAAATCCTATTGGATAAAGTCTCACGGTATTATCTGTTGCAAACTTATCAATGCCCGGGATTAGCTCAACAAGTTTCCACCAATAACCCCTCGGCAGCACATACTCTTTTTTCCCGTCAATGTCCCGTTCGCTCCATAGCTTTATTATTCGAGGCTCTCCCCAGACCGGCACACCCATCGCCCTCTTCCGCTTGTATGTGGGATTGTCAAGTGTGAGCTCCGCCTTAATCTGTTTCAGCACATCCCCCGGCACGTCCTGCAGCCGGATCACGCTATCTATTGTAAGTTTCAAAGTTATTCCTCCCCACTACCCAGCTGCTTATGCTGCCAAGCTTGATAAAGAGTCTGGCCCTTAGCATTGATCTGATACTGGAAAAACACTTCTTCGAAAGTGACCATTTCACTTTCCAGAATCGCCATCTGCGCATCAACCCAATTCTTTATAATTCTCCACGCCACTCTTTCAGCCTGAGCATAATCCGGGTTTGTTTTTATCTTTCCGTTTTTCCTCTGTTGCTTCAAAACTTCGTATATAGCAGGAACATTTGCCGGCAATTTGACTCCCCGATCACCATCAGGTGTAGATACTGAAAAACTGAGGCTTACTATGTGGCCATTGTTGTCATAGTCATACATGACCTTTTTGGCTCCATGTGTGGCCAATGTCTCGTGAATCTCACCAAGTGTCTTATGTACTCCTATGGTTGTTGTATAGTTCAATAATCCGCTCACCGTTGATCACCTTCTTTCTTTAGCAATTTTAACTATTTCTTTAAAAGGATTCGGTCTATTCTGGCCGCTTATTCTGTTCAGGTGAACCCAAATGGCTGCCCAGTAACCAAACATATTGAATTTATATCTTGACAGACTGTCCCAGGCCTTTTGCTCAGCATCGTTGAGTTCTTGTATTAACTTCTCATTCATACCTATCCAGCCTCAGGTCCTGAACAATACACCGCACAGGTGACTACTTCCTCAATACTCAGGCAAATAAACGGCGTTATCTTGTACATCAACTCCGACTCACAACCATCAGCCAGCAGTACAATCATGGGTTTACCGGCTCCTGCCGCCCATCCTGCCTCCAGGTGAGCGCTTCTTCCGGAAGGAAGAACTAAAACGCAGATATCGCATTCCCTCAAGGCCTTCATATCAAGTCCGAAGCCCGCCTCAGCTATTGGATGAAGCAGCATATTCCTGAAAGTTTCAGCATTTGCGCTCTTCCATTCCGGGTCAATATCAGACCAGTGGAAACCGTGATTGTCCGGCTCCGGGTTCTTGAAATCGTAAACCTCAAACCCTTCTTTTCTCAAGGCTTCCACAACAAGCGGCTGTACATCATTTCTCCATGAGCTGGCAACATATATCTTTTTCATCCTCCCATCGCCTCCCTGATAGCCCTATCTATCAAGCAGTCTTCGCATTCCAAATGCCGCGAACACATCTTGCAAACCTCCTGCGTAACCGTTGCACCCATCGCCCCCGGCAAGCACATCAAGGCTTCATGCATCAGCTTGTTTTGCGCCTTAAGCCGTCCATTCTCCGCAAGTAACTTTGCACATTGCGATTGCTCAAAATCATTCAGCTTGGCATATTTGTCACGGAGTTCCTTATTCGTCTGCTTCAAAGCTTCGACCGTTTCAACAACTCGCAATACTCCCCTGAAAAATGCCTTATCTTTTTCACATACAGCATCAGCCAAATCCAAAGTAGCACATTCTTTTAATTTTTTTTATCTCTTCCTCGCTCAACCTCATGCCTCATCGCCTCCAATCTCCAGCGCGGTTTTTGCCGCCTCTCTTGTTAAATATAAATTTCCAATTTCAATCCAACTCTGACTACCGGTACACTTATACAAAACCACAATTGGCGTTTCAGGATAGATTAAGTAACTTTCAAAATGCGTGCACCTGATTTTTTTGACATATTTCCGTTCTTTTTCAACCCATGCCTCTCTGATATTATAAATCCTGTCGCCGCGCTTTATAGAGGGCAATATCCACTCCTCTTCTTTAGCCTTGGCAAGCTCCTTCACCTGTTCCGGCGATAACCCGCTGTCCTCATAAGTTGCAAGCCTTTTAAATATTGCAAGATAATGCTCACAGAAAGTACATTTTGATGTATCCATATCATCGCAGCCGCCCTCTGCTTCGTTTCGCTCAAAACATTCCCGGATATATGCGTTGTCTTTATCCCATCCAGTTAACCTATCCATCTTGACTGCCTCCAATCGCCTTATTTATCGCTGCAAGAACCGCCATCATTTGGTCATCTTCATTCCGGTTATCATATGACAGTATCAATTCCTTGGCCAGCTGCAATGTTTCGTTTTTGGCCTTTAATTCAGCCCTTAACTTTGATATCACTTCCTGCTCCCGCTGAAATTCCCATGCCTTATCAAATGCTTTGCTGGAGCTTTTTCTGATACCGCTCTGTCCGTGTGCTCCCATATCAATCGCTCCCCTTAAAACAACTCATATCCCAACCCCCGGCCACCTTCGGCAGCTCCGGGAAATCCTCCATCCGGATGCTGCCCCTGACTCCTGAACAAACCGCATCCCTGACTTGATACCACGGAATCAGAAACGCCCGCTTGCAGTCCTCTGTCAGCCAAATCCCGATAATGAAAGCATAATCCTGCCCAACCTGCCTCATAAACTTGTCCAGTCCCCGCCTCTCGTTCGGCTCGATCTTGCTGTACTCAATCCGAGGACTTACCCGGGTCTTAACCTCCACAGCGTACCCGCCTCCTGGAGGGATGATCAGTTTATCGAATACCGTCCCGAACCCGGCATTAACCAGCTTGTGGTTCCATAGTCCGGCAGGCCGGAGAGAGTCCGTTAAAAGACCCTCCCCTTTCTGGCCGCGCTCCTGCTTATCCTTCTGGGTCAGTTTCATTTTCCATCATCCCTCTGTCCCTGTTTCAGGAAGCATTGATACCTGCTCATATTCTTCTTTCGCCTTGATGATATTTTGCAGGCCTGCTGTCCAAAGTCCGTGCCTGCTGATGATAGATGTAAAATCCTCAACACTATGCGGTTGGATATACCATTTCGGATTACCTTGCTTGTCGTCCTCTCCCCTTGAACAATGAGTTAATTCATGATCCAGGATTGCCTGTCTGATTTCGACCTTGTTTGCAAACCAGATATCGCGGTTGATTGTGACTACAAAATCGTATTCCGTCAGGTACTTCCATTTAGCAGAAACCTTCTCCGCCTTGCCGTAAATTGTTTTCCCCTTCAATTCCCATTTCCCTGTCCGGAACATATATTTTATCCGGGCCTCTGCAAGGTGGCCATGTACATCATCAATAAGCCTTGCAGCCATTTCCAAAACCTCCGGCGCATCCTTATATTCCGGCTTTTCCTTTGGCGGTTTGACGCCAATTCTTCTTCCTCTTGCCATGATTTTAACCTCACCCTTTCACTCTGTAATAATATAAGTCTCAATCCCTGCCTGCCTTGCCTTGTTAACCATGTCCTTAGTCCCTTTGCTGCCCGGAAGAAACGGGTGGAATGCAATGCACATATCCGGATGCTCTTCATCAATCATCTGCTGATTCCTGATCGGCCCTGCAGCATTCCCATACCTGTTCCATTCTGCCGGATAGCCACGAAATGGAACACAACACTCGATAGCTGCCTGCCTGGCAAGGATATCCGCCCCGCTGCACTCCCCTTCCACAATTACGACCTCACCATAATTTTTTATCAGTCCCTTGACCACCGCCAGAATAGAATCGTAATTGCTCCACTTCCGGCAGCCACAAATTAGAATCTTGAGCATTATGCATTGGTTAACTCCTCTCTACCGCTTAATATCTTAATATTAAATGGTGGACTTACCCCGGCGCTGAACTTCGCTGCTGCCTCAAGCGCCATTCGGACTCTCTTTTCAGGTTCTTGACCTTCAGTGCTGAATAACGACCCCAGCGCTAAGTCAAACCCACAGCCACATGATGCATAGTTTTCAAAGACCTCTGCCACTTGGTAATCATCCTCGATTTCAAACAATCGCCCCTGATACCCAACCAGAAATGTACCGCCCAATTCCTCTTCTTTGTCTTTTTGGGCGTATCCCCCATCCTTGAGGCATTTTCGAACTGCATTTATAAAATCGTTAACCATGAATTTATAAACATCGATTTTCGGGTAACGTTCCGGAGGGTCCAATGAATATCTCAAAAGTTGCCCCATTCGGAATGAAGTAGTAAATCCAAAAATGAATTCTCCATTAATGAATACCTTTTCATCCTTTCGAGTTGACAGACTATATCCTCCGACACCGGCGCTGTCTCCACCCATATAGATATTTCCGTTTTCCAAAAGCCCGACAATACAAGTCATGTTATGCCGACCTCCTGACCTTACTCCCGTTCTCCGTCACATCCACATACAGCTGCTGCGGGAACCGGCTCTTCATGTTCTCATCGTGGCTTATAGCCAGAATCCTCATATCCGGATAGCGGTTATGTATTGTCTCAAGCGCAGCGCAGTACCCTTCGATCCCATCAACATCAAGGAAACTTGGTTCATCAATGAAAAGCATTCCGAGTTGTAGGCCTACTCGGGAAGCTTTTATCATGGCCAATGCAAAACTATTAGCGAGTGCCGCCCTGACCTTCTGTCCACCGGACCGGCTCAGGTACGGAAGTATTCCATTGTCCGCATCAATGATGATTATCTCGAGAGTAGCAACCTCTTTTGCCTTGTTGGATTTCAGAACCTTCTCTGTGATAAACTCCAGGCGCATCTTCCCGCCGGTCATCTGGCCGAGGATTTCATTAGCTGCCGCCTCTAATTCCGGAACGATATCACGGATTATCTGATATGGAATCCCGTCCTGGGAGAAGGCCTCCGACAAAACTGTGAGGTTCGCCGCTTTACCGGCTTCCTGCTGCAGCTCAGCTCTGTCCTGCTCCAATATCTTTCTCTGGTCTCCGATGCCTTCCAGCTTCGCGTTAATATTGCCGATCTGCCTGTTGAGATCTGATACCTGATTTTCGAGGCTCTTAATTGTTGCGCCGACCGTGGAAATGATAGCCCTTATACTCCCGACGCCTGCGGTCGCTATCCGGATTTCATCGATCCTCTGTCCAGCTTTTTCTATTTCATCCCTCAAGGCGCTCATATCATCTTCCAGCTGCTTGATCGTCTCAGCTGTGGACTCCACAAACTGCTTAGCTTTCGGCAGTTGCTGCTTCATAGTCTCATAGTTAAATAATGAGATTACCAGCACGTTAAGTTCGGAATGCCTGTTTGTAGCTTTTTCAAGCTCAACTATTTCTCCGGCGATTACCTGCAGCTCGCTCTCATACTCCTGAATCTTGATGACCGTTTCAGCGTCCTGCTTTTTGAGTGCATCAGCCGTGGCAACATTCGCTGCGAGCTTGGCAAGACTGTCCTTGGCGTCACGAAAGGTTTTGACAACCCGCTTCAATTCTTCGTGTTGAGCCGTATCATAAGCCAGATTGGATATTTCATTTATTAAACTGTCAACTGTATCATTCAACTCAATAGTTTTAATATCCGTTTCTGCTTCAAAAACCGACAGCTGAGTTTCTATGCTCTCAATATTCCGCTGTGCATACTTAGCTGATTGCAAAAATCTGCAACTCGCCCTCTCTACATCGAGACAGTTTGAATTCTCAAGCATTGAAACTTGTTGCTGTAGCGATTCTATTTCGCGTTTTTCAAGTCTGATATGCGAAGCAATCTCGGCTGCATGATTGGAAGCTCTTACACGTGCCGCTTGAAGGTCTATATTAAGCGTCTGATACCCCGCAGCGATATCGTCATATTCCTCAAGATCCTGCTCAACAGTGCTCCCTTCGACTATCTTCTCCAGCCTCTCCCGGTCCTTCAGGCTTTCAGCAATCGCTTCCAAAGTCCGGGCAGTGCTCGTCCTGTATTGCTGGGCCGCCGCCAGGTCCCGGTTAAGCTTCGAACAACGAATCTTTTTGTCATTCAGCAGCTGCACCTTACCATCAAGCGCCGCAACCTCCAGCCTGGCCGCATCCAGCTCAGCACATTTATCCAGAATGGTTTGCTCGTTCTGAAGAAAGCTTTGAGTCTCAATTACGCGCCCCTCAAGGTCAGATTTTTTATTCTTTTTCTCGGTGTAGCTCCCGGTCTTGGTGGTTACGGCCTTCTCCAGCTCCGCCAGTTCCCGGGTATACCCATCCATTGCCGCGAGATCAGCCTGATGTTTGACAAGCTCGTCCCGGGCTCCCTGCAGATCGTTAGATGCAACAGTCAAAAGGCATTCAACCTGGCCCCTGTCCGTGTGGAGGTCTTCCTCTGTCTTGACCGATTCTTCGAGCTTCGTTATATCATCCTTGAGTCCCCGGATAGCCCGGTTTACATCCGTAAGCTTGCCCTTTGTTATCTCCGACAGGTCGTCATATATCCCCAGACCTAACAGACTTGCCAGCACTGCCATGCGGTCTTCCTTGGAGGCCTCCATGAATTTCCCGTACCTGTCCTGCATTATCAACACGCAACTCTGGAAGGTGTCGCAGTCCATGCCAAGCAGCTGCTTTATTTTCTCCTGAGTGTCAACCATGCGCTCGCAGGAGTGATCTATAAATCCACCAAGCACCGCGTCTCCAGCTTCAACGTGTTTCGCCAGCGCCAGCGTCGCTTTCCCGCTTCGCTGCCTCGTCCTCGTCGCCCTCCACAAATAATCACCCAGCCTGAAGGTAAAACTAATACTCCCCGACTTCTCCCCATTCCGAATCCATCCGGTCAGCTCCTTTTCCCTGGTCTCTTCATATAAGCAATCAGTAATCGCATCCATAAACAAGCTTGACTTCCCGGAGCCATTTACGCCGTTGACCATTGCAAAGAAGATATCCTCGAAGGAAAGCTTTTCCTCGGCGTATGACCTGTAATTTCTGACTTCAATTTCCACGGGGAGGAATAATCCGGATTGAGATCCCATTGGAGCGCTTGCCTGAGCCTCGGCAATAATAGGTTTCACAAGCTCAAAAATCTCCATCATTATAGGCCTTGGAATTTTCTTTTCCTCCATGTACCCGCAAAGGCAATCTTCAACCGTGCGTATACTTGTCATGCCTTCCCGGTTTACTGCCGCCGTAATTGACTCCGGCCTTATCTCGCTCACATAATAAGCCCCTGCCGCATACAAATCACGCTCAAGCTTCTTCTTGTCGAGTGCCTTTTCGGTTTCGCTGTCGCAGGTGTAGAGGACGCGGACGACTTTGTCTTTGATAGAGTCATAAGCAAATGCATCCATGCCAAATTCAATGTAAGATATAACCCCTTCTTGTGGCCACCTGCAAGTCAAAAACTCTCTGGCAGGTGTCGCAATAAAGTCAGATAAAAGTATTTGATTTGATTTTGTATGAATCCAGAATCCCTTATCTTGTCCCTCATCATTGAAAGTAAAAGCATCGATACTGCCAGTGTAAAATACCGGCTTACTGCAGGCTTTCACCCTCTGCGCCTTATGTATATGCCCCAAACACACCA
>Ga0172380_10006406_pt1 | contig 13705 bp, 15 predicted proteins | sample Leawe162metaG_FD_119747 | JGI IMG/M metagenome (GOLD analysis project Ga0172380, IMG submission 119747) | Leachate microbial communities from a municipal landfill in Southern Ontario, Canada - Leachate well 162 metaG | ecosystem: Engineered > Solid waste > Landfill > Unclassified | place... | reverse complement strand
TAAATTGGCGCGCCAATCCCGATGTGGAAACAACTAACTGGAGAGCCCGTCGCGGGAAAACTGCACACCGGGTTCGGAGGGAGGGGACGGTGAAAGCCGTTTCCTACCCCTATCCCTCGGCCACTTTGCGACATTCAGGGATTCTTAACATATGGCAGTAATATAACCGAAAGCTGTCGTGTAAAGTAAAGCTAAAGGGTGTGCTTTTGAGGTCGGTCAGCAAATCCATCACGAAAAGGCGCGTCTCGTTTCACCGAAATGTCAGGCATATAATCTCTGCCACCCCATTTATTCATCATCTTCAATTTCCTCGTCGATTTCCAGGCGACCATCGGTATGACACATCAAACAACGCGCCATTTTACCTGGCAGATGCGCACCTTCACCTTCATCCATAAGATGCCTGACGATAGAGTTATTGAGCAAATATGAACGCGATTCAAAGTCGGCTCTAAAATCGTGGCACGCAGTACATGAATAGGTACCAGTTGCACGAAATACGAATTCTCCATGTGGGTTCACCATAGCCCCAATGGTTATTTGTGCTAATGCCCCACGATGTTCAGTATGACAACCCTTGCATGGCTTACCCTCGCGGATTGTTTGCTGATGAAATTCGGACACATTAGGTTTTAAGACGGCAGCAAAGCTCTTATCATCGTGGCATGAGGCACATTTGTTTGCTCTAGTCCCATGGAAAGGCTGATGGCATTTGTCACAAGCTGAGATATCCGAATGATAACGGCTCAAATTGCCAGGCGCCCAAAGTGCTTCAGGATATTTAAATGATCCCCAAACAATCCAAGCAAGCAGAAGGGTGATGGCAATGAAGACTGAGGGAACAGTGCCTGGTGGTAGGGGGGAAAAGCGCATTTACAATCCACCAAAATACAGAGCGCCGAAGATATGAGCTATCACCAGCGCTAAAAATATCATCACCATTGGCATATGAATAATTTGCCAAATCCTGAACGTTTCCTCATCCGAGGCCAAATCAAAGAGCCTTTCCTCGACCTCCTGATGAGAAAGCCCCTGAGCGACTAGTTCCTCGCGCTTGGTATTTAAAAGGCTCCTCACCTTTCGATGCACCGCCACGCCAATGACTCCGCTCACAGTAACAATTACCATCGCCAACAAAGCAAGTATTGGAACTAAGGCGTGAAAGTGCGGCCCTGCGTGAGTCACAATCAACAATGGCCCGACAATGCCGGCCACTTTATGCACCAGAAACCAGCCTTTAGGCCAACCCGACTTACGGGCATAGCGCTTTTTTACTGAGTAAACAAACACTGTCATAATGACCGCAAGTCCAACCCATCCAACTATGTGTCCTGATTGGGTATGTCCAAACTGCCACCCGGAATGAAAACTAAGGAGTACTTCGACCAAAAAACCGGTCGCAATGGCGATAACGACACAACTTATCACGGTGAGAAAACGTTTGGTAATCATCGTCATAGGCTTGTTTTTTTGATACTTGAAAAGAAACCAACAGATTTCTTTTCGATTCGATAAACAATCTGCTAGTGCAGTCTAATATGGCAGTAGCAAATCTTCCAGAAAAAAAGCAGATAGTTCTGTGCGTCCAGTTACTCCGGCTTTCCGATAAGTCGCACGCGCTTGGTCGCGTATGGTGCGCTCGCTGACATTTCGAAGCTGGGCGATTTCGCTATGACTCAAACCCTTTAACATCAACATACCGACTTCGGCTTCTGCCGGGGTGAGTTGCCAATTGTCAAACTGCTTCTGTATTTGAACAGCCAGTCCCGCAATAAGCTCACGATTAGCCTCACGCCATTCTTGAGATTGTTGAGTGGCTAAAGCCAAATCGTGCGTCAGCAAATTGATTTTGGTTTGTGCAAATTGATAATAAAGTCGACCGAAATAAACCAGCCCTACCAAAGAAAGTATCAGAATGATGGCTTCGACAAGCAAGTGCGGCCACGGCACGCCGTCTTGATAGTCTCCCAGAAAATCCAATGTTATTAGCACTAAAACCAACAAACAGATGCTAATAGCCCATTGGCTAAACCGTTTGTCATCGTTGATGAATGCCATAAATAATGTCCTATACGTCGGATGACGGATGCCAAAGACGCCAGTTTAACGCAACATGTGGCTCAACTTGATTTGAATCCGACAACTGATTGGGAGTAACAACATGACAAACGAGAAAAAAACTTTAAGGGTCTGGGAGCCATTGATTCGTATTGGACACTGGACTTTGGTGCTTGCATTTTTTACCGCCTATTTCACCGAAGATGATTTCATGACTTTGCATGTGTGGGCCGGTTATGTCGTGGGAGCCTATTTGCTGATTCGAATAGTGTGGGGCTTTGTGGGCGGGAAGTACGCGCGCTTCAGTAGTTTTATCTATTCCCCAAGCCAGATTATGGGTTACCTAAAAAATCTGATAGTGGCCAAACCTCAGCATTATATTGGCCATAATCCTGCGGGTGGCGCCATGGTGATTGCATTGTTACTCAGCTTGTCAGCAACCACCTTCACGGGTTTGAAGCTCTACGCGGTGGAAGACAATAAAGGCCCCTTCGCCCTGTCAGTAACTCAAGTCCAGAAACAAATCCAGTCCGTCAGCCTGATTTCTGTGGCTAACGAAGAAGATGATGATGAAAAATCTGAACTGATTGACAGCGAATACACGATCGATAAGCAAGCGGAAGAGTTTTGGGAAGAATTGCACGAATTTTTCACTAACCTGACCCTGTTGTTAGTGTTTTTACACATTATGGGCGTTGCCGTATCCAGCTACATCGACAAAGAGAAATTGGTCAAAGCCATGTTTACAGGAAACAAAGACATTGATGACACTTACCAGTAGTGTCCATCCATCATGCCAAAATTCCGGGGGAAAGGTGTTCATATGAAACATACTGAATTTCATCGCGCCCATCGTATCGGTTGGTTACGGGCCGCCGTTTTAGGCGCTAACGACGGCATCGTGTCAACCGCGAGTCTTGTGATCGGGGTTGCTGCCGCCCATGTCGAACTTCAGTCCATATTGGTTAGCGGCACAGCTGGGTTGGTAGCTGGGGCCATGTCGATGGCGGCCGGCGAATATGTTTCAGTTAGCTCACAAGTCGATACTGAGCAAGCTGACTTAAAGCGGGAAGAACTGGAACTGGCTGAAAATCACCCTCATGAAGTGAATGAGCTAAAAGCGATCTATATTGACAGAGGCCTCAAGCCGGAGCTTGCCCAGCAGGTTGCCGAGCAATTGATGGCTCACGATGCTTTGGCAGCGCATGCACGGGATGAATTAGGCTTAACAGAAATTACTACGGCTCGTCCCTTACAAGCAGCCTTAACTTCGGCCCTGACGTTTTCCTTAGGGGCATTGTTACCGCTCTTGACGGTACTGGTTTTCCCTTATTTGCCTTTGGCACAAACCAGTCAAATGATCATCGATGCAACGGCATCGGAGACTATGCCGCTGATCGCCACAGTAGGTTCTATTTCATTATTTTCGCTGATGCTGTTGGGTGGGTTATCTGCCTTAGCCGGTGGTGCCTCTGTTTTAACGGCTGTCGCCCGAGTCAGTTTCTGGGGCCTATTGTCTATGGGTATCACCGCTTGTATCGGTTTACTTTTTGGTACCGCGACTGGATGACCACTAGCTAATCCTGTCTGCAAGTGTCATTCGAGGTGTTACACGTGAAGTCAGAACCAAGTTTCGCAACTAACCCAATGTTATTTTAAATGACTTGAATACACCTAGGCGCAGACAGCTACCACTAAAAAATAGACATTATCGATCGAATCGCTATAATGAAAGCGACTCGCTACTATTTGGAGGCTTTGTTCTTAACACCTTAAAGAGGTTAATATGCGACACACCTTCCTCAGTTTAATTCTTCTAATTTTCAACTTTCCAGCTTCTGCAAAAGCCCCCTTGATCGAGGCGTACCGCCCAAAACTCATTACACCACCGCGTGAATTGTCCATGCAAACCGATGATTTGAAGATCACTTTGACCGTCTGTTTGTTAATTGTCTGTGTGTATTTTTTGTACTGGTTGAAGAAAAAGGCATAGCTACTACTCAGGAGGGAGTAACCATTCAATACCTGCCAAGTTTACATACAGGACGCAAACCTGATCAAGTATTCAAATTGTTCTTCGCTTGCAATAACCCTATGAAATACTGCAAGAAGCCAGGCAAGTACAATTGCTTCAAAAAGGCAATTTTGGTGCGTGACTTAGGTATCAAATGCGATAAATCAATAACTGCCAAATCTCGGTCGTTTTTGTTTTCATAGCAGGTGCTGGCTATGATGCCGACGCCCAAGCCCTGGCGTACATAGGTTTTAATCACATCTGAATCGGCTGCGGAAAGTGTTACATCCAGTGTCAGACCCGCCTCGTGAAAGGCTTTTTCGATATTGGAATATCCGGTAAACCCTGGTGAATAGGTCAACAAGGGACAGGCTGCCAACTGCTCCAAGGTTATATGATCCCTATTCAATGGGTGGTCTTTAGGTACGATAGCGATATGGTGCCAATCGTAACAAGGCAGTATCACCAGTTTTTCATCTTCATCCAGTTTTTCGGTGCATATTGCCAGTTCGGCTTGGTGTCTATGCAGTAAATCAATGATCTGGTCAGGTGATGACTGCACCATATAGATGTTGATCTGCGGATATTCAACCCTAAACTGACCAATCGACTCAGGCAGAAAATATTTTGCCTGGCTATGGGTCGTCGCAATTCTTAGAGTCCCATTTCGATTATTTTTATAATCACGCGCGATGCTGTGGATATTGCGGCGCGCTAAATCGATGACTTCGATTTCTTGCAAAATTTTATCGCCGAGTGGGGTAAAACCGACCAATTTTTTACCCACCCGCTGTAATAACGAACTACCCAGCTCTTCTTCCAATAATTGAATCTGCCTGCTGGCCGCCGATTGCACGACATTGAGTTTGTCGCCGGCTTTAGACAGGTTGAAATTGGTTTCCTGTAAAAAGCGTAGTAATTCAAGTTGATTGAAATTCATGCCTGTCTTCCCGGCGTTTTTTGCTGATGCTCAATTAAACCAGTGCGCATGTTTGATTCTTAAGGCAACCCGATCGCCTTTATTGACGTCCAATGCATGAAATTGTTCGTTGGGCATTTCCGCATAGATAGTGGTGGCCGAACCTTGTGGATCATCGCGATTCAGCTCCAGGCGTATCGTGCTGCCGAGATGTTGCCAATCTTTTAAAATGATCGATGAATAATCGGGGTCGATTTTCTTCTCGACGATGATGTTGTGTGGTCTGACGTGAGCCACAATGCCCTGTGGTTCATCAATGATAATGCCGGCATTTTTCAGCCATTGATGCTCATCGCTTTCCAGATGAAAGACATTGGTTTGACCAATGAAACGCGAGACAAAGTCGCTTTGCGGCTGATCGTAAATCTCGCTGGGCGTGCCTTTTTGCTCGATTTTGCCGTGATTCAGCACTACGATCTGGCTGGCCACTTCCATGGCTTCTTCCTGATCGTGGGTGACGAAAATGCTGGTCACATTCAGTTCGTGATGCAAATGCCGCAGCCACAAGCGTAAATCCTTCCGCACACTGGCATCCAGCGCGCCGAACGGCTCATCCAATAACAGCACCGACGGCTCCACTGCCAAGGCACGGGCCAAAGCAATCCGCTGCCGCTGACCGCCGGACAATTGATCGGGAAAGCGATCATGTAACCAATCCAACTGCACCAGTTGCAACAACGCATGCACCTTTTCCTTGATCTGAGTTTCACTGGGCCGCTGTTTACGCGGCTTGACCCGCAGGCCAAAGGCAATGTTGTCGAACACAGTCATGTGGCGGAACAGAGCGTAATGTTGAAACACGAAACCGATTTGGCGATTTTTTATCGGTCGATCGGTTACGTTGTCGCCTTGCAAAAACACGCTACCCTGATCGGCTTGTTCCAGGCCGGCTATGATACGCAACAAGGTAGTTTTGCCGCACCCGGACGGCCCCAATAAAGCGACCAGTTCGCCTTCCGGAATATCCAGATTGATATTGTCCAGCGCCTTGAAAGCACCGAATTGTTTGCTGATGTTAGATAACACTATGCTCATGTCGATCTCTTAATAATGTGTGTTTTGGGGCAGCGATGCCGTGCATCGTCTACGATCAAAGTTTTCTTTGTTGCTGTTGTTGCCATTCCAGCAGAGTCTTTAAAATCAGCGTCAGCACGGCCAGTCCGGCCAGCACCGAAGCACCGGCAAACGCGCCGACAAAATCGTATTCGTTGTAGCTGACTTCCACATGTAAGGGCAGTGTGTTGGTCAGACCGCGAATGTGACCCGATACGACGGATACCGCGCCGAACTCACCCATGGCGCGGGCGTTGCACAGCAATACGCCATACAGCAGTCCCCATTTGATATTCGGCAAGGTAATCTTGAAAAACGTTTGCCAGCCGCTGGCGCCCAAAGACAAGGCCGCCTCTTCCTCTTCATGGCCAATCTCCTGCATCAAGGGAATCAGCTCTCGCGCCACGAAGGGAAAGGTTACGAACAAAGTCGCCAGAATAATGCCGGGTACGGCGAAAATGATTTTGATGTCATGCTCGGCAAGCCAGGGCCCTAGCCAGCCTTGCGCACCAAAAATCAACACATAAATCAAACCGGCAATCACCGGTGAAACCGAAAACGGCAAATCAATCAGCGTGACCAACAGGCTTTTGCCGCGAAACTCAAAACGCGCGATGGTCCAGGCCGCCGACACCCCGAATGCGGTGGTCAAAGGTACCGAAATGGCGGCCGTCAGCAAGGTCAGACGCATGGCGGCCAAGGTGTCGGGCTGACTCAAACTGGCGGCAAACGCCGACCAACCTTTGGCAAAGGCTTCGATCAGCACCGTCGTCAGCGGCAATAGTAAAAACAGGGTTATAACGAATACACTGATACTCACCAGCCCTATACGCACCCAGTCCGGATCGTTGAGAGCGGTCTGCGTTTGTTGGCGGTTATTTAACGATACTGCTTGCATCTCACACTCCTTAAAGTTGTCCGCTACGGCGGCGTACCCACCATTGCAGGCTGTTGATCAGCAAAAGCAAACAAAACGACAGCATCAGCATGGTCAGACCAATGGCAGTGGCACCGGCATAATCGTATTGTTCAAGCTTGGTGATAATCAGTAATGGCACCACTTCCGAAACATAAGGCATATTGCCGGCGATGAAGATCACCGAGCCGTATTCACCGACACCGCGGGCAAAAGCCAAGGCAAAACCGGTTATGGCCGCCGGTAAAATATTCGGCAAAATCACCTGACAGAAAGCCTGCCAGCGATTGGCGCCCAAACTGGCAGCCGCTTCTTCCATGGCGCTATCGAATTCCTGTAATACCGGCTCGATGGTACGGACCACGAACGGCAAGCCGATAAAGATCAAAGCCACCACGATACCCAGCGGTTTGTAGGCAATTTGCACACCAAATGCTTCCATTACCCAGCGCCCAATCCAGCCTTTGGGTTCATAGATGGTCGCCAGTACGATGCCGGCCACTGCCGTTGGCAAGGCAAACGGCAGATCGATCAAGGCATCGAATACCTTCTTACCCGGAAAGGTGTAACGCACCAAAGTCCAGGCAATGACAAAGCCGAGTATGGCGGCGACCAAAGCCGCTAAAAGGGACGTGCCAAAACTAATTTGAAACGAAGCCAGTACTCGCTTGCTGGTCAAAATGGCCCAGAACTGATCCATACTGAGTTGCAAGGTTTTTAGCAGCAAGGCACTCAGCGGTATCAGCACGATCAGCGCCAGATACAGCAAGGTAAACCCCAGTGCCGGCCGAAAACCCGGCATGATGTGACTTTTTGACATGGTTATCCTTGTGATTAGGCGTTCTGGTTGGTGGGATCGATTAAGGTGCGTAGATTTGGTCGAAGGTGCCGTCATCGTCAAAATGTGCTTTCTGCGCGTTGGCCCAGCCGCCGAATTGGTCATTCACGGTGAACAAGTCCAATTTCGGGAAGCGTTTTAAATCCGCCGCATCCGCATGCTCAGGTTGGAACGGCCGGTAAAAATGCTTGGCTGCCAGCTTTTGTCCCACGGGTGAAAACAGATACTGCAAGTAAGCTTCGGCCAGGTCACGGGTGCCATTTTTATCGACAATTTTGTCGACTACCGCTACCGGGGTTTCGGCTTTGATGCTGACGGGTGGCACGACGATTTCATATTCGCCGGCGCCGTATTCCTGTAAAGCCAAAAAGGCTTCGTTTTCCCAGGTAATCAAAGCATCCCCAATACCGCGCTGAATAAAAGTAGTGGTCGAGCCGCGGGCGCCGGAATCGAGTATGGGCACGTTTTTGTAGAGTTTTTTGACAAAATCCTTGGCGGAGTCCTTGCTACCTAAACTTTTTTCCGCAAACGCCCAAGCTGCCAGATAGTTGTAACGGGCACCACCGGAGGTTTTGGGATTAGGCGTGATGACTGCAACGCCTTCCTTGGTTAAATCGTCCCAGTTCTTGATGGCTTTTGGGTTACCCTTGCGCACCAAAAAAACAATGGTCGAGGTATAGGGTAGGCTATTGTTGGGTAACCGGCTTTGCCAGTCTTTTGGCAACAAACGCGCGCGTTCGGCAATTTGATCGATGTCATACGACAAGGCCAGCGTCAACACATCGGCTTCCAGGCCGTCGATCACGGCCCGGGTTTGTTTACCAGCGCCACCATGTGATTGTTGAATCGCCACCTCCTCACCGGTTTTGTCTTTCCAGTATTGGACAAACGCTTTGTTAAAGTCCTGATACAGCTCACGTGTTGGGTCGTAAGATACGTTAAGCAAGGTACGATCGGCCCAGGCAGTATGACTGGCTAACAGTCCGAGAGTGACTAAAACGACTTTCAGCGAATAATTGAGTTTCATACGATCTCCAGATCAATGGTGGTTTAAGGCTATCGTAACGATTACTTGTTACCTTTAAAAACGATAGTTTTAGATTTGTTTATCTCTATATGCGATATAAGAATTTAAACACGGCCCTGCCCTGGCACGGATGGCGAGGACAGAGCGTGAAGTTAAATTGGTTTATTGATATTTAGGTTTACCGTCACCGAAGGCATTCAGCGAGACTTCAAAATAAAAGAAGTTGCCGGGTTCGGAGGTAAACGGCCCGTTCGCGGTATTGCCCTTGTCGAACGACTGGGTGTAGTCACCGGACGTAAAGCGGGCATAGCTCAGGCTCCAATCCACATACGGGTTGAGCTTGTGGCGCATACGGATATCGAATTCATGCCCCAGAAAACTGCCACTTTGACCGGTTCTATCACGCAGGTTGGCCCGGTTCCAGCCGCCGGTCTCGCTTTCCAGCCAATAAGCGTTGTAGCCCATGTCGATGCGCACATCCTGATAAGGGGTAAACTCCAAGCGTGCCTTGGGAGCGTGGATGTTGTCCCAGGAGAAATAATCGTTGCGCGACCAGGGCTGGTTAAAGCCGTAAAACGTATCCAGACGCTGGTTGATATTATCGCCGGGATTTTTATCACCGGTGCCGTAACCGTAATACAGGCTGGCCCGCGGCTTCCAGGCATGATCGAAGGTATAGCCCGATTCCAGCGAATAAGCCAAGGCGTCGTGCTGTTCCATGATCTGCACACTTCGGCCGTTGACCGTTTTGGTGGCACCTTTGCGGCCGAATTGCTTGTTGACGTTGGCATCGAAATCGAAACCGCTATCGCCGAACACACCGTATACCCTAAGGCCCGGCGCGTAGATTTCCTGGTCGTTCACCCGGTTTGACGCTACCGTATTGTAAGGATCGCCATCGACCATGCGGCCCAAAAAATAAGGCTGGATGGTGATGATGTCCGACCATTGTTTCAGGCTGAGAATGGCGCCATAAAGCCAGGTTCGTTCGTCAGGCTGGTCGAAATCATATTTGAGGCGTTGAACCGGCTGTAACGCGAAGGTATCCAAATCCCAATCGTTTTGTTTTTTGCCGAAACGCACCCGAAAACCTTCGAAGTTATTGGTGGTGTTACGAAACTGGTTGTTGCCGATGAAACGGCGGTCCAATTGTTCGAAAGCCATTCTACCGGCCCGAATGCTGAGCGGTCGGTTATGGCCCAATACGTGATCGAAATACAATTCGGCATAGCCCTGAATCAATTCAAACTCATTGATGTCGGCATCGGTTTTTTCATAAATTCCGTTATAACTGCGTGCATCTTCGAACTCCACCGCGAAGCGCAACGGATCCAGAATGTCTTTAACACCTACATAGGCCCGAGTACGCAGCAGCCACAAGTTGTCAGGCTCACCGCGATACTTGTTCAACGTGGCGCCGGTGGTGGGATCGTTACGCCGACGCAGATCGTTCTCCCGATATTCGTAGCGGGTGCGAAAATCCAAGCCGACATCCAGCCATTCTACATCGCGGAATTGTTCAAACTGGGTTTTGCTGAGGTTGCGCACATAAGCCGGTGGATCGGTATCCGGCTCAACCCGATAGCCTTTGGTTTTGCGGTAATAATCTTCGGCAGCGGCTAATCCAGGGATCAATAGCAACGCGCCCGCCAGCCGCGTCTTGGATTTTGTATTGAAAAAGTGGGGTTTCATTGTGTGACCTTTCGAGTGGAATTAAGGTAATCAATTAAGGTTAATTACGGTAACTTCCGGCGGTCCGGTCAGTTAGTTGTTTATATTTTTGTATCGCCGATTTTTCGGTGGATACGGTTAATGGGTAGCCTTATCGTTTTTGATTCTAAATTTTTCGTGTTTATCAATCTGCACGATACGACCGTCATGCACGACCAGTTCGATAGAGCCAAAACGAATATCCTGCAGCAGCAATTCGATAAACTGCGCGATATCCTGACTTTGGTTCAATTTTGAGAAATCGACAGTCTCTGTGTTCGACATCTTGACCTCCTTGAAATGTTGAAAATGGCGATAAGTCGGTTGCTTTCGGGAGTGAATGGTAAAGAAAAAATGTTTGCGGATAAAACGTTATGTTTCGATGTATTGATCGAATAAATGAATATGTCTGCAGACGATAATTGCATGCATTAATTAGATACAGCGGCTCATAGATACCTCATTGGAATAAACCCGAACTCAAATAGCGCTCTCCCGAATCCGGCAAAATCACCACGATACTCTGACCGGCATAATCTGGATTTTTGGCATAACGCATGGCCACCGCAACCGCCGCACCACTGGAAATACCGGCCAGAATGCCTTCTTGTCCGGCCAGGCGCCGAGTGTATTCAATGGCTTCCGCATCGGTTACTAATTCAATGGCATCCACCAACGCCATGTCGAGATTATCCGGTAAAAAACCAGCGCCTATGCCTTGGATACCATGTGTTGAAGGGGTGGGCTGGATGCCGGCATATAACTGACTCAGAACTGGGCTTGCTGACGGTTCCACGGCTATCGTTAGCACTTTATGGCGACAGTGATGCTTCAAAAAGCGGCTCACACCCGTCATGGTGCCGCCAGTACCCACGCCAGCGACAAAAATATCGACCACGCCATTGGTATCGTGCCAAATTTCCGGCCCTGTGGTTTGCTCATGAATGGCAGGGTTTGCTGGATTATTAAATTGTTCGAGCAATAAATAACGCTGTTGGTCATTAGCATTAGCAGCGATGTCGCTGGCCTTGGCTATTGCGCCACGCATACCCAAACTGCTCTCGGTGAGTACCAGTTTGGCACCGTATGCACGTAAGAGGGCTTGCCGTTCTAGGCTCATGTTGTCTGGCATAGTCAAGGTGACCGAGAGACCTCGAGCAGCCGCCATTGCTGCAAAGGCGATACCTGAATTGCCGCTGGTTGCCTCAATCAGTTCTATGCCCGGCATGATCAGTCCGCGCTGTTCGGCGTCCCAAATCAATGCGGCGCCCACCCTGCATTTGACCGAATACGATGGATTGCGCCCTTCCACTTTCACTAACACATTAGCTTTGCAGCCTTGGGTAAGGCGGTTAAGACGAATCAGTGGCGTATGGCCAATGGATTTAAGATTGTCGGAGTACCACATGGTTAATTGTTTAGCGTGAATGTGATCAGACGATTGATTAGTTCCCAAGCAAAAAAATCCCGCCACTCGGGCGGGACAGGTTGCTTGTCGGAGGCGATAACGACAAGGCAATCAAACTCAACATCGGGACGACAAACTGAAGCTGCCGAAATGATGCGGTACATCTGGCATCAAAAAAGAATTTACAGTGGGCTGCGTAGGCTGTTGCCACTGTTTGGCGGATGCCGGGCGACCCAGATAGTAGCCTTGCAACAGTTTGGCGCCGCTTTCGATAGCAATGTCCAATTGTATTTCGTTTTCGATGCCTTCGATAATGGTTTGCGCGCCCAACGCGTGAATCAATTCGATTAGATTGGGTAATGCCCGTCGCAGCTTGCTATCGTTTTGCGCTTGTTTAATCAGTAAGACATCCAATTTGACGAAATGCGGCGACAGTTTCCAGAGTCTGTCTACATTCGAATGTTTGCTGCCAAAATCGTCGATCGCTATCTGATAGCCCCGATCACGGTAATTATCGACCGCATCCAGCAGGGTGCTGTCGGAAGCGATTTCCTGTTCTTTAATTTCGATCACCACTTGTCGCGTGGGCACCGAATGCCGGTGCAGCACTTGTTCGAACACTTTGCCATGTGTGGTCACGCTAGCCAATAGTTTCGAATGCACATTTAAAAACAGCATGCCGCGTTTTTCGGGTAATGTCAGGTAATTGAGCATATGCAGAGTTCTGGCAACGCGATCCAGTTTAACCAGTCTACCTTCGTTGTCAGCCACGCTAAAAGCCAGACCGGGCGTCACCGCTTCAATCCCTGTGGAAGGTCTAAGCAAAGCTTCGTAACCCAATAAACCTTCGGAAGTCTGTGTGTCGAAAATTGGCTGAAACTCGCTACGCAAACGTAAACCGATGAAGCGACTTAATACTTCATCCTGTTCGGTTTCCAGCCGAAAATCATCCAGATTCAGGTAAAGAACGCGTTCCAATTCATCTTTGATGGCGTCTAGGGTGCTTTTGATCATCTCTCATTCCTCGAAAAACGTAAATACGGTTTGAAGAATACCGAGATCAATGCTTGAAATAAAACGATATTATCAGAACAACTTATCTGTAAATGGCATAACGAATCATAATTTTCATTACCATACCTTTTCACCAATGAGCTTAAATGAACGTCGGGTTATTGGACAACACCAGACACCATAACAGTCAGGCATTGAACGTCTCTTTTGGGTCGACGGATAGGGGTAGGAAACGGCTTTCACCGTCCCCTCCCTCCGAACCCGGTGTGCAGTTTTCCCGCGACGGGCTCTCCAGTTAGTTGTTTCCACATCGGGATTGGCGCGCCAATTTATGGGCTTCTGACATCGTGAATAGCCCAAGATCAGCGAAGAAAGCATTCGGCCATTGTTTATGATCGCGCTGGCAATGTCCTTGGCCCGGTCGGTGCTTTTGTTTGCGCAGCATTGCCCGTAATCGACGGCGAACAAAGCCATCGACTGTCGAGAATGTAAACCGGTGGGCATGTTGAAAGTAACCGTACCAACCTTTCAGGGTCGGATTGAGTGACGCAATCACGTATTCGATGGAATTCCCCGTATTACGCTTCGTCTTGGCGCGAACTTTATCTCGTAAGGACATCAGACTTTTCTTTCGCACCCAACGCTTACCAGCCTCAAACCGATACCCCAGAAATTCGAACCCTTGACC
>Ga0172380_10006405_pt1 | contig 13705 bp, 20 predicted proteins | sample Leawe162metaG_FD_119747 | JGI IMG/M metagenome (GOLD analysis project Ga0172380, IMG submission 119747) | Leachate microbial communities from a municipal landfill in Southern Ontario, Canada - Leachate well 162 metaG | ecosystem: Engineered > Solid waste > Landfill > Unclassified | place... | reverse complement strand
TTGAGCGACCACTGCGCAAGCGTCATGAACGGCCCGCCGTTGGCTTCTCTCAGCAAATAGAAGTCCTCGCCATATTCGGCTATCAACTTAGCCAACGTATTGCGGTTGACCTGTGCACCAATGATGGTGTCTTCCTTGGTCAGCTCGGACCGCTTCTTCATCGTGTAGCCCGCGTCTGCCTCTGGATCAGATATCGCCCAAGCTTTGATGATGCCAGTCTCTGGGAACCAGTTGGGGATCTTGCTATGTCCCCCCAATGGCAGGTCATGGCCGGGGCCTTCATACTGGCATAGGCCGTCCATTGCTTCGTCTTGTAATGTGGCATCACCTATTGTATTCTTGTGGCCACATGTCGGGCAGGTCCATGTGTCTGCCGAGCTGGGCGGCCAATCAAACTCCTGTTTGCAATTTTCGCAAATGTGCTTCGACATATTCACACCTATTATTTGCTGATTATAATCTTTTGTAATCAATGCTTTGCTTCTCATGATTGGATTATCGCAATGAAAAAATTTGATGATCTCCAAGATGTCGTTGAGATCGGAGAGCATGGAGACCTTCGGAAAATGATTAGACGGCCCTATCGTCGTGCTCTCCAACGAGTAAAAAATCGGCGAACGCTTGGTTATCGCGGAATTTGTTATAATTAGATAAGCCATTTTCTTTAATTGCAAATTCCGCGTTTCCAATGATGTCATAGATACTATTTTCAGAAATTATACCGCCCGAACTTGAATTAAGAGCAATAAGACAATTACCATGCTGCGCATTAACTATATTAGCATCTTTGATGGTATTCACACAAATTTTAAAATCTGTTGCGTTTCTAACCAAGATCGATACCTCATTGCATCGTCGTATTAGGTTCCCGATTGCTGAGAGGCCATCGCCACCCTCATATGAGATCCCCGCCATCATGCCGGCAATGATATTGTGGTCGATTGTAAGGTAATCAATTTTTGGAATACCGCATGCGCCATATATACCAACCGACATCTTGTCATATGTGTCATCCGTTTTCATTATATTATGATCAATTGTTATGTCTTGGATGATATGGGTAGTATTAAATTCGGTTCCAATTAATATGCCGCCTGTATATTTAAGCGGATTGGCAGACCATCGAAACGTGTTGTGATCGATGGTGCAACCGGAGATATCGGAATCATTATTGACGACACCAATCAGATGTTCATAGTCACCACGAGCAACACAATCAAAGAATCTATTTCTGGATATAATCGAATCGCCTATCTTTGGGACCACAATGCATCGACCGACACAATCAATGAATTCGTTGTAAGAGATATTCGACTCATATGCTGTAACAAATCCTTTTACCCCGAGCGTTTTAGAACACTTCTCAAATACATTATGTGATATATCTGCATGATTCATATAATCTACGCAGCTATCCCCCGCCAATATGAGATTATATATATAATTATTTCGGAAAACGAAGCGCGCCGAGGATTCGCCATAAGTCGCGATCATAGACGCATTGGGGGTGCCAGTGAATTTTAGTCCTTGAAAAGTTTTTTTATATCTTGCCAAAATATATCCTGATATAAAATTAAATCCTCCTTTATTGAAGCCATCAATTACAAGGTCTTTATTCATGTTCAAATATATAGGAACATTGCCAGTGACAGCAAGCATTGATACAATAAAAATGACACTGCCAGAAGTAGATGCTGTAATAGCCGCTTGCAATACGGATACGTCATCGATTCCAGCAACGCCCCTATCGATCTCGTCTCCGCCGCCATCTTCGGCAATAACTTTAGAGCCATCAATGTAGATTATTTTATCGTACACGCTGTGTGGGATGCTGAATGTGGAACAATCCTTACCAGCGAGAGAACAATGCCCGGTCTGCTTCATGTTATCTGCCAACGGTTGAATACATCGGAGGTCCCACGATCTGGTCCATGCACAAGATACCATCTTTTCGCATTGCCTGTAAGCGACCAATGGTGTCCCACGCCCGCGTCGTATATCCAATCGGAATTGCTGGATTCATCAACTGGGGGGGCAGCATAATTTCCGGATGGTGTCGCATTCCCCGTAAGAATCTGCATTTTTGGGTTGGCATTGGTGTAATTTGCCCGCGCCAAATACACGGAGTCGAGGACAACATCCATGTCGTCTGAGGTCCAAGACATGTCAAACATCCTGATGTCATTGATATCTACAAGATGAGAAATTGATGATGCCGTGATAGCAGTGTGGTCTATCCGCAGGAATTGTATTGATGCCGGAAAATCTTGCATCGATCCAGTCACACCAGTATAGGCTAGATAGAGGATCTGGATGGTCGGACTCAATGATTCTGGATTTCCAACAATTCCACGAGCAGGTGATATGCATCCAAAATCTATCCAGTACGCATTTGGGAACTCGCGCAAATCAACTTTCAAAGATGTATTCAGATACATATATAATATTCCATTTAATTTGGCTTTGCGGGCATTGATGATGCCCGTCAATGCATCTGAATTTATGTCCCATGCAGATATCAACGGCAATCCTGATGCCACAGTCACCTTGCATCTATGGCTCCCTGCCCCAGGCGTATAAGAGAATGCGTGCGTGGTGCCCGTGGTCTTGGTGACAGGCCCGTCATCAGGTGCCCAATAGACATCGGTGGATATGCTGGTGGTGATTGTGGGATCGAAGGATGCGCTGGCGTCGCTGGTATAGAAGAAGATCAGTTCGTTCTGTCCTCCGCCACCATCGTGCCGTCTTCCTCTGAGAGACATGATCAGCTCTGCTCGATTTCTAGCATGACTTTCAAGGTATTACCAGGAGTTGCGGCGAATGAAATTCCAGAAGTCAGCAATTTGGGCTTGCACCAGAGAGAAGTTTTGTCACTATCACAGGTAATTTGCATGTTTAGAGCTTGCCCATAATCATCTGACTGACATCTGACAAGATCAATCGTGCCACTTCCAGCGGGCTTTGCCATAGTGGGCATGATGATATATCCAGCTCTCTTGGCGAATTCAGCAGCTATAGATGTCCAAGTAACATTATCGGCAGCTACAGTAACATCGCTCGCCTTGAAGAAATGAAGCTCAAATTGAGGGAAGATAGCATTATTATTCAGCTCCATCCAGATTCTTCGGATAGTTGCGCCTCGGCCAACGGCGGAAGCAAAATTTGGAACCTCGGCCAATGCACCCACTGCATCATATTGACTTGTGGCGTCCATGCAGGTGAATGTTAGGGTTATGATTTTGGTTTTATAGCCCGCCTGGACCGGGACTTGTGCGTTCACAAGCGCGGGCAGTTTGCCATCGATGCTTTGCTCAGCCGCAATTTGCGTGGCTTGGTGGCTGGCGAGGGCTGCACCAGTTGGATTGCCGATCTCCAGCGCCCCGGTTGTCGGATTTACCTTTACCGCCGTCAATGTATCGTCCACAGTCGATTTTGCATACAGGATAAATCCTGTTATAGAATTGCCAAATCTCTTTTCTTCCGGTGCTACCATAATGTTCATCTCCGCCGCTACTTCAGCCGGTAATCAATTTGCTAGATAGGAATAAAATTCGGTTATGCCGCCGAGATCTGGGTTATCCTCGACTTTTCGGATAGTATAATCGGTAGTGCCATAGCGCACTTTATCGCCGATGGATAACAACGTTTGGCTTAGTATCTGAGTATCCGTTTTCTTCCAAAGCCCCGTTGAATCATAATAGCCAGAATCGTACTTTTCGAGGCGAATCGCGATTGAGGTCAAGTTTTCATCTTGGATTGGAGCATTGCCTGTATCTATGCAGGTTATTTTTATGTGGCAATCCAGATTTGAGGTTGTGATGGTGGGCAAGGCGGTTAGATTGGTCGTCGTGGTCTTGGTAGTTGCTTGAAGGAAGCTTATTTTTTCAGAGTTAATATAAACATCACCAACGCAATCGGTGTGGCCGGTTACCGGCGAGAGTGTTATAGAGCACTTGAATGTAACCGACGGCTTGTTTCCCGTGAGCGTGATAGATGCGGATGTGGTGCCATCGAAAAGAGTATGATTAGACAGAACCACCTTTGAAGCGCTCTGATTGAGATAACTTTCAATCACGGAATCGGCCTCACTGCGCCCGCTATATATTGCTTCATGAGATCATAAGCTTCCTGACTATGCAGGCCTTTCCATTTGGATGAAGTGCCACGAGTACCATAGCTTTCTGATAGCTTGCCTACTGAGAAGCTTTTTACACCTTGATCTTGGAGCTTTCGGCGCTTTTGGTCGCCAGGCGAAGATACATAGAAATCATAGAGAGCTATTGCTTCTTCAACACACGCGTCTTTTACATCTTCGGGCACAACCGCCGTGCTCGTATCATCGTCCCAGTCTACCGCTCTTTCGTTTATGACTCTCGGAAATTGTCTCTCTTGTTCGTCAGTTGATGGTGAAGTTCTATCAATATAATTGTAGGTACTGCCTTTCAATGGCAGCGCGTCTATAATTTTCGTAGCCTTTTGCAGATACCAGGTTTGGGTCGTGCTGTCTGCGGCCTTCAAAGCAATTGCAGCGGAGCGAGGGTCTGCGCCAATGCGAGCCTCAAGATCTTCGATCGTGGTTATGTAGCTAGATGCAACTGCGGTATCTACCATTATTATCACCTAAAAATAATTAAGAAGAGCTTTCGCCCTTCTTCGCTCTCTTCGGCTCTTCCTTGATGCTGACCAGCCCCCTGGATGCGAGAAGTTTGGCCTCTTTGTCGGGGATGCCAGATATCTCGGTGCCGACGGGAATTTGCACGGTTCCTAGAGCCATTGGCTTCTTGGTGATGAGATCCATGCTCATGCCGTCCTGTCCAGCCACATGATATCGAGCTGATTACCAGTTTCATTGGTGCCAGCGCCCTTGGTGAGTATTCCACTTCCTACAGCATACTCTGAAGTCCTATCGGCCATTGAAGCGATTGCTATTGCGGTGGTATAAGCCACGACAGAAATCAATTCGTCGCCAGTCGCCATGCCCGAAACCGTGACATTGGTGGCGGCTGCGGTGCCCGTGACCAATGTGCGCTTGATCATGGCAGACCGGACCGAAGCGCCACCCGCCGCAAGCGTGATAGAAGCATCTGCTGGATCGATCTTAAGAGCGCCCTGAGTTGCCCCTGTGCCGAATTCAAGTCCGGAAGAGGTCGAAAGGTTGACTCTGACATCATTGGTACTTTCGGTCAGGCCATAATTCGTGTCCAAGAAGTCGGTGACATCCACCAGGACACCGGTTGCTCCGGTATCCAGCCCGTCACCGGTCTTAACGCCGAGTGATCCAAGCGCGGCACCTGTGCCGAATTCAAGTCCATCGTTTGAAGTAAGGTTCACCTGCGCTTTATTGGCAGTGGAATTTTTCAGACCGTATGAAGTATCTATGAAGGTTCCAAGCGGAATCCTGGAAGCCGTGCCGGTCAATGCCCCAGTTATGGTACCGGTGGCTGTTATGTTGGTTGCCGTGGTCTCGTTTAGGGCAGATGTGCCTGTTACTTGGAGTCCATCGTCTACCCAAAGAGATTCTGAGATCTTGCCATCGGAAATATTTGTACCGTATCCGAGGGCACCTGCTATAGTGACATCTCCGGTGAAATTCCCGTTATCGGCATTCACGTCGCCCGTGGTGTTATAGTCTTCTGATCTCGGATACCAAGCCGCCCCTGCCATGCCACCGATAAGCAGCATGACCAAAAGGATAGAAAGATATCTCATCTTTCCACCTCAAGGCTTCAGCAGAGCAAATGGATATCTGCTTGCATCGGTGGTCTGGATCTGGTTCTCGGGGTTGGGCAACTGCCATCCAAGCCTGCATGTGACCCTCATGGCGAGCATATCCTGTTGCAGGAGGTTGAAGATCACGGTGCCGCTGTCATCTGTGATGACGCCCTGATCAAAGATCTTGTAGGTGATGTCCTGTCTCCAGCAGTAAACCGCCTTCTTCCAGTCGCCCACGATCATGAGGGCAGCGGACGGGTCGAGAGCACCATTTCTCGGGAATGAGATGGGGATGCCTGCCAGAGACATCTTAGACGGGCTTGTCATGTCGTTCTGGAAGATGAGCTGACCATCGGAACCTCTTATGCCCCTGAGAGCGGCCTTCTGGGAGAGTGCGGCCACGACACCATTCACATCGTAGCCATCGGCTTCAACAAAGCTGAACAGGCCGCCTTCGCCAAGGATAGCATCGTATAGGTCGGCGAATGTCTTGCCGGATCCCACGCTGTCGGACTTGTCCACAACCTGCGACTTGCTGGTAGCATCGGTCACGATGCCATTTGGCCATGAGGTCGGCTTATTGGTGCCGTGAATAATGGCAGCATCGATAGTCTTGGCGATGGCCTCCGCGAGCCGGGGAGCGGTTTCGCCCCAAATGTCATAGCCTCCGCCGGCAGCATCATCAATGACAGCGGCGGGAATTGGCACGACAACGGCAAGCTCCTCGGCAGTGATGGTAGAATAGGTCCAATTCTGCTTCGTGGTCTTCTTCAGACCGTCCGCATAGGACGCCCCCACGTCGGTTCCCGGCTCGCCAGACACGAAGTAGGCAGTTGGGTACAGGCTCATGACCGGAAGCTGCCTAACCTTGGTAGGCATATCATTGAGCCTGGTCATCTGTGGGAGGGTGAAAGAGCCCTCTACAGCGGTCTGGATGATCTCCTTCGCATATTCAGTCGGGATCAGGTTGCTAACGCCTGCCCTGCCGACTACATTATTGTAATCTGTCGAATTTGTGGTCATCTAAGAAACCTCATATTATCGGCTCCCATAACCAGCGGCAGACAAGATCTGTGCATTGATGAAATCATGCTTGCCAGTTGCCCTTTCGCTGCCCGGAGGCGTGGGACTGCCGATCGATTGCTTTTTGCCTAACTTGGCTCCAAAATCAGTCGCAATGGACTCGATGCTCGCGGTAATGGATGCTTCGTCCTTGCCAGTCACATACTTTATCAAGTGGCTTGGAAGACCCTGGCCGTCCTTGGTTCGGAAGTCGGCGAATAGCTTGGTTCGCAGTTCGACCGCGCCCAACTTCTCAACTTTCTTGCTTAGAGCATCCTTTTCCTTGATAGCATCATCGCGTTCCTGCTGGAGCCGTTGCGATTCAGTGAGCTTGGACTTCTCTATCTCTCTGAGCTTGGTCTTCAGTTCATCATAGTCTTTGAACTGATCTCTAACCTTATCGCGCTCCGCTGAGAGAAGTTTTCCAAGTCGCTTTTGCTGTTCGGGAGTAAACTTGATATCATCAGATTCATTCGGCTCTGACGGGTTTGCCGCAGCCTCAGTGTTTTTCGCTGGCGGCTGAGTCCCGCCATTAAGCTCTTGTTCTGTCATGGAATTCACCTAAACTTTAACGCAAGTTAGCAGCGAGTAGAATCGATAACGGACGATTCAAAGACCGAAAGTTTTAAGACTTATGATTGTGATTATTATTGTATGCACTACGAATTTTCGGATGATTTAAATCACGTTAGAACCATAATCATAAAAATATCTGATAAAGAATTGTACGATGGCATGAACAAGTTGCCGAGATGGCAACGAGAACGGATGGATAGATTAAACAAAGGCCCGATGGCAGATCAGCTTTACGGACTTTCTGAAATTATCCGCGCGCTTGAGGAGAAACCTATTTAGGCTTAGGTTTCTTGCCTTTGCCCTTCGGTTTACATGCTGCATAAGCAAGCATGTCTTCGATTATCTTGGAATATATAGGTGGCTTCATATCATTGATCCTTGCAATGGCAATTCTTCAAGTATCTGCTTCTGATCATCTGCCACTTGTTCCTTCGTCCATCCATATCTTCGCATTGCAGCGGCTTTCCTGCTTGTTATTCCTGCCATAACATCTGTAGATTCGATCCTGGATTGTTCCGCCTCATCTTGTGGGAGGCCATCTTTCCAGTTGATGCTAATCTCTTGCGGGGTAATAGCGATGCCTTTCAGAGTTGCCAGCAGCCAAATGAGCTTTTTGAGAGCTGGATCGATGTTCAGGCGAAGGCGCTCGACTCGCTTGAGTGGGGCCATCATGCGGAGGCGCAATGAGGTGCCAGATTCGGCTGATCCAGATCCGCCCATGCTGCCGCTCAATGATTGCCCGAATGCTTGAGGGCAGGTCTCAGAGATCGTGTAAAACTGATTCATCAAGAAGTCCAGTTCCTGGAATCCCGCCGCCATTTGCCCATTCCATTCGACATAGAAGGGCTTCTCCTGGCCTTCTGCCATTGGAATGACCTTGAGATTGCTATCATAATGCAACTCGCCGGTGATTGGGTCTTTGGTTACAGAGTCTTCGGGCACTCCCATAAGCGGTTCGCTATGAGCATCAAGGATTCTTCCCATCCGGGTTAGCCTTGTTTCCATCCGCTTGATGATAGGATCGAGCGGCGTATAGTCATCGCACCCCCATTGGTCAGTTGTGGTGGTCAGGTTCAGGAATGGCACTAGCAGATAGTCGTTAATGCCCGTCTGATCTATCTCAATATCGTATGCATCGGAGGCAATCTTATTATCCTTGATCGCATACTTTCTTGTCTCGACCTCGCCTTTGCGATGGATCTCACAATGCAGGTAGGTTTGCAGAACATGGTCTATAAATTCTGAGGAAGTCCAAGCCAATAGGTGTTCTTCTATCTGCCCTGATGCATTTTGCACTGGATACCAGCGGGAAGGCGCGATGGCTTGCACATGTGGCTCGCCCATATCATCCTTATATGCCTTGATGGGCCCGACCCCGAACCGAGACATGTCGATGAGGGCTTTATAGGTCTCCTGCCAGGCGGACGAATCTATGAGCAATTGATCTATGGCGTTCTGATTGCCTTCTGATACCTTGATTTCGGGCTTCTCACCAATCAAGATATCGGGCCAAAATGTCGATAGGCGGCGATGCAGATTCAGAATGAGAATGATCTTCTGATGTTCGGCGGCACTGGCATGAAAAAGGCGAAGCAGACCAGTATATACTTTGGTATGATTGCCATCAAAGAGGTCTTGATTTTGTTGATAGAGTTTTAAGCGGCCTTCGGCTTCATCGCGAGGCGGCCAATAAGCGCCTTTGAAAATGATGGAATCTATGTCATAAATCATATAAGCCTCATCTGCCGAATGTCCTTAATTGCTCGCCGTGCTAGGTAGCGGGTCATGTCTGCGCTGTGGTCCGGTGCGCCGGACCCACCCTTCATAAACATGTCAATGCCTTGTGCTTGCTTCTTTTCGTCCCATCGGAGATCATTTAGGCCCCAAATGGTTTTCTCGCACTTGTGGTAAATCTTCAAGCGCCCAAGTGATAGGAGCGTGGTGACATCTTCGACGCCGGGAAGGATAGCATTGTCGGCATCGTGCACTTTGGAAAGTTGCGGAAACTTGCTTCGGGTTATCTCTCGCTGGAATCCTGGCTCCTCAGGCGGGACCAAAATTCTCTGTGGAAAAACGGGCTTCTCATTCCAATAACAGAGCCGCGCCAGGTCTTCTATATATTCCGAATTGGTCTTTTGTTTCTGTTCTGCCTTGGAATCCCAATATACTTCTTTCAGACAGTACCAAATGCCCCCAGACAGGCCCCAGAGAGCAGCACAGAAAGGGTTACTGATTCCATAATCCATGCCCACAAGAAACTGAATAAAATTATCAGGGACGGCTGTGACCACATAACCGGCGTTGGGATCTTCTTCAAAGAAGCTATAAACCCGGCCTTCCGCAGCTACCCACAGCCCCTCTATGAATCTGCGATAAAGAACGGTTCCTCTCGGATATTTCTTTTTCAGTGACGCGATATAAGAAGGATCGAGAAATGTGTTTTCATCAAGAACAAAACGCCAAGGCCGAAGTTCTTTTCTACCATCAAGGGCCAAACCAAGTTCTTCTTCTCTGTCTATGAGTCTCTTGATATAGTGCTGAGGCGGGCCCGGATTCATTGATCCGACGAAGATCGACCCGGAATCGGATAGCCTTGTATCAAGCATCTCATAGAAGTTCTGGGGCCAGGTAACTACCTCATCACCAAACGCCGCTATCAAGGACTCGCCTTGGATGCGCTCGATTGCGCCTTCGTTGGTGGCTCCTTCCACCCAGCACTCACGCCCAAATATGCGAAGCGTCTTGGTGCTGCTATTGTATTTTACATGACCTGGAAATTTCAATTGTAATGGAACTATGAAATTGCGCCTAAGCGCGCCAAGCGTCTTGCCTATGAACTGGATATTACCGGGGGGGAGTTGCTTAATCGCCTTGACTGCACAATATTGCTGAATTTCAGTCTTTCCGCTCCTAACCGATCCGTACATCAGGGTTTGCCGGGTCTTCAGGCAATCCTGATACACTTGGGCCTGCTTTGGGAGAAACAGCGGCGGCATGTTGGTCTAGGGCACCTACGATCTTGTCTAGCATCTCTTGTTCGCTGCCTGATTGTGGCGGTTCTTCTATACGTCTTTGCTCCAAGAGACGATCCAAGGCGGATGACCACTTCTCCATTTTATAAGGATCTTTGACGCCGGGAAGTAATGACTTATGAATCGTTATTGCTTCATCTATCAGAGAAAGCCTCGCTTCGGCGGTGAAACATTCCACTTTTAGAGGTTCGCTCGATTTTGGTTCTTTGTTGGAATGTGGTGACTGGAAAGAGACACCGCGTTTATTTAAACCCTGTTTGCGAAGCGGTATCTTGTGTTTCTTCGCAAGCTTGCTAATTGTTCCGCCTTTCTTTCGATCTCCCAAACGAATTGCAGCGATCTCTTCCAGGCTGATATTTCCGGCCTTATAACGATCTGATTGGAGATCGTCTAAAATCTTCCTGACGAGATCTTCTGCCAAAGGTGGTGACATTCATGCGTTCAGTCCTAGTAAATTCGATAATCAAAAATATCGCCCCCTCTCACAGGGCAATAGGTCAAGGTATTCAAAGTTTTCTTAGGTAAGGTTCCGCCAGTCGTAACTGTGATATTTTATGCTTTCAACAGTTTTTCATGTGTTTGCTGAATCGATAAAACATCTTTTAGATTAATCATGGCCTTTTTTCTAAATGGATTATGAAGCATATCATAACCGTCCACCAAGCACACCGCAGTCTCAGAATAAGAAGCTATGAAACCCTTGTACTTCGTCCCGACCTTGTCAACAATCTCGATCCAAGTATCCATGCTTTCGGCATGTATATAGTTTTCGAAGTCGCTATATTTCATTTCGAATCAACTCTTTTTTGATGCCTTATGGGCATCAGTCATTTGACAAGAATAGCCGAGGAAAGGGAGGATAAGGAACCTCGGCTCAATGGATGATCATGAAGGGCAAGAAAACGCGCACTGCAAATGCTTCCTGCCCTAGCTCTCTCGGTCGTTGCAAGGCAAATATTATGTGGTCTCAGGTGATTTCGCCTGATTGGATTCCGGGAGGCCGTTAGCTCTTCGCCACAAGCCCTAATCCGAGGCCCCTTCTTACCGTTCGCATTTGCGTCGTAGCTGGAATCCTTCGACTCGGACCAACGTCGCCGTGCTATGCACAGGTCAACCACAGACCAATCGGCTGGCATTCAGTCGGTGGGCAAGTTTCGACATGCCACACTATCCAGCGTTTTAAGACCCGATTTAACGGCACTTTGTATTGGCCGCGATTGGCAATAATCCTCATGGGCTGCGCCTGTACCACCTATCTCTTAGCGGAGAATGCCCACTAAGCACAGTACGGCTGGCAGCCCATGTTTATCTTTTGTGAATTTCGGCATAATTTGTAGGCTGCCAATATGTGCGCTCAACCGCCTGATCAGGGCTCATGTCGGGTAGGCAGCCCATGTACAGTTTAGCATTATTATTGGAGCGAGGGGAAGTCTGAACCGATCTCGGATCGCTCCTTTAATCGGTTGTGCTTCCCGGCTATTATAGATTTCTTATTATTCTTTTCTGCTTTCAACTCGTTGCCCAAGGAGCCCCCATCCTTTAGGCTGGGGAGGAATTGGGCGCTCCCGTAAGTTGTTCGTGCTCTTGCAACAGTCTGATAATGATTTGCTCATAGGTCTCTCCTTTCTTACCAACTTCCTTGAGTTTATCTCTGGTTTCCGGTGTTATCTGGATCGTTGTTACCATAAGTCTTATATAGTAACCATGTACTATATATCCTTGTCTATTGCTAGAGTCAGACCATTATCTGGTTGGGCACTTCCCCCTGATGAGAGATGCCAGGGAACAGACAACAGCTTAACTGACTCGTACCAGCAAATCGAACAGACACGGTATCGGAAGCATGAGACCGGGTAACTGGTCTGGTGGATAGCATGATAGATGAAGCCTCTTCCCGTACCAGGGCAGCCAGCACAACATTATCGTGCCACATCCCAATCAGGGAGAAGAGTCACCCTGCCATACGCTTCCCGACTTTTTGTGGAGAGGCAAGCCCCGCCCTTCAGGACGGGGTAGGTGACTCTGAGATATCGATCTCGCGCAGACTTTTGACCGTTTCCCATAATCTCCTTGCGAATTATCGAGTTGCAGCGGATAAATCTTCTCGGATGTGCAGGTTATGAAATCGTTTGACCTCATCGGGCTCACCATGCCATAGATAGGGAAAGTTTAGCCAAATTAAAGCAGCAGGGAAACGAGCGAGGTTTGATTTGGGCATAAAAACCTCGAAGACTAATCGTAAAAGGAAAATAGCCAAAGGCCATTGATGTGGCCTTTCCAGCCACTCCAATGCTATCATTTCCTTTAAACTATTTAAGCCTTTCGTCGGACTTCATTGATAAATGATCCCAAATTCTTCTTTTTCATCCGTTTGCTCACAACATTTGCACTTATGCCACTATTATAAATTTCCCCGCATGCTTCACATGCCGCATATCCCCGTTCGTCATACCGTATTACCGATCCGCACAAAGAGCACTGTTTTGGGCCTTGATTAACTGTTACTTCATCACCAGAAGTAAAATATGGCGGTTTATCTTCTGAATAATGCCAAATGAGCACACACGCTTTTCCTTCGTTGGCCTTCCACGATTGCCCAGTTTTGTTTTCTGGCGAATGCACAACTTGCGCTTTGGGCCAACCAGATTTTTTACTCTTTGCCGATACTGTATTCATACATCCTCCCGCCCCTCTCCACCTTAACCTCCCTCCGCTCAACCTCACCGATATCTACCAGCACCGATAACGATTTTCCGGCCCCTCTCTTCGCAAAGCCCATGCTTTCCGCCATCTCGCGCCAAGTATGCCACCCAGGATGCGCCCGGAGCCATGCAATCATGTCGCCTTGACTCATTGCAAATGCTCCATCAAGATCGCCCCCGCAATTTCTTTCCAGTCTTTTTATAGATCTTGATATAGGTCCCATGCTTCGTTTTCTCGCGGCCAACCACATCCAGCAATCCTGTAAAGCACATATTCCTAAGCACTCCTGTCAACTTATAACGATTGCAATCGATTTGCAAGTCACATTGGCGAAACGGGATATCTGGGATCAATGGTTGAATATCATGCAGCAATTGACGAGATTCTGCCGTATTCAGTGGCATGGAAGACCCCCGAATTCATCTCCATAGCATTCCATGAGCGCGGGATAGGCACCCGATTCTAGCTGCCAGATCCACAATGCAGCGGATTGAATGGATGCTTGATCTTCGGGTCGCTGATATTTCTGCCCCGCCCAACCGCTCATGCTTTCCTCCCAAGACTATAAGTGATAAACGCCGCCATTGCTCCTATAAACGTTTCGTGATGCGCTCCGCGCC
>Ga0172380_10006404_pt1 | contig 13707 bp, 24 predicted proteins | sample Leawe162metaG_FD_119747 | JGI IMG/M metagenome (GOLD analysis project Ga0172380, IMG submission 119747) | Leachate microbial communities from a municipal landfill in Southern Ontario, Canada - Leachate well 162 metaG | ecosystem: Engineered > Solid waste > Landfill > Unclassified | place... | reverse complement strand
TGATTCTGTTGAACGGGAGCGGGACGAGCTTTCGATTCAGCCTCGATGCGAGCGAGCTCTTCTTCTGCGTTGAGGTTGAACGTAACGGCCATGATCTTTTGCTTCGTTTCGAGAGAGACGAGGGAGTCATCGATAAGCGTGAGACCTTTGCCGAGCTCGACTCCAGATTGGATCTGGCGAAAGTCCTGCGAGCGAAACTCTACCGAGACCTTGAACAGAGCATCGCATACGGGCTTGATGATCGAAACGAAGTACTGCTGAAGCCCGCGTTCGACGGCGCGCATATCGTTCTCACCGCTTGAACCGATCCCCGCGGTTTGCTCTCCGGTGATATAGGCCAAAGGCAAACCGAGATACCAAGCGCGCTTAGAATCAAGAAATGAGATTGCCTTTTCGGTAGGGGCAATATCAGGGGTAGCGGTCTCGATTGCATCTTCTCTGTCCATGAGCACGGCGCGCCCTTGCTCGAGCGCGTCGGCCATTTCTTTGGCTTGGGCCTTTGCGATCTCGACGTCGTGCAGACTCACGGTCGATCGCAGCTTGCTGATCTTAACTTGCACGGCCTTCGAAAGGTTCACAACTTTGTTGAGAGAAGACAACGTGCAGTACTCGAAGTCCGAGTAGATCAGCAGCATATCGGTGCGGCGGTATTTTTTGAACGAGACGAAGACGCCGACTGTTGATTCGCCCTTCGTCTTGTAATCGTTCTCGATAGCGACGCGCTCTTTATCTTCGGCTACGCGTAGCACCTGATCTTTGAACACGAGAAAGAGATCGCGCTTCATCGTCATCGACTCGGCCAGATACGTGACCAGGCCGATATTCGCTTCGCTTTGAAGGCAGTTATCCCAAAGAGCTTTCTTGTCGGCTTCTTTGAGACCGTGGGTTCTCTCGACGACGTCGGTGAGAATTTTCTGATACGTCGAGATGAGGTCCGCTCGAATGAAATCGTCTTTATTTAGGCCGAGAGGGAAGATGACGGGCAGGTGCGAATCGCTGGACGACGAGACGCCAAAGAACTTATCGAAAAGCCCCATTCCCCTGCCCCTCTCACTTGGACCTTTCGTCGCGCACCAGACCGAGCCAAATGAGAAGGCTCGCTAAGCTGTCAGGTGGGTCGTCAGGTTCCGCCCCGTACTCGTATCCCCGTACAGCATCAAGATACGGTCCGTCCGAATTTTTAGCAAGGTGCAGGTAATCAGCGAACGCGCCGGCGTTCATGATCCGTGCGTGCTTCGACGTCACCGACTTACGTCCGACAACTCCCATTCCATCCGGCGCTAGAGAGCGGAATAGATCAACCGGCGTGTCGCCCAAGTTGTTTGTCTCAATGCAAAATCTCTTAACGCCGCACCGCACAAGTTCATCCATGATTTCTTGAGCGCAGTGCTGCCACGCACGCTTCCATGCACGGCCTTTGATCGCGATACCGTCGAAGTAAGCGGCGCCGATCGTGAGCGCCGAAAGATCTCCTCCTTCGAAACTCGGATCGAGAAACGCAACGGCTGTTCCTCTTTGCGCGACGAACTCGTCGATCAGTTTCACATTCTCGAACGGAGAAGGATTCTCGCTCATGACCTTTAGGAAGTACGACGCTTGGATCGACTCTTCGCTCACGCCGGCGAGACGCTGAGCCTCGAGATCGATATCGAGCTCGGTGATCGAACCGTAAGGGACTTCCATCTTCATGAGCAGAGGACGCAGCGTTTGATAGAGGTCGAGCTTGTGAACAGGCTGGCCGAGAATCAGGATATTAGGGCAAAGCTTGTTCAACTCGTTATAAAGTTTCGTGACTCTCTTTCGCGTTGCCGGCGAAGTGTCTTCGGGAGTAACGGGATCGTCCATTATGATTCGCTTCGGGTGACGGCCGCGAACCGAGCTCGATCCCATTGTCAGAGCTGAAACCGAGTGATCTTTCCCCAGCAAACCTTTCACGCGAAGCGAAGCAGAGTTTCTCTTATCGAAGTGAACTCCATTCGCAGTCGCGGCTTTGTAAATCTCATCCAAGATCGCAGCGTTGCGGTCCTTCGATTTCGTAACGAGCAAGGTTGTCGAGCTAGGCTGTCGTCCCTCGAAGCTATCGAGATAGAGCTCGTAAGCCACGCCTAGAACGACGACGTAATCCGTCTTCCCATAGCCGCGTGATCCCAAAAGCAAGCGAGGCACGTCTTGCTCGATGCCGAATTCTCTCATCTCAAGTTGTTTAGGAAACGGCGCCGGGTAGCCCGCTCGCTCGCAGAACTGTTCGAAGGTAACGTGACTAGGTCCTGAGGCCGCGGCTCCGTTCGGGCTAGGGGGAGGAGGCGGTGCCGCGTCCTCCCTTTCGTTTTTCCAACCAAACCGATTCTTCATGTTGAAGATCCAGGCGCCGGTGGAACCTTTTACGATCACGCGCTTTTTGCCCTTGGGATCTTCGACCGACATGGTGCCCGTCTTCGCTAGCGTGAGCCCCACTTCCTCCCAGACAAGCTGAGACTTCATCGCGCCCTTTCTTTTGGCGTCGGAGAATTCAGGATGCGAATAGGTCCACTGGTAAACAGTGTCGCGATCGACGTCGACGACGCCGGCGAAAGTTTCGAAGCTCAGGCCCTTCGCCATGTGGTCGAGGAGCATCTGACAATATTCGGGGCGGTACTTGGTTGGTTGACCGGGACCGCGTGCGATCGCGGGCGCAGGTGCGCTCACCGATTCAGCCTTGGAGTCTTTCCCTTTCCCCACAGAAATAGCATACCCGAAACGGGATCGGGTCCGTCGGCAAGCCGACGCCTCTCTGGGTTTCTTCGGCAGGTTTTTTGAATTCTTTAGTCGGCGTAGCGCTTCCAGCCGAAGCGAGAGACTTTACCGCAGTGCGAGCAATAGGTTCGATAGCTCACGATTGGATCCTTGAGATCCACTGAACGATCGGTCTGCACGATCGAATGCCACAAGTGAAATCCAAATAAGCAACGAAGCCAATGCAGAAAGGTGACGCGGTCTCGAAAGCGATTGTGTTTCATTCGACTCTCCCAATCCGCCTCATGCAAGCGATGTACCTGCGGACCTTATCGATCTCGATCCAGAAAGCGACTTCGCCCTTGCATGAATCGTCGGTGATCTCGAATTTCCAGTTGATAATATGGCCCAGGCCAAAGGGAGTTCGAATGCGCCGGTTACGCGGTGGTTTTTTGATCGGCATCGACAGCTTGAGCATGCCGCGAATCGTATGGCCTTCTCGCCCAAGTATCTCTTGTTCGTCGCATAGAGTTTGGAGCTCGTCGAGGTTCACTTCGCCTCCAGACCTGGCCAGCGATGCAGTTGGCCTTTAATCCAATGGCCGTAACTACGCACCATGTCCATGAACGAATCGTACACGGGCGCCGACTTGTCGAGCTTGTCGAGATCGAACTGCCTCGAGCACCACGCCGTGAGATACGGAACTTGAGGCGTCTTTCCTTTCTCGCACATGAGGATGAAGCCGGCGCAGTGCTGCACGGGGCCCGTGTGGCGCTGTCCTGTTGGCGAGTCCGATCGCGGATCCGTTTTGTGGCATGTGAAAGCGGCGTTCTCGCTTTCAATGGATGTCGATATCGACATGAGATCCGAGGCCACACCTTCGTGGTGAGGCGTCGTTTTTAGGAACGGGCAATCCTTGCATGGCTTCTTTAGATCGAAGCGAAGCTCGGCCGATTTCGTGCCGGAAAGACTCACGGGTTATATCCTCTCGAGCGGAGCTCAATTTTGAGATCTTCCAAAAGCTGCATCAGATCTGCAGAGCCCATCGACTGAAAAATCATCTTGTGTTCCGAACGCAGGATTTTCTCCTCTAGCTGCCTAGAAGCTTCGGCGATGGCGTCGATAATTTCAGGCATAGGAGTTGCCTGAAGATAAAATTCTGTAGCGTCGCCCAGAGTTTTCACGTCCCAAAGGGGCCTGAGTTTGAATTCTCGCATTTCAGCTCCTCAATTTAACGAGCACGTACAGCGCGCCCGGAACGACCTTCGTGAGAAAGTCGGTGACGAAGTCGACGAACTTTCCGCGCGACTCGCGACGAAAGAAGATCCGGGCGAGATGACCGTCGGCCCAGAATTCCGAAAAGAGAGTGTTGCCCAGGAAGAGCACGAAGCCGAACTGAAGGCCGACGTCGCCAGCAAACGCGTCACCGATCGCCGGAAGCGCGATGCTCCATCCAACGTGCGCAGCGAACTCGACGCGTTCGGTGTAAGTCGACACGGGCATGAAGCGAGCGAGCTTCGCGAGTAGCCATGAAAAAAAGCCGTCCATCAGCGCTCCAATTCCAAAAATCTATCGACGATTCGCAGCGACTTAGTCAGATCCTTCTTAAGAGCCATAAGCAATTTTTCCGAGTAGCCATCGATTCGCTTTGATTCTGAATCCAAACCGTGTTCGCCAAGCTCATAGCGAATGACCGAGGAGAGAGAGATCGGCGCCGAGTCAACCATGTCGTCGCCAAACCTAAGGAAGAGTCCGTGCGGACCAATTCGGAAGTCGAGCACCTTTATGAAGTGACTGGCCACGGTAGTGGCGATTTCATCTCTCAATTTATCGAGCAATGGAAATTCCCAGCTAGAGAAATCAAGTTGGCCGTGCGTTGGCCGAAACCCTAGGGGATTCGTGCAGTCGCCGCATTTGCATGCGTTTTTCATTTTTTCCTTTCGATCGCAGCAATCGCATCGCCGGCGGCCGATGAGTCGAACAGCATTTGATCGCACCAGTCCCGAAGACGTTTTACATCACGACGGCCGAATTTAACCAAGCAGTCGATCGATCCTAGGTAGCCTCCGCGATCGGTCTCAAGACGAATATATTGTCGGTGACAGAACTCGATCTTGATATGAGCGCCGTTTACGTCGTTGATGAATATAGGCTTTGGTTTTTTACTCATCGTCAACTTGCATTCGGATTTGATTCGGTTCAGTGATTGGAGTTGTTGGATAGCTTTCGGCGTCTTGGAACTTCAGAACTATCGATTCACGTTTAGCCTTAGTCGATCGGAAACCGAGCTCGGCGAGTAGATCCGCGAGCTTCTGCAGCTCGATCGACGACTGCGTAACTCCGTCGGTGAGAACCGCCGTTCCGGTGCTCTCTTGCATGACGAAGCGGCACCGCACGACTGGATCCTCGCCGATCGTGATACGCGCGCGTTTCGGCGGAGGCGCGACGCTCCAGGGGAACGCCGGCATGCATGCGCTCAGGGCCAAAAGGGCGAACAGATATTTCGCTTTCACGGCTTCACTCCAAACTCAATCCAATCCAAAAATTCGATGATCGTTTTTTTCACGTTGGCCGCGCTCATGGTCTGCCAAAAAAAGAATCGAAATTCGGTCATCGTCTGCCGAGCATCAAATATGCGCTTTCGATAACTCTCAAGCTGCGCCTGGCAGCATGGGCAGTGCTCGGATCCAATAATCTTATTCACGGCAGATTCTCCTCGAGGAAGAGCAGCGATCCGTCGGGACGAACTTGATAGCTCATCGCTCCCACTGGAGGCGTGCGAAAGTTTTTCAGAGCGAGGAAGTATTCCGGGCCGGGCATCGAAGGCGGCCCCATGAAGACTTGAATTCCAAGTCGCGCGTTCCAATCATGCGGCGGATAGAACTCCACGAAGTTCCCGGCCGATAGACCGAGCATGCGAAACTTTCCGCCTAGGCGAAAGAGCATTGGAGCAGCTTCCCAATTCAAGTTTGAATCGTCGTCGATTAGAACGCGCGATGAACGGATCACTTTTTCGTGGCCTTAGTTTCACGCGCCTTCGCGTAAGTCTGCTCGTATTCGGCGCAGGGAACCGAAGTCCCTTCCATGGCTCGCGCGAGTTTGTTCTCGTTGATCATCACAGTGGCCTTCGAACAGCATTCGTCGACCTTGCCCTTCTGGTCGCGACAGCCGTAGTAGTAGCCCTGTCCGAGACCGTTGAGGACCATGAGCATGAGGTACGTGAGCGGGTCTAACATTTTTCTTCTCCTTTTTTGGTTTGAGGACTGCTTACTAAGTTAGCACGCGGCCGAATTCGATCATTCGGGCCTTACCTGATAGGGATTGAAAAAAGGGCCGTGGCATTTTTTGTGAGCGACGTCGCATTCAAGACGACAGTCGGATTTTTCAGACTTCGATTTGCTCTTCTTCTCTAGGTAATATTTTTGGTTCGTCATTACGTATACGAGTTTATGTGAGTCGCAGCCGTTGCCACACATGACCCACGTTTCGTAGCAGCGATCGAACTCGATCATCGCGTCCTTTCGGCCTAGCGATCGAGCTTCCTCGAAGAGCCAATGATAGCCACAGACTCCGCCCCAAAGCACGCCGACGATCGCGAGCACCATGAGTAAGAGCCAGCATAGGCAACGGTCTTTCGGTTTTTGCGCTTTCTTATTGGGCCGTTCTTTCAACACTCATCACCTCCGATTGAGAGCGCACCGGCGACGGCGTCGGGCATCGGTGCGCGATGGAAACGCTCATTCCATTCGACGATCGCATCGTGCTCAGAGTCCGTCACGGGGCCGGTAGCGTTGCAGGTCGCGCACGAGACGAAATATTCATCGACCAGAGATTCGCTCGTTTCAAGATCGAGATTTTCCCCGTTGCAAAAGGGGCAAGCTAGAGGCTTGCCCATCACGTCTCCGAAAGGTTCGAGAGAATCGTCGCGTACGCGGTATCGACGACGACGTTCGAGCTCGTGCCGGGCACGCGAAGAGTGAGCTCGAGGTGCGGGTTGGTTCCTTGAGGGACGGGATAGCCGACGTCGCGCCACGACTCGACGAAGGCCTTGATCCAGACCTGCCTTTCCTTGAAGATATTCATCGCCTTGGGATGGATCGGCCGTTTTTGATAGCCTTCATTAACAAGGCTGTCCGTGGCGCTTGCGAGCATGAGCCTTAGCTCGGAGAAGTCCATCGACTCATCGACAATGCGGTTTATCGCGTTCAAAATTCTAATCGCCGCCGTTTTAGGATTCGTGAGTTCGTTTAGTTGGATCGCATCAAAGATGCGTTCGAGATCCAATTCAGCTTCGGTCTTCTTCATTTTTCCTCCTGCGTTAGATCTAGCTCTTCGAGCAGAGCGTCTGCGCATTCGACGCACCTACGGGCCATTGCTTCATCGCTCGAAAAGTCGACGTCGTTATTGGCTTTGTAACCCTGCATCGCCATCGCGGCGAAGAGCTCGCGTTTCGTGAGGCCTCTACTGGTTGGCCCTAACGGATTTCCGTGGTTATCGAGGGCGTAGTGGGGAAATGCCGGTTCGTTCGCGTTGCTCATTTTTGTTTCTCCGCAAGTTGGACCATGTCGACGAATTCTTTCACGGGGCCGGTGAGAGGCTTGCCCGTCTTCGCCGACTGCTCGATGTACCAGTTCGCGAAACTGCGACGCTCGGCCGCGGGCACCTCGCGCAATTGCTTGCCTTGATAATTGCATTTGAACTTGATGCGGTAGCTCAGAGGGTCCTTGAGCAGCTCGGCCGGCGTGAGCTCACGCGGAGCATCGGGCCGAGGCGGCGCGCCTTGTCCGGTGTCCGCGGGCGCAGCCGCTCGAGGAGGTGGCTGTCTCGGCGCCGGCGCGGGCCGCTGCTGCGTCTTCGATCTGTCAGTGGCGCCTTCTGCATCGTCGTCGACCTGCACGACTCCAAGGGCCGCGGTGAGCGCGTAGCGGCGCGCGTACGTCATAGCCGAACCCTGAGCTTGTGGGTCGTTCGCTTTGGCGGCCGTGATCGGATACTCGCCTTCGATCCACTCGCCCGATTTATGCATGATGCGAGTGACAAGACATAGGATTCGACCGCCGGCGTCGGTGCCTGCGAGAGCCGTAAGTTGAACGTAGCTCAACCCATTCTTCGCCATTGGTTCGCGTATCGCGTCCAGCACCGACTCGAGATCCGCATAGCTGCTTTTGAAAAATGGATTGGCCGAATTCTTCGTGGCGCCGTGGATCTCGCTCTGAGCTGCGTTGAGCGCGGTCGCGATCTCCTTGATGGATTCTGAAGCGCGGATCATCGCGGGCCTCGGGCGTGCGAACTGGACGTGTTCATTTTGAAACTCCTTTTGGGTTTTTGATGGCGGGGAAGAAAGCGCTCCGCTGCAGCACCCGACTGCTGCAGCGAAGGCCTTTGGGTATCGAGTCCAGCACCGTTGCGCCTATCGGGGGCCACCACGGTGATGAAGTCCGAACTCGGTTGGGACCGAAAGTCAGCACGACTCTCCCACTCGTGCGCGCCGGCATCAATGGCGCGCGCGATCGAAATTTCGCCTAGGGAGGAGGTTGGAAATTTCATCTTGCTCACGATCGTTCCCTCTCGTCGACTTCACTCGACTGGTGAGAGTTCTAGGGAACGGTGCGCGGCGTGTAAAGCGTGCGTTGCGGTTTTTAACGCTGCGGGTTCACGAAAATAAGATGCCCCGCTTGGACTTTTGGGTCCGAGCGGGGCAAATTCAAAGTTGCGGCTTTGAGAGGTTCTTAGGATCCACTATCGGATCCGAAATCTCAAGAGAAAAAGTTCGCCGACGCGGGAAAAGGGTGATCGTTTACCCCATGGGGCGTCGTAAATGCGCCCATGCAAAACCCCGGCGCGCGCAGTGGGAGAGCTGAGCACGTCGGGGCCACAAGAACGATCCATGGTCGACGCGAACGCGAAGGGCCTTGGAAGTGATCTCAGCGGACGTGAAAGAGCTTGCTTATCCGTCCGTGCCTCGCGCCTGGGGTTGAGATCTCGCAGAGGACTCAGGGTTCTTCTGCACCATAGTGAGGCGCTGCAACGGGGAGTCCTTCGGTCCCTGCTGGCTTCGGAGCTTCGGCTTCGAAGAGAGCGGAGCTATGGAAAAAAAAGGGGAACCAACGGAGGGGAAAACCCCCCGGCCTCTGCTCTGCTCTGGACCTTGGACGAAGAAAAAACAAGGGGTCGAAAATGAGTAAACGAATTCAGTGGGACAAGAAAAGACTCGATTACCGCCACCAGATCACGGTGCTTGCTCCTGAAGGTCCGAGAGAGCACCGAGAACCGATCACGGCCGCTCAAATCAAACTTTTAAAAAAACTCAAACCAAAGATGAAGTTGAAGAACCTGTCGAAGCTGCAGGCCACACGGCGAATTGCAGACATTCTCGAATCACGGCGTCGAGCTCGCAAAAAGAAAAAATGGAGCAAGCACGGAGTTGAGAATCCGAATCAGGTGGCGCTCGATTCGCTTCGAGCTCGATCGGAGAAATTCGAGGAAGACCTGAAGCGTCGAAGGAAACTCGCAGCTCGAGGCGTTCGCATGGAACGTGAAGCGCCACCTGGTAAACTCAGGGGATGAGCAAAAAGAAATCCCCAAGCGCGAAGACTGCGAAGCTCTCGAGCGACGCACGGAGAAAGCCGTCCCCTCTTAAACTTGTAAAAACAAGTTCTCCTGAGCTGGACGCCACCGAGAGCGTTGCAGAGGGGATTGAGCGGAGAACGGTCGTCGATCGAGTCCCTCCGGAGATCCCGCGATGGAAGCTCGACGACTTTTTGCCTCTGCAAGGAAAGCTCAAAAAACTCACTGAAGAAAATTACATTCGATTTCGCGATCGACTTTTGGCGCGCGGATTTCGCGTTCCGCTTTTTGTCTGGGCCGATCGCACTGAGCCGCGGATCATGCGTCTTCGTTTGCTCGACGGGCATCAGCGTACGAGCACGCTTCGGCGCATGCGCGATGAAGGGTTCACGGTGCCAGCAAAGATCGCGGCCGTTAAGCTCGAGGCGCGTGACGAGATCGAAGCGAAAGACCTTTTGCTCTCGATCATTTCGCAGTTCGGCGAGATCGATAAACAAGGTCTGTTTGACTTCATGAAGGAAGCGCAGCTCGAGCCCGCTGAGCTCGAGACCATGCTCAGACTTCCCGAGCTCAACGCACCTAAGTTCGTTCTCGAATATTGGCCGGAAAAAGTCTCCGTGAGTTCGCACGAGAAGAAGCGCGCTGTCGCGCGCGAGGAATCCCCAAAAGAGTTCATGTTGATCGTGACGTGCAAAGATGAAGCCGAGCAGTCGCGACTTTCGGCCGAGCTCCTCGATCGAGGTTTCAAACTGAGCGGGACCGTCGCCTCGGCCGGCTGAAAGTTCGCACGGCGGCCCATCTCGAAAATGGCGACGTTTCACGTGAAACAAAAAAGGGATCTGGGCGCCGTCCAAGTCGCCCAGATCCCTTTAAACAGATCACCCGCCGTTATCGGATGCCCTGCCCTGTGGAGCGCTACCCTACCTTCGGCTCCCACTTTCGACAAGCCACGATATGCGAGCATGCGAACGAACTAAGTTTAACCGTGTTCGCTTGGTTACCGCCCAGGCCCTCGAAGGTCTTTGCCTTCGTGCGGTCGAAAGGTGCGCTCGCGAGTGTCACGTGGAACGACGAGGGCGTCTTCAGGACGACGATGTCACCCTCGGCCACCTTGTCGCCCGCATCGTGCCCGTACGTCGCCCACGAGCGAGCGAGAGCGTTGTCGGTCTTTTTAAAGCCGGTCTCGTCGGCCGCGGCGTTCAAAAAGCTCGAGCACCATGCGACTTCGTCGGGATGCTCTCGAGATCCTATGTTCGCCGAATGGCTGTGGTACCAGCGGATCCGCGGGTTGTCGTTTGGACCGGCCACCTCGCGCTGCCCAAGCTCGCCCCTTGCCCACGCGATCGGCGTCGAAGGCTTCGTCGGCCGAAGTAGCGAAGTGAGGTTAAACGCCACCTGGAAGCGTGAGGCGGCCCTCGCCGTATTCACTCCAAATACGCCGTCGACCATCAACGCCGCACCTTTGCGGTTCAACTCACGCTGAAATTCTAGGATGAGGTCTCGCGCCGAGGTGATCATGGCCGTGGCACCTTGTTCTGACCGCTACCGAGACGATCGCGATCGGCCTGTGCTTTTTCTTTTGCGGCGGCCGACTCGCGCTCCGACGATAGCGTCACCCACTTTTGGTACCAGGACCGAATATAACTTTGAATTTTCCACGCGGCGAAGAGCGCAGCAAAGGCCGCGACGATTTTTAGAACCGCGACAATTCCCTCAATCATTTGCAGCTCACGACCGAGCGGCCGCTCGTGGAATATTGGATCTCACAAGTCGTCCCCCAGTTTTGCGAACCCGAGTCGAGCGGGAGCGGATCGTAATCCTTCGAGAGCACTATGAGCTGTGCCACGTGCTCAGCTTGCACTGTTCGCTCGACGCTTTCTGAGTCCGTGAACTTCAGCGTCGCCAGAGTCGTCATGACGTCGCCGTCGGTCTTCTCCCACGTCGGCCCCACGAAATCTTTCAGGTCGATATCTAGAGTCTTCGCGTCGGCCGGGATCGGATACGCCTTTGAAAAATCCCGGTAATACACGACGGCTTCGCCCGAGATCTTGTTCTCGCGAGAGAGTCCCTTCGTGTTCGGGATGAACAGTCGCAGGATGCTCTCGACGCCGGCGCCGTCTTTGAAGCGGCAAAGATCCGCTCCGCCCACGGGCAGCGACTTGCACGGGCCGTCCGATAGCGCACCGACGAGAGTCCAGTCGCCGGCAGCGTATGCCGCCGGCGAAAGGTCGAACTGAGTTTTGCACGCGCTCAATGCGAGCAAGAGCGCGAACGTCACGAAGCTCGAAAGGCGACTCACTTGATCGCCTCGAGGAACTTCGGAACGTAAGGGATCGCGATTCCAATGAGCTGAGCGACTTCGCCGGCGTCGAGATCTTTGACCTCGGTGGGCACCGATGCGACGCCCTTAAAGGCTTCGTCGATCTTCGCGCGGAACGCTTCGTCGCTTTGATACTTCGCGATCACGGCGCCGAAATCTTGAATCGGTTGAATGCCGTCTTTTGCGACAGCGACAAGCACGAGGCCGATCTCGAGCACGCCCGTGATGAGCTCGCCGGTTTCTTTTACGCCGGCCTTAGCCGCTTGGGGTTCAGTCGTTTGGTCCATTCTTTTTCCCTCCGAAAATCGAGCTCAGCAAAAGCGCGAGCACGAACCAGAAGGTTACAGCAACGGTCCAAAAAAGGCCAAGAGTCGAGTTCGCCTTCAGAGGCGAGCGGGGCAAGTACGCCTCTAGCAAAAGCCAGACGATTGCGATGACGATAGCAGTAACGTTTTGGGAGGACGTAAGGGACTCAAATGTACAGGCCCCGCTCATGCAGGTTTATCGGAAAGACTGAACCGATCCTTTAGAACCGCCACCACGATTTCTAATTTACGCAGTTCTTTCACGTCGTTCTGCACGCCGTTTACTTTGCCGCCGATACCGTTCAAGTCGCTCGAAAGGCGATCTACCTGCCCTCGCATGAGGAGCTGGTTCACGTCGATCTTGTCGACCTTGTCGACGATGCGCTTCGCGAAGAACGTGAGTCCCCCGAACAAGATGCCAATGATCACGAGCATCGCCTGCGAAAATTCTGAGCTCATCTCCCCCCCGAGAGTCTCGCGCCCTTAGAGCGCGCTGTGAATCGTGCGAACGATCTCGTCCGCCTTCGGCCATTCCATTCCGTCTACCCAATCGGCAACTACGTGCTGTTTCTGAAACGGAAAATAAAAAGGCTTCGGTGGCGCGAGGTCCCAAAGGTTCTTGCCTAGAGGCGCCGTAAAGCCGTGCATGCGGCCGCCGTGCGATCGCGGCGGAAAGATCAAGTCCGGATGCTTCGCGATCGTGATCAGCCCGAGCTGAGTCTGAAAGCCCGCGGCGAGATGGATCGGTGCTGAGTCGTTCGAAAGAAGAAAGCCGGACTTGTTGATCACTTCGGCCGTCACCTCAAGGTCCGTATCCATGAAGTTGAGATCCGCTCCCTCGAGCTCGTACGCTCCGTAGCCCTTGCCGTGCTCTTTGAAGTCGCGCTTGCCCACGAGCGCGATCTCGTGGCCGAGCTCCTGCAAGCCGTCGAGAATCTCCTGGTAGAGCTCACGCGGAACGTCCTTAGACTTCCACGCATTGAAGCCCGCATGAATCACCACGCGCCCAGGGTTCGGGCTGAGCGCCACCGCGCCGGCCGCCGTGGGAAAGCTCATGTCGGGATTTACGATCTGTCGGCCGAGAAGAGACAGCGCGTGATAGTCGACCGAGCGCATTTGCGTCGTGTCTCCGATCGGCCGAGCCGTGGCAGTGATCCATGCGAACTGATATCGCTTTCGAAGCTCGATCTCTTTCTCCGCCTCTCTTCCCTCTTGCATGAATTCAACTCGGATCCCGCCGCGCGGCGAATCCTCGAGGTGGCGAAAGACTTGGGGATACGCGCTCATAATTCCGAAGTCGCAGTCCGGGTAGAGCCGGATCATTTCGCGAATCGCAGCAAGAGATGCGATCTGGTTACCCATACCGCCCGAGCAGAGAATGAATATTCGGTTCCGTCCCTCAAAGCCCGCGGCTTCCCAATCTTCCCAAATGTTTTTAAGAAGCTGAGGAACGCCGCCCGCGATCTCCGGCGCCTGGCCGGCGACGTGAACGAAGTTCGCAGAGTATGGAGTCATCCCTTGCCGCCACGTGCAGCTCATCCGGTTCCACTCGTGCGACAGCTCGAAGACTTCTGCTTTGCGATCGACGAGACGCTGGTTGAAAGAAGTCTGCTCTCCGTAATGGTTGATCGGATTCATCGTCGACGTGTCGAAAAGATCCGCATGCCGCATCGAAGCGACCATCACGCCCGTGTTGTAATAGGTGCCGACATTCAGGTCGCGCCCGGTGAGTTCTTTCCAAACGGACACATCGCTTTGATGCCTCTCGCCAACCCAGGGCGCCTCATTGAAGAGTCCGAGTTT
>Ga0172380_10006403_pt1 | contig 13708 bp, 13 predicted proteins | sample Leawe162metaG_FD_119747 | JGI IMG/M metagenome (GOLD analysis project Ga0172380, IMG submission 119747) | Leachate microbial communities from a municipal landfill in Southern Ontario, Canada - Leachate well 162 metaG | ecosystem: Engineered > Solid waste > Landfill > Unclassified | place... | reverse complement strand
TCGCCTATTCAAACAGTCTGCAGGATTACGTGAACCAGAAAGCCATACTTGCTCTGTTGGAAAGCATGGACAGCTTTGCCCCGTTCGGCTTCATGGCAGTAATGGCTCTGGCCGTAGCCAGTCCATTGCCGAGCCTGCCGCTTGACATTGCCGCCGGCATCTTCTTTGGCCCTTATTTGGGGACGCTTTATTCTGCGACCGGAGCTCTTGCCGGCTCTATTATAAGTTTTTCAATTGCCAGGTTAGTGGGGCGCAGCCTCATTGAGCGGTTCCTGCGCGGACATATCAATTTCTGTTCTACCTGTTCCGACCGAATGTTGACAGGGGTTGTGTTTTTCACCCGGCTGATTCCGGTAGTTTCGTTCGATATGGTCAGCTATGGTTCAGGGCTGACGAAGATGTCGCTCTCGCGGTTCAGCTTGGCGACGTTTCTTGGAATGCTTCCGCTCACATTTGTCTACAACTATTTTGGCTCTGCATTGGTTGTTGACGGACGGCTGGCTGTGGTATTCGGGATTGTAATGGTAGTACTATTGTTCCTGCTGCCGGTATGGGTTGAACGGTATGCCCCGGAAAAACTCCGCGACATGTTTCGGCATCAGCAAAAGGTTGCAAAGAGCGGATCTTGACGTGACAGAGGGAGAAAAACGATGGAACTGAATCTTCCCGAAATATCTTTGCGGCAGACGCATGATCTTCTCAACCTTGTAGAGACAACCCTGCAAGGCATTTGCTGCAGGAAGTTCGCTGACAAGGAATTGTACGTTGATGCATTGCAGAAGGTGCTTGGCAATAGTTCAAAGAGAGGTCCCGAAAGTGTTTTTATCGTTTTCAACGTACCGGATAACAACTCGCTGCGGGGGAGAGTCTTTTATCTGAACGGCGATGCTCTTGTCGAGGGGGTAGAGATGATCTCCATTGACCAGGCTGCCACCTATGCCATCAACCTGTCAGGTGAAGACGTTGTGCGGTCTAACTGGTGTGATACCTGCGAGTCAATCGAAAGCTATCAGGCTAAATTTCACCCGACAGTCAAACGTGTCATCGCCAGACCAATCAGTAATTTCATCTGCAAGCGGATCAGCGGAGACCCCGCCGGGGCGATAATTGCTTTCAATTACCCGGATGAAGCCACCACCTATGATGCGGATGTCCTGAAAAGTCTTTCGGTAGTTATTGGTTCTCTGGTCACTCTCTCAACGAAGGTTCAAGAGACGGAACTTGCCTTCATTTACACCATAGAAGCATTGGCGCGTTCGTGTGAAGCCGCTGACGAGGACACCGGCAACCATATCGTCCGGGTAAACCGTTATTCAGAGGAACTGGCAAAAGCGCTCGGCATGCCGGATCTGTTCGTAGAGTCAATAGCATATAGCGCCCAGATGCATGATGTCGGCAAGGTTCACATTCCGTCTACCATAATCAAGAAAGAAGGGCCGCTTGATGACAGGGAAATGGCGATCATGAAACAGCATCCCGAATTTGGGGCACGAATCATCGGTGACGCGCCGCGTCTTGCCATGGCACGGGAGATTGCCCTTGCGCATCATGAAAACTGGAACGGCAGTGGCTATCCCGGCAATCGGAAAGGTGACGAGATTCCCCTTTCAGGGAGGATCGTCAAAGTTGCCGATATCTACGATGCCCTTCGTTCTAAGAGAAGTTACAAACCGGCTATGAGCCATGAGCAGGTACTCAATATTTTTAATAACGGGGATTCCAGAATATCTCCTGACGAGCATTTTGATCCTGCTGTGTTACGTGCATTCTTCCGCATCGAACAATCGATGGCCGGAATCTATGCAGATCTCGGATAGAAAAATGCGCTTCGGAAAGGAATAGTCTGATGAAAATGGCATGGATAGTTAGCTTGCTGGTTTTCACTATATTGCCGTCAATTGCATTGGGAGCCGACTTCAATTATGGTCACTATGAAGAGTTGCTGAAGAGGAATGTTAAATCGGGCGTAGTTGTAAATGGCATCCGCCTCAATGCCGTCGATTATTCATCGCTGAATCGGGAATCAAAGCGCCCGGACTCCAACTACAGCCTCCTGCTGGCTGAGTTGTCAGCATTCGATACGGCTGTGCTGAAAAGTCGGGAGGAGAAGATAGCGTTTTGGGTGAACGCGTACAACATCGGCGCCATGAAGACCATTATTGACCACTACCCGGTTGACAGTATCCGGAGCAAAAGGATCAACTGGCTGGGGCAACCGTGGAGCCGCAAGGTTCTTGCGATTGGAGGAAAGGAATATTCCCTGGCTGAGATCGAGAATGACATCCTGCTGGACGGTTTCAAGGAGCTGCGTATCCATTTCGGCATCAACTGCGCCTCAGTCAGTTGTGCCGACCTGCTTGACGTGCCGTATCGTGCAGTCACACTGTTTGCCCAACTGGAAGAACAGGGGCGGAAGTTGCTGGCGGAGCGTAAAAAGGGTCTTGTTGTTGATCGCAACAAGAAAACCGTACTTCTGTCCCAGATCTTCAAGTTCGACAAGAAACACTTCGATGCTGTTGGCGGGGCACTTGCCTTCATAAAACCGTATCTGTCGCTTGCAGACAAGGCTGCCATTGAAACCGGCAGCTTGAAGCTCGATTATCTGGAGTACGACTGGAATGCCAATGACTTGAAGAATACACGTTGAACTGCCCCTTTCGGCTACACAACTATTTACAGAGGAGAGAAGAGTGACAGCAACCGTTATTAAAGATCAGGTCAAAGAGTACTATGGCAAAATCCTGGCCACCAAAAATGATCTCAAAACAAGTGCCTGCTGCAGCATCGAAGCGCTGCCTCCGCATCACCGGCAGGCACTTGCTAACATCGACGATGAAATCCTGGACAAATTTTATGGCTGTGGTTCACCGATTCCGGCTGCCTTGGAAGGGTGCTCGGTGCTGGATCTCGGTTGCGGTACCGGTCGAGATGTTTATCTGGCCTCGCAACTGGTCGGCCCTGACGGTTTAGTTATCGGTGTTGACATGACCGACGAGCAGCTTGAGGTAGCCCGGCGGCACAAGGAGTCCCAAATGGTACGCTTCGGCTACAGCAAGCCGAATGTGGACTTCCGGCAGGGTTACATAGAGGATCTGGCCGCGTGCGACATCGCGGACAGCTCGGTTGATGCTGTGATCTCCAACTGCGTCATCAATCTCTCCCCTGACAAGGAACGGGTTTTTTCGGAAATATTCCGCGTGCTGAAGCCGGGTGGCGAGCTTTATTTTTCCGATGTTTTCTCAGGTCGCCGTATTTCAGATGAGTTGCGTAGTGACCCGGTTCTCTACGGAGAATGTCTGAGCGGGGCACTGTACATCGAGGATTTCCGAAGGATGCTGCAGCGCCTCGGCTGCAAGGACCACCGCGTGGTTTCCAAACGTCAAATATTGCTCGACAACCCGGCTCTGGAAGCCAAGGCAGGGATGATCGACTTCTATTCCATCACTGTCCGCGCCTTCAAGCTGGCGTGTCTGGAAGATATTTGCGAAGACTTTGGGCAGAGCGCTACTTATCTCGGCACGATTCCAGAACATCCTCACCGCTTCCCACTGGATGATCATCATACGTTCATTACCGGCAAGCCGATGCTGGTCTGCGGCAACAGTGCCGCCATGGTTCAGGAGACACGGTTCGGTAAACACTTCCGGGTAAACGGAGATCGTTCGCTCCACTTCGGCCCGTTCGACTGTGCCCCGGCGGCGACCAAGGGAGTTGTCGGCGACCCATGCAGCGGCGGTTCATGCTGCTGATGTTCTTTCGATTACAGATGCGTGATTAGCAAAATGCGGAGATATTGATGCGACATGCACAGGATTTCATGGGTGAATTTATCGGCACGTTTCTGTTGGTGCTGTTTGGTTGCGGGGCGGTAGCGGTTACAATCCTGTTCTCGGCTCATGTCGGACTGTTCCAAGTGGCCATGATCTGGGGGTTGGGGGTGACCGTCGCCATATATGCCACCAGGCACCTCTCCTGTGCTCATCTCAATCCTGCAGTCAGCATTGCCATGGTCATCGGCAGAAGAATGTCAGTGTCAAAGCTGCCGGTCTATCTTGCCGCTCAATTTGTTGGTGCGTTTGCCGCTGCTGCTCTATTGTATCTGCTCTTTGCCGATTCCATTGCCCAGTATGAGAGCATGAACAACATCCTCCGAGGCACCCCCGGTTCTGTAAAGACAGCCATGATGTTCGGCGAGTTCTATCCGAATCCGGGTGCCGGACTTGCTGCGGTTGTTACCCCTTTTACCGCTTTTCTGGCGGAAGCGACCGGGACTTTTGTCCTTGTCACCTTGATCTTCTCCCTGACCGAAGGGTGCAACCTTGGTCGGCCGGACGATGCTCTGGCCCCCTTTCTCATCGGCCTGACCGTTACCATCATCATCTGTATCCTGGCCCCCTTGACACAGGCTGGACTCAATCCGGCACGTGACCTGTCACCCCGCCTGTTTTCCATGCTTGCCGGATGGGGCAAGGCCGCACTTCCTGACCAGAATTTTGGTTTCCTGACAATCTACTGCCTGGCCCCGATCGTGGGTGGCAGTTTGGCCTCAATAGTTTTTACCAGAATCATAGAACCGCTGATGAAGAAGAAGGGTCAAGGTGATGGTTGCCTCTGCGCTGAAAAGAGCTGTTGCAATGATTGATATTTGCTGGCCGGAGGAACTCTATGACATCGAATATTGAAGTATTACCCCATGATGACCATAACAAAACTCTGATCGCCAATGTTCACCCGTCAGACTGGGTCAATCCCGAGCCTGCGCCATGTTATAACCTGGTGGTAATCGGTGGCGGTACAGCCGGCTTGATCTCGGCCGCCGGTGCCGCCGGGCTGGGGGCAAGGGTTGCCTTGATCGAGCGGCATCTGTTGGGCGGCGACTGCCTGAATGTCGGCTGTGTACCATCCAAAGGGGTCATCCGGGCATCCCGGGCGCTCCATGATGCGCGCAACTCTGCTGAATTCGGAATTATGGGTGGCCAAAAGCTGGGGTTTGACTTTGGCACAGCCATGGAACGGATGCGTCACCTGAGGGCTGATATCAGCCATCACGACTCAGCCCGCCGTTTCCGCGACGAACTGGGGATTGACGTATTTATTGGTCAGGGAAGCTTCAGCGGTCCCGATACGGTTGAGGTTGCGGGCAAGACGCTGCGCTTCAAAAAAGCCGCCGTCTGCACCGGTGCCCGTGCCGCCGCCCCGCCCGTGCCGGGGCTGGAAGAGGCTGGATACCTTACAAACGAGACCATATTCTCTCTTACGGAACTTCCACCCCGTATGGCGGTTATCGGAGCCGGTCCCATCGGTTGCGAGATGGCACAATCTTTTGCCCGTTTCGGCAGCCGCGTATCCCTGATAGAATTGGGAACCCATATTCTTGGCCGCGAAGATGGCGATGCCGCCGGGATCCTTCATGATACGTTTGTTCGTGAAGGAATTGATCTGCAGTTGGGCGTGAATATTTTCGGCATAGAAACAAACGGTAGTGACAAGATTCTTCATCTTGAACGTGATGGCAAGCGGGTAGATGTGACCGTGGACGTCATACTGGTTGGAGTCGGGCGCGCACCTAATCTGGACGGGCTTGGACTGGAAAAAGCAGGAATAAAGTTTGACCGCTCGGGTGTTACGGTCAATGACACCCTGCAGACCTCAAATCCGAATGTCTATGCCGCAGGCGACATCTGTTTCCCTTTCAAGTTCACCCACACCGCCGACGCCCTGGCCCGTATCCTTATTGCCAATGCGCTGTTCATGGGGAAGCAGAAAACATCGACTCTGACGGTTCCGTGGTGTACCTACACGGATCCGGAAATTGCCCATGTCGGGATGTACGAAGCTGATGCCAGGGGAAAAGGTATTGAAGTGACCACGCTCACCGTCCCGTTGGCGGATATCGACCGCGCCGTTCTCGATGGCGAATCAGAGGGGTTTGCCCGGGTCCACCTGCGCAAGGGTACGGACAAGATCCTTGGCGCCACCATTGTGGCCCGTCACGCCGGGGAGATGATCAACGAGTTTTCGCTGGCCATTACCAACGGGCTGGGAATATCGGCCATCGGCAAGACGATTCATCCGTACCCGACCCAGGCAGAGGTCATCAAACGGCTTGCCGATGCCTACAACCGGACCCGGTTGACACCTTTTGTAAAGAATCTGCTTTCCGGCTGGCTGAAATGGCAGAGGGGATAACGATGAACGCAAAAAAAATTGCACTTGTCATTGTCGGGATTGTGTTAGTAGCACTATTCTTCTATTTCGACCTGCAGCGCTTTCTGACGCTGACCGCACTCAAGGCTAACCGTCAAGCCCTGCTGGATTACTACGCCGCCCACACGCTGATCATGGTGGCAGGCTTCATGGCTCTCTACATCGTCCAGACCGCCCTGTCTCTTCCCGGCGCTGCCATCCTGTCGCTGGCGGCCGGAGCGATCTTTGGTACGATCATGGGAACACTTTACGCCAACATCGCCGCAACGATCGGCGCGACCCTGGCGTTCCTGGTGACCCGCTACCTGCTGCGTGATGTGGTCCTGAACAGATTCGGCAGCAAACTGGAAGGGATGAACCGGGAACTGGAGAAGCGAGGATTCAGTTATCTGCTGTTTCTGAGACTGGTGCCGGTCTTCCCGTTCTTTTTGATCAACCTGGCCGCCGGACTGACCCGGCTGCCGCTGCGGACCTTCTTCTTGGGCACCACGCTGGGAATCATCCCCGGAGGCTTTGTCTATGTCAATGCCGGTGCCAGTCTGGCAACCATTGATTCACTCTCCGGAATCGCATCGCCACGGGTACTCGGTTCCTTTGCGCTGTTGGGACTGTTTGCCCTGATTCCGGTGCTGTACAATAAATTCAAGAGTAATAAAGGAGTTGAAAACTGACTATGGTAGCGTCTTTCCAGCAACGTCTTCATGACGTTAATCCCGACTACGAAACGTTTGAAAGCCTGCATACGCTGCAGGTCAATCTGGGCAACCTCTGCAACCTGCATTGCACCCACTGTCACGTCAACGCTTCCCGCCGTGGTAAGGAGGTTATGGGCAGGGATGTCATGGATCGGATCGCCGTATTTCTCACGCGGCATCCCGATCTTACCCTGGATATAACCGGCGGCTGCCCGGAGATGAATCCGGATTTCCGCTATTTGGTAGAGCAGACAAAGGGGCTGGCGCCGCGTCGGATGCTGCGCAGTAATCTTGCGATCATGGCCGAGCAGGGGTTCGAATGGCTGCCGGAGTTTTGCCGGAGTAATGATCTGACCGTTGTAGGTTCACTTCCCTGCTATCTTGAGGAGAATGTTGACCAGCAGCGGGGTGTTGGCGTGTATGAAAAGAGTATCAAGGTGTTGAAGAGGCTCAATTCACTTGGTTATGGAACGCAAGTCGAACTGGATTTGGTCTACAATCCGGGAGGGGATTTTGTTCCTGGCAGTCAGCAGGGTTTGGAAGCAGCGTACAAGACCGAACTGTCTGTCAGCCACGGTATCATCTTTAATCACCTTTTCACGATCACGAATGCTCCGATCGGGCGTTTCCGGGAGCATCTTGAAGCTGCCGGCACGTACTCTGATTACCTGCGCATGCTGGCCGGGCGCTTCAATCCCGAGGCAGCGGGCAATATCATGTGTCGTACCCTGATCAGTGTCGATTGGCAGGGGAAAATTTATAATTGCGATTTCAATCAGGCTCTTGGGATGCCGATTACAACGGATGACGGTTCTGAAATAACAATTTCCGAGCTGGACGATGCTGGTATGAACGGAAAGCAAATCGATCTTGCTCAGCACTGTTATTGCTGCACCGCTGGTGAAGGGTCCAGTTGCACCGGAGCACTCGTACCATGAAAGTATTCTGGGCAATACTTGCTGTCCTGAACGCATTTGTGTCGCTGTCAAGTGCGGATGAAATTCCGGTCAGTCGCTTTTCGGTCGAAGGTTTGTCAGGTTGGGAGTCAAAGAGTTTCAAAGGGGTGACTGAATACCGCCTGGTAAAAGAAGATGGCCGAACGGTAGTCAAAGCTTCCAGTCATGACTCGGCGTCAGGAATGATACGAAAAATCAGTTTTCAACCTTCCAAGTACCGTTACTTGCGCTGGAGCTGGAAAATTGCAGAAACGATCAGGGGCGGTGACGAGAAAACAAAATCCGGTGATGACTATGCCGCACGTGTGTATGTTGTCTTTACGGGACGGTATTTTTGGCAAATAAAGGCGATTAACTATATTTGGGCGAATAAACTGGCCAAGGGGAACTTTGTTCCAAGTGTTTATGCCGCCGACTCAAAAATGGTGGCTGTGGAATCCGGCAATGGAAAAGCGGGACAATGGCTGACTGAGGAACGGGACCTCTTTGCCGATTATCGCCTTTTGTTCGGTGCCGACCCTCCAGAAGCGGAAGCGATTGCTATCATGACTGATACCGATAATACCGGTGGGATTGCAGAAGCTTGGTACAGCGACATTATCCTTTCGACGGTGAGTAAATAGTTCTCGATGCACCCGCCAACTAATACACTCCTTTCCGTTATCATCCCGACCCTCAATGAGGCTGAAAATCTGCCTGCTCTTCTGGAGGATCTCAAGCAGCAGAGGAACATCACTCTTGAGATTATTGTTGGCGATGGCGGTTCATCTGATACAACCCGAGCAATTTCTGAGTCGTATGGTGCCGCTTTTGTCAGCGCCAAACGGGGGCGAGGTGTTCAGATGAACGTAGCGGCGCACCTCGCATCCGGGGGATATTTTCTCTTCCTGCACGCAGACTCCCGCATAGTTGATATCAACCTTCTCAGCAATGCCCTTCAAGTGCTATCCGCCGAGCAAATGGGAGTAAACCGCACTGCCGGGCATTTTCGCCTGCGGTTCATTCGCAGCACCTCGCGCAACGCAATGGCCTATCGTTACGCAGAGGAAAAAACTGCTTTTAATCGAGTCAATACCACTAACGGTGACCAGGGCCTGATGCTCTCCAGAGAATTTTTCGATCAGCTTGGCGGCTTCGATGAGGCACTCCCTTTTCTCGAAGACCAGCGTATTGCCGGGAAAATCCGATCTCAAGGGAGATGGATTACTCTTCCGGGGCATCTCAATACATCGGCCAGACGGTTCGAGGCGGAAGGGTTCCATCGCCGCTATATTTTGATGAGTATGATGATGGGATTGTATAGCGTCGGTGAGGAAGAGTTCTTTGCCCGTGCGCCGCGAGTGTACCAGGTGCAGCATGATACCGGCAGGCTTTTGCTTTCACCGTTTTTCGCTCTTATCCGGCAGATGATATGTAACGAATGGGGAGTTGCGGTAACCTGCCGCATCTTTTATCGTCTGGGCAGATACATTCGGCAGAATTCATGGCAGATGTTCTTTCTCATTGATGTCTGGTTTGGGAAACGGCTTGATGGGCGCTATCCCTTTCTAAACTTTCATGACCGGGTATTTGCTCCTTGCACGAACTTCAAGATATTCAATCTAATTACCGGCATAATCTGCTTCATCTGGTTCATGGGGGTGCTTGCTCCATTTTTCTGGCTTGCAGATTTTAGTGAGCGAAGCTGAACCCTCATCCTGATTCAATTTCATTCCGGCATTACCCCGCCTCCCTTTTCTCCGCTGCCGTACCTGGTGTTGCGTAATTGCCGCTGGCTGTTATACTTGCTCCACCACTTTTTTACTTCAATTAGTAGTTGAAGGCGATCAAGTATGGTGGCCCTGTGTATAGCAAACAGTAACATGGCATTTCTGTTGGAGCGGTTGCAGCAGTACGGCGACGTGCATGGACCGGTTCGGGGTGACGATGGGGTAGTGCGATTTGCCGCACTTACTCCAGGCGTACTTCCCGATCTTTCTGCCGTCCGCACTCTGCTTTCCCCCAAAAAATATCTGCTGCACCCCCTGGAGACAATCCTGACCTACACGGAGCTCAGCGGTTACCAGGTGCCGTTGGAGGAGCCGCGTCACCTGATCCTGTTTGGCCTCCATCCGTGTGATCTGGCAGGCATCAGCTACCTTGACCGGATCTTTCTGGGTGACGACCCGGACCCACTTTATGCCACCCGCCGCTCCGCACTTACCCTGATCGGCGTAACCTGCTCTCCCGATGAATTCTGCTCATGCCAGATATCTCCCTCACCGCTGGAAGCGGCTTCCGACATGTTTCTGTCCTCTGTTGATGATGGGTTTGCTGTCACCAGCACTTCTTCCCGTGGAGCAGAATTGCTGGCAGGCGTAAAAGAACTCCTCGTAGAACGGGACGGAGACCTGCCAGAGGATACCCGGTTTTTCTTTGGCCGAGCGACTTCAATACAGGAACGCCCGGATCCGGATCCAGCGCTGCCGGAGTGGCAGGAGTATGCTGAACACTGTCTGGGGTGCGGGGCGTGTTCTCTTTGCTGTCCAACCTGTTCCTGTTTTGATGTACTGGAGTTCGGCGCTCTGGATGGTGGCTCTGCAGAGAGGGTGCGACGCTGGGATAACTGCCTGTTCAAGAGCCACGCCCAGGTGGCGGGGGGGATGAGCTTCCGGAAAAATCGTGCAGAGCGTTTTCGTTATCGTTATCATCACAAATATCGCGGTTTCGGTCCGCTGCAGGGAATACCGGCCTGTGTCGGATGTGGCCGCTGCCGGGTTGCCTGCCCGACCGGTCTTGACCTGCGCCCGCTGGCGGAGCAGTTGGAAGGGGGCGGATCATGAACAACAGCCTGCCACTGCCGGCCACTGTTTTGGCAATTCGCTCGTTGTCGGTTGATACTTCGCTGATAACTCTTCGTACGGAATCGAACCACCCGGTTTCAGCAGCATTTTTACCGGGGCAGTTCCTGGAACTATCACTTCCCGGGTTCGGAGAGGTCCCGATATCGTATTGTGGCCTCCCGTCATCGGACGGCGCTGTTGAACTCTGCATCCGGCACGTCGGGCACGTCACCACCCCGTTGAAAGATGCGCATCCTGGGGATGTCCTTGCGGTACGCGGGCCTTTTGGCAGAGGATTTCCGCTATCCACGTATTTCGGGCAGGCTCTGCTGCTGATTGCCGGAGGCCTGGGACTGGCTCCGCTCCGCTCGTTACTGTTGGCGCTCCTGAAACAGCGGGATTCGTTTGGACGAATAATTGTCCTGTACGGTGCCCGCGAAACTGGAGCGTTACTCTTCGCAGATGAACTGCTGGAAATGAAAAAGCGGGGCGGGATAGAACTGCAACTGGCGGTTGATCATCACGATCAATGTCTTGACGGGCCTCCCGGTTGCCGGGTTGCGCTGTTGCCGGCATTGCTGGATCAGCTTGCTGTCGATCCGGAGCGGACTTTCGCGAGCATCTGCGGGCCTCCGGTGGTGTACCCGTACCTGGTGTCCGGTTTGCGACAGCTGGGTCTTGGAAACGTGCAGATTCACCTTTCTCTGGAGCGGCGCATGAAGTGCGGCATCGGTCGCTGCGGGCATTGCGCTGTCGGGAACCGTTTGTGTTGTATTGACGGTCCGGTGTTCAGCGCTGAAGAACTGGCCGGAATAGAGGGGGGCTTCGTATGAGGAAACTGCGGCTTGCCATTGCCGGCTTGACGGCATGTTCCGGCTGTCAGTTGTCGCTGTTGAATTGCGAGGATGAATTGCCGGCGCTTATGGCGCAGTTCGAGTTTCATTTTTTTCCGCTGGCCTGCTCTCCAGCGGTGCTGGAGGGAGAGTACGATGCAGCGATAGTAGAGGGATGTCTTTCCATGCCGCATGAAAAAGAGCTTCTTCATGAGTTGCGCAAGCGGAGTCGCTATCTGATTGCTTTGGGGACCTGTGCGGCATGGGGCGGCGTGACGGCTCTTCGTAATGGGGAGGATCGTGAGTTGATGCGTCAACAGGTGTATGGTCAGAGTCCGGTTGCTGTTGAAACATTTGATCCTCTCCCGTTGGGGAGTCTGGTACTGGTTGATGCTGCTGTCACAGGGTGCCCTCCGGAAAAGGAAGAGTTGCTCAAGCTGTTGGCCGGTTTGACCCAAGGTGCGCTTCCGGTTGAGAATGACTATCCGGTCTGCACCGAATGCCGGATGCGGGAAAACCTCTGTCTGCTGACTGAGCGGGATATGCTCTGTCTCGGCCCACTGACGCTGGGCGGTTGTCATGCGCGCTGCCCGACATTGTCTGCTTCGTGCGAGGGGTGCCGGGGACCGGTTCCGGAAGCTAATGTGAAGGAGTATCTTGCACTATGCGCCAAAACAGGTCGTGATGAGGAGGCTGTGCTGGGACGATTGCATCGTTTTTGGCCGGGGTGGGTGCTATGAGCAACCTGCGTAAACTTGATATGCTGACAAGAGTTGAGGGTCATGGTTCTGTCGAGCTGATCCGTGATGGGGAGCGGGTGGTGGATGCCCGGTTGAACCTGTTTGAATCGCCTCGGCTCTTTGAAGCGTTGCTGGTCGGCAGGAGGTTTGATGAAATACCGGATATCGCCTGTCGAATCTGCTCAATCTGTTCGACCGTTCATAAGGTAGCGGCACTCCAAGGCGTTGAACAGGCGCTCGGGATTTCCATATCACGGCAGACCGGCCTGCTGCGTGAGTTGGCAGTACAGGGTGGGCAGATCGAGAGTCATGCCCTGCATATATTCTGTCTGGCTTTGCCCGACTATCTGGGGGTAAGCGGGTTTCAGGAGTTGGCTGCCAGTGTGCCGGAAAAACTGCAGATGGGGCTCAGGATCAAAAAGCTGGGCAATCAAATCCAGGCAATAGTGGGTGGACGTGCCATCCATCCGTTTAATCTGCTGGTTGGCGGATTGGCAAGGGTGCCGGATACCGGTCAGTTACGGTTTTTAAGTGAAGAGCTTGCGGCGGCCAGTACGGATGTGGCAGCGAGCATAGCCTATATATTCAATCTGAATGAGATCCTGCCGACATTGGCTTTAGTCCCTTCGTGCGCTGTCAGCGGTGGGCCTTCGCTCTTTGGTGATTGTTTGGTCACGTCGGTAGGGACGTCCATTCCCGTAAAACAGTCTGCCCGTTGGCTGAACGAACGAATTGAGGGGCATACTCATGCAAAAGTAAGTCACTTTGATGAAACAACGCCCTTCATGGTGGGGCCATTGGCGCGCCTCCTACTCTCGATGCCGGCTGAGCATGTACACCGTTTTACCGATCGTTCGATCAAATCAGCTCTGAAAGCAAGAGTTGTTGAGCTTCAGCTTGCAGTAAGGCGGGCGCAGGAGTTGATAGAATATCTGGTTACTGACGGACTGAAAAATGAGCCGCTGTCCGCTGTCGGGCACGTGCAGGGGGAAGGCGCCGCGCTTGTTGAGGCACCGCGCGGAGTGCTGCTTCATAGTTACCGTTTCAACGACAGGGGAATCTGTCGAGCAGCAAACATTGTAACGCCAACCGCGATCAATCAGGGTGCAATTGCCGTGTCACTGAAAGCTTTGATTGCAACCATGGATGGCGCTGGCTACGCTCAGGTCAAGCGTTCTGCGGAAATGCTGGTCCGTTGCTATGACCCATGTATTTCCTGTGCTGTTCACTGATTTCCAATTTATTTTACGTTTGGATCATTTTTCTTTTGACAGGTTTAAATTGTTTGTGATAGAAAGCGAGTCCCTTTTGAGACAGCCGTTTTGTTTCGGCGGGGAAGCTCTTTGAAAACTCAAGTCGGTTCGAAAAAAAAGATTGTCACTTCGGAAAAAAGTTGTTGACAGTCGAAACTGATTTGGGTATGTTGTCCGTCTGGTTGCAACGCCGAGAATGATT
>Ga0172380_10006401_pt1 | contig 13710 bp, 30 predicted proteins | sample Leawe162metaG_FD_119747 | JGI IMG/M metagenome (GOLD analysis project Ga0172380, IMG submission 119747) | Leachate microbial communities from a municipal landfill in Southern Ontario, Canada - Leachate well 162 metaG | ecosystem: Engineered > Solid waste > Landfill > Unclassified | place... | reverse complement strand
GTACGTGAGATCTGCCAGCATTGCAATACTCAGCTTACCTTTCAGGTTCCTGATCCCCAGGATAGACGCAGGGCCAGGGCTCCGATGTGCCTAAGGTAGTGAGCTAGCTCTGCTTTTCTTTTTTCGGAAGTCTACCAAGACCGACTCCCACGGGTTGCCCTTCTGGGCAACCACGATCCCTCTACCATGCCGAAGAGGGACTTATCCCCCATCATGTAGTTCTTCAAACAATTTTGCAAGAGAGACCAGGCAATCACTCTTTGAGATCAGCCCGTCCCGGTACTTATCGAGCACGAGGCCCGCGTCATTTAGGATCATGACATTTTCAAGATTGCTTTTTATCGGCATCGTTTTCCTCCTGAGCTAGCTCCACATCAATCGGTGTCCGGTAAATATGCCCACAATCCCGGCAATGCCAGACCTGGAGCCGGACCGCTCCGCTGGCTGTATAGGTCCCATGTTTCCGGACCGCTGCACTCTTGCACTTCGGGCATGGTGGTACTAGTTTTTCTGGTTTCTGGTTTTCCATATAATCACATCCTGATTAACTGTATATCTATTGGTGTATTGATTATTTAATGAGCTAGCTCCTTTTACGATTGAGTAATAAGTACATCGTGCAGCAACCAGCAACAAACCCAAACAATAGAAATGTAAGGGTATATTGATATGATATATCACAGAATACCAGCATTATTTAATCACATCCTCAATTACTCCAAACGGGCATTTTTTCATTCGCGTTACTTTCATCGGGTGGCCTTTCCGGTTTGTGGTAGCCATACAGAGCCCCTCGTGATAACTATGGCATTGCCCCTGGATATCTGAACAATTTACTGGATTCATTTTTGCACAACTCCGTTATGCCTGTCAATGCTTGCCTGAGCTAGCTCCATTGTACTCCATATCTCCACTGGCCATGCCTGGTGGTACGTGCTGGTATTACCAATTACATAAAATTTGGATCCGTTAAATCCGGGCATTATGGATAAAAATTCATAAACCATCATTCCACCTCTGAAAGATAGTATTTGAAATAAGAATCCGGCAGTGTCAAAAGATGTTTATGATCATCTGTACTGAGATTTATTTTGTATCTCCAGTGGTCCAATTGGACTATTTCCACGACTGACATTTAGATCACATCTCCAATATTTGCATTATCGGATATAGTCCTAATAAAAAAATGGCAATTCTTTTGTACACTATTCCTATATGCGTCCATAGCGATATTTTCAGCATCTTTAATTTCGTTAACTATGGAGTAGATAAATGAATATTCTCCATAAATTTGTTTTATAATGCCCCACCTGGTCATGCTGTGATAACCTCTTCAGTAATAGTAAGATTCAACCATGGAATAAAACCGGCCGGAAATACCGGTAATTTACTTTTTTGTTTTTCTTTTTCAATCGTGGACCACATCTCTTTTATAGCATCAGGATACGGACCATAATTGCATTCAATGTTATCATATTCGTGATTATCAAAACCTTCATTCAATGGATTGTCTTTTTCTTCAATATCGGCCTCAATAGTGGACAATTCTATTTTTGATTTAATCTCCTGGTCATATAGAAGATCATCGACAATCTCAGCATCAGGGTACCCGGTTATCATTTCACTGGTCACAATTTCCGGTACAATTTCCGGTATTGTTTCAACCACTGCCGGTTTAATCTCTGATATCTCAGAAAGTTTATCCTGCAGGGAAATAGGATCATTCATTAAGGACCAAACAATAGCCTTGCAGAATTTTTCTTTTTGTGCTTTACTTTTACCGGCCGGCGATGTTGCGATAAGAACATCATTGAGATAAACGGAATTATCCTTAATTTCTATTTTGTGGATAATTTCATAATCGGTTAAATCATGAATCTGATTCTCTTTTGTTATTCCGTTATAGGATACAGCGGGTCTTTTTTTACCGGCGGGAAATTTTGATCCTGATATGACTTTTGATCCTTTTGTACCCTTTCCGGCATGTACCCAAAAATGATCGGTTAAATCGGCGATATACTCTTTTGAAAAACCTATTTTCTTAAACTCTTCTATCCTGGTTGAATCTTTGTGTTTATCATCTATTACCGGGTGCCCGTTAACCAGTTTAGTACCATTGATAAAAACCGGGTGATTCTCACATATTGTTATTTCCGGATCCGGGTATTCAATGCGCCGGAATATTGGAAGATTAAAAACATCATTCTGAAATTTTGAAGTTATTTCAGTTATTGGATCCATTTTAGACCACCGCCGGTAATGTACAGATATGTGGTTGATCCCACTTTCCGATCGCCATTTCAATAAAGTAATTTCGATCGCCATAATCGGCGCCCGGATCATTAAAATTTCGATCGTAGTTCGGTTTAATTCCACAGATCAATTCATGGATCCTCATAAGGACTTTTTGCGCCTTAGGGTTATCCTGGTAATGGTCCTTAATCCAGTAATGATTAACCTGGTCATGTTTTCTTTTGAAGGATAGATCAGACTGCATTAAGTGTACATGAATACTCATATGGTCCTTTCTGTAAATGGAGAATTTATAAGAGGGAAATTCTTTTTTTATTTTCTCCCTGATTGCTTTTACCTCTTCAGTGCTGATGTATGGCATTATGGATCAACTCCCTATAATGACCGGCGCCATCATTGCCCGGTTCTTTTCGCATTCCTTCCGGTATTCTTCCGCCCGGTTCAAAATTTCAATTTCTGTTATTGGTTCGATATGTTCGGCCTTTTGTGGAAGATAGAAACCCTGGTCGATAAGGTTTGTTAACCACTGATTTAAAAACCGGTTCAATTCTGTTTTCCTTTTTGGATATACCCGGCTGGGTTCGGGATAAACGCATTGAAAAATACCTAATGAATCAAGCTGATAAGTCAATGCCTCGACTGCTTTAAGCTCAGGATAGATCCTTATCTCCATATCAGGATCCGCCATTACATCGCCGTTCTGTATGAAGTTATGCGCAATGCTGATCCTGATAGTACCTTCATGTTCTGAAGATAACCGGTCAATTGACAGATCCATATAGGGTTTATGAACAATCTTTGCGTGTTCTTTAAAGACCGGGCGCCCGGCCTGGTCCAACAATCCTATTTTCTGCAGTTTATCAAACATCACCTGGTAAATTAATTTCCTCATTTTCTAACACTCCTCTAATTAGTGTATGTATGTATCTATGTATGTATTGTATTTATAACTTTCTGTTTTGTTGGTTTGTGGAGTATTAGATATAGAGCGGACCCGGCCCGGTTCAATCCTGGTAATATAGATCAATGGTCCTGCAGGATCCAACAATTAAAAAATTAATTTTTGAATTTTTGAAAAATAAAAATTAATTGTGTACATTAATTGCAACATTAAAAAAACAATGGGGGGGGAAACCTTAGGAAGGGGGGGGAGGTGCAAATAACAGTGGTATCAATCAGTACATTCAAATTACATAATCTAAACTATCAAACATCTGCGAAATTTATTTGACATATAAAAAATTAAATTGAAATTCTGCGCAATCAAAATAATTTTATAAAAATAGTTTTTGGAATTTTCCAATTTCAAAATCCAGGCTCCTGCAATCTGCGAGCTAGCTCAGTTCTGAAATCAGGAGAATCCTTTTGTCACCCGCCAGTTGTCAAAGACCGTACGTGAAAACTTGGTTCCCGATTCTTTGTTGGCCTGAGTGATAGCTGCCCGTATAGACAAGCCATCCTTATCCACATACTGCTCAGCTAAGGTAAAGACATCTTCCCTTGCCTGGGCTGCCTGCTCCCGTTTACTGTTATCCTTCTTCTTATCCTCACGGTCCTTTCCTGCATTGCTCTTGATTCTCTGGGTAGCCTCGTCCCGCCGCTTCTCGTATATCTCCACCATGTCAGCCGGCACATCACGGAACCGCCATCGTACTACCTGGTCATTGCCAAACTGGTAATGGTGATAATGGGTCTCACCACTCCTGAACTTCCGCTCCATCTTGAATATCTTAATGAAATTAATGCCGCGTGAATGCTGGCTCTCACTGACTTCCCCGAAGTGACTCACGATATTACGCGGGACGTTATCAATGAGGAAGGTATCAGGAGCATTGATTACAATCAGTGCATTGTCAGTTCGTACTGTCTGGAAGATGTCGTTCAATGACTTGTTATATGAAGTCATGAAGTTGCGTGCATTGATACTCACACCAGCATCATCAAGAATATAGATTCCATGCTTCTTGATATTCTTCAAAGCATCAGCATGAGCCGATGGATCACCAATGAACACCTGCGATAAATCCCGTGGAAAATACTTTTCCCATTTATCAGGAGTACCGAGTAGCATCCTCGCCTCTTCCTGTGCTACCCTCATTCCCAGATACAGAGCTGACCGGGACTTACCGGAACCCTGGGGACCGACCATGAACAATTTAATATCCTTGTTGAAATGCCCACATAACCGGTGAGCCCAGATCACGGCAAGGTCACGGACCTTCGCTCTCTCATTCTCCCGAACCCCGCGACCAAGAAACCGGAACGGGGATCCCGCTGTAATCTGCGAGCTAGCTAATGCTTCCGTCATACATCACCAATAACCTGCCCTTTGTGCAGGGCAAAGAACTCATCCAGATAACTGTTCACTTCACCAACCGCATCCTGGCTGGCTTTAATAATCTTTACTCCTTTTTCTGTCGTACTCTCTTTACCTCCGTTGATCTTGTTGATCTCCTCATCCAAGGCATCAATGAGTTTATACCGGATCTCATCGTCAAGGATACTGTTGATGATCTGGCGGGCCATGAGGTATATTCTCGGATCATCGGTTGTGTTGATGTTCTTGATGATTGCATCGAGATCCCGTTTCTCCAGTAGTATCCCGGTGAGGTATTCCTGATTGATGTTCTTCCTCGGGAGCCGGATAGACTTTGACTCTGACCCCCCGTACGATTCCCCGCCCATTGCCAGTTCCCCAACGCCGTCGGCCATCTATTTCCTCCGTGAAGGCAAGACAATCAACCCCCTCTGGTTTAATGCAAGGTCGTATTTTTTAAACACCAACAATCCCTCTTTCAGTACGGTCTCCATCTGTGTCTCCCTCTGTGTGCATTGCGGATGGTCCAACCATTTCCCTATCTCCTCAACTTCTTTTGTCGCATTCTGGATCATCTCCTCTTGATTAGAGGTTAACCGGAAAAGGAAGTTCAGCTTATAATAAAAGTTTTTGTAGAGGAGTAACAACACTCCATCTCCTGTATGAAAGTATAAATCAATTGAACTTGCCAGATCGCAGACATCAAGATATGCCTGTTCAATTGCATCATTGAGGATCCGTCGTTCCTGTTGGTGTACTTCCATCTTCAGATCACCCTCGCTTCGCACTCTCTCTTACAGATCCGATACCCGACGAGGTAACCTATGGCAAAGCACATCGTTTCCAGAAAGCTTGGAATAAGGAAGTCCCACCATGTTCTTCCCCAGATCAGGTGATCGACGTAGGCCATGATTGGGAGCAATAGGATCATGAGAGCTATGAGTTCGAGTCTCATTCAGTCCTCACGCTGGACGTCATAAGGGAAAATAGCATTTTTCCTTTTTTCCGATGCGATAGATTCCGTATAAGGCACCGCCATGTTTACATCGTCCTCATTGTGGATAACCACTAAACTATATCCCTCCCCGTCGCAGGTAAAAAACTCTTCTTGATGAACCTCTTTTTCTTCGGCTAATACTTTCTGTAAAAGTTTCACGAGTTCCTCTAAACCCTCACGGTTCCCAACAATGTATTGATCCTCGTGCCACGATGGCGGCGACCATAAATGAATTACTGGATATGTGTTTTCGGCGATCATCTCATTCAGTCCTCCTTTCGGGAGTCTTCCGAGACCGCCCCTTCGGATGCCTTCGGCATCACGATTCCCCCACCATTCCGAGGGGAGGATAATAACCGGTCTGCAAGGTATACCTCTAATAGCAACCATATCCCGATAAAAAGTATTCCCGTAATGAGGGATATGAAAAAGGAATGCCAGATCCGCGCAATATTAATTATAAAAAGGTACGTGTTCCCTGAGATTGCCGCTGTCAGTACCAACCACCAAGTTAATCCCCTCATCTTTGTATCCATTTCGTTATCTCCTCTCCACAGATCGAATCTCCCCTAAATCGGTATTTCCATATTGTTCGTTATCAAGATCTAATCTTTCATGAGCGAACAAATATTTTACCTGCTCCTCGTTCTGTGCATCGACATCACACGAACAATATTGAATCTTTGTATAACGAATCGTGAATTTTGGCATTGTCTCACTCCGCCCCCTTCGGCATGGTAGGGGCTCGCCTGCCATCAGGCAGCGTGGGGTCGGTCTTGGTAGACTTCTTACTCATAACTCATCCCTTCCCGGTAAACTTGATCAAGACAAAGACACCACCGAAGAATACCGCAAGGATACCCATACCAATCAATCCATACGTCCACAGGTTTACCTTCGACATGATATCCTCGGTGATAAGCTGGGTGAGCAGGCTTTTGAGCGTGGATACGTGCTGAGCGGTAAAAGCAGAGTTGTTGTTCTTGAAAGCCTCGTTCATCGAGAAATACCCCATAGCGATTGGCAGCTTATTGATATCAGCTTTCATTTTCTGTACTGCATTGACAAGTTCCGGGACTTCCACCGTATGCTCAAACCATCTCCCGTCTTTCTGGAACTGCCGGTAATAGATGATCTTTCTACCCTGTCCGCTATCCTCCTCCCTGACTTTAAAATAACTTCCCATCATGGTCTTCAGGTCAATCTCAAGGAAGTGTTCTGGTTTACTGATAATCTCTATCTTCTCATGATCGGTAAGGAACGCGAGGGTCTTTGCCGGGTGGGAAATCTTTTTTGTTGGATCATCGGGATCAACCTCATCCGGTGTATTCTCACCGTCACGGAAATACATGGTAATTGCTTTGAATGCCAGATGGTTTCTTGTCGTCTGTGGCAACATATCCTTATACGCGTACCCAACGATGTTCAGACCGCCCGGGAACCGCATTGGTTCTGAGTAGGCACTTATCATTGACGGGTCGACCTTAACCCCGGATTTCTCGTCTTTGAACAACGGGCTTTTCGGATCGGCTTTCTCCCCCAAGATAAACTCCGCGTTGTTCGTCCCGACCTCAACATCGCATATCACCAGCATCCCCTTTCGCCGGGCTTCCATGAACGTGAATCCTTCCCGCCCATAACGGAAGAATGCAGTGAGAAGGTTGAGCTGGATAAAGATGATTACACCAACGATAACACCGGCAATGGCAAGGAGATAGATGGGTAATCCGATAACAAAGCTCAACACACCTTTCATTAAGAAGATGACAACACAGAGCAGAATTGCTCCCGCTGCCGGGATGACAATTTCGGACAGGAACTTCATTGCCGCCGTCCTCCGAGGTTCGGCAACTGGATCCCCCGTTGTTCCGGTTGCGGGTTAAGACCAGAGTAATGCGAGCTGGTGTGGGATTCGATCTTGGTGATCGCGTCCCTTTCCTTCCCGCCGATGGAACGGGATACAAAGTCGCTGAAAGCATCCTCAAAAGATTGCAAGACATTGAGTAGCCCGGGATTGGCGGTATCGGAATACGACATCGCAGTAACCGCAACAAGAAGGGCAATCCTGAACCGGATTACCCGCATTGCTGGAACGTCGTTTCTGGCCAGCATAGCGTTTGGATCAAAATTCGCCGCCACCAGATCAATGAGTGTTATCTTACAGGAATGGCTAAAATTAAATTTATTGATCAGTTCAATACATTTTCCCGCATACTCTGACGATATGATCTTTGCCCGGAACCGGATATCTTCACCGGCGAAATCCCGGTCGATCCTCCGCCCCGCGTCCATATCCTGATGCATGTCTGCCATTGTTATTGTTTCTCCTCCTTATCCAATCCGAATAGCCATTTCAGTACATTATCGTATGATACCCGCTTGCTCCGTTTCAGGACTTTCCTGAGCTCCAATGCTTTTTCGTCCATAAACATCTTCACGGCAAAGGATACCTGGATGCTGGTGTATTCGGATTCGTCTTTTGGTTTCTTCTTTCCCGGACTGTCCATTTTCATTTACCTTCGATCTTCTCGTTTTATTATAGGAGTTATAAATTCTTATTTATTTAGTTCCGATGTTATTATCAGGGGGTCTTCCGAGACCGCCCCTTCGGATGCCTTCGGCATCACGATTCCCCACCATGCCGAGGGGAGATGGACGTAAATTACAGTCTCTCCACAAAATCAAATCTATTGTCCCGATATTATAATCTGGAGCGATAACCCGGATTTCTTTACATAGATCCATTGCAGAAGAATACCCATAAAACGCCGTCAGGCGCAACATGTGACGATCTGGTTTCGGACAATCAATCCCGATGTTTCGTGCAAGATGCCACTTTGTAGTTTTGCCGATCAGAGGTAATGTTTGAAGGTAGGATACCGGATCCTTAGAACATCTCAATTCCCCAAACCATCGCATGAATTTGTTAATGCCTGTTGCGATTGCAGTTTTTTTCTTCTCTTTAAAACGGTTGTGGATGACCGATACATCAAGTGTTCTCATGAACTCATTATATTCCTCTCTCATGGTTTGCTCTCTTACACCAAGATTCAGGACACACCAGACATACTGTTCAAAGAAATGTTCTGGAGTACACTTCTCAAAGGGAGGGATATTTTTTACCCATTCTATCTCATCGGAGTAACCGGCAGATATTACCCTATCCTCGGCTCGCATAAAATGATTGCATAGGCCGACGCGATCGCAGTTCATCTCGTCACCAAATCCCGAATCTCTTGAACGCGAGCGCCATTACAAGAATCGTTCCGTATGCAGACAACACTCCAATACAGAACCATTGCCACGCGATTGTTTTGATTTCTTGTCTGGTGAATTCTTTTGAATCCCATTCTTCTTCAGTCATCTCTTGCTCCTGCCCCTTCGGCATGGTAGGGGCTCGCCTGCCATCATCAGATGGCAGCGTGGGGTCGGTCTTGGTAGACTTCTCAATCATAACTCACACCTTCGCTGGCCATATCGTCTGGTATGCCTTCACATCTTTGAAGTACATACTCACTGTCGTATTGCACTCAGTACCCTCATAGATCAGGGAGCCGGGTTTGGGATGACCGACACTGACGTTCCCCACTTTGAGATCCTGAATGAAGCTGTCATAGTCAGTACCGCCGAGCCAGTAGATCCGGCAGAAGGTATCATTTACTTTGGTGAGGTTGACCGCCATGGTGTGACCGATACCATAGGAGGGGTAATGCGGTTGCGAGAGGATGAGGAGGCAAGCGGCAATGGTGGCTATGGCGATGACCGTGTAAACCATAATGTTCACCAACCAGCTCACGGCACCACCGGTCCCGGGATCTCCTTTAATCCATCCTTCTCCTCAACCGCAATCTTGGAATTTTCCAAGTCTTCCCCCAAGCCAAGAAGAATAATATCTTCCCATGTTACCAGCCGGGCAATATCTTTCAGGACGTAATGGATCAGGATACCATCATCGTATATTCCGAACTTGGCGTCATGCTCAATATCGGTTAAGGGGAGCTCGGGTACATCTTCTATGGGGATCTGGATCATTTCCGTTCACCCTTAAAACTCTCATATCTCTCCATTGCTTTCCGATATTCTGTATCGATAAATGGATTGCCGTTAGGATAAAATGCACATACTTCCCTATCACAGAAAACACACCGTCTTCCTGTCCACGCACAAATCAAAGTTTGTAGAAACCCGCGTAGTGTCATCGTCTCACCATCCATACAACCACCATCGCCAGCAACCCTATTACCGGATTCAGCGGCACCACCACACCCGGCGTTGTCTCCTCGGTTGTCACCGATGTATTAATGATCACCTGCATCGGGCGAGTGGTCGGAGTCTCCAGCGTCTCTCTGGTAACAACAGGAGTCACGTTCACAATCTCCGATGTCACATTCGGAACAATGGTCGGTATCGCCGTGGTCGCTTCGGTGAGCACCCGTATTGGAGTACCGTTCGTATTCGCAACATACTTCTCGATATAAGGTGTGGGTGTCGGCATGACATACGCTGCACCGACATAGAAATCGTGATAGGCATCAATCAGGTACCCGTTCTGTTCCACCGTGAACCGCAGTTCGTGGGTACCAATAAACAGCTCATCGGTATCGAACGGGATGGTCGTATTGAACCGACGTGGTGAGCCAATATCCCCGTGAGCTGTTGTCGTCCATGTGTGCAGTCGCTTGTCTTCCGTCTTAACATAGTTATCCGCATCCAGCCGGATCATAACCGTAGTACCATCCCGCCACGAGGTATGCCCGGTCATCCAGAGAGTACCATCACCCTGAATGATATCACCCACCACAACCTCGGGATTGACAACCTCCATTGTTATCGGTACTAAGATATCATCGGAGTACTTCGCTGACGTTACTTTCGTGTTGAACATCTCTTTTACATTCCGTGGGTAAAGCAATTGTTCCGGTGATGGGCATGTGTCCGGTACGATCAGGTCGGAGTACGGAGAGTCAAAACATTTCTTATCTGCGTTCCAGTAAATATCCTGCAGTGTGTTCTTGCCGGTGAACTGGAGGTATCCGGTATAAGTGCCGGTATCAAGGTTGCCAGTCTCTCCCGAGGTCATGGTGTATTCGTAATCGGTGCCGTGTTTGATCAGCGGGTCGTTCAGTATCATCTTGGTCGTGCCGGCATCGCCAAACAACCAGAGGAATCCCTGATACTCCTGAGCGTTGGCACCCGAGCACACGTCAGAGTCTTTGGTGAAGTGCAGGTCCACCCTGAACGAATCCCCGCGAGCTACCAGATATTCAAAAGGACCGTTGCCTTCCTCATCAATGCCCGGCTCTGGTGTTGGTGTGGGAGTGGGTGTTGGGGTTATGTTGATGACCGGTCTTGTGCCCGTCCGGACATAGAACGCAACCATGTTCTCCCCGTGGCTCCATTCACCACTCCACCGGTAATAGGTACCGACATGGAAGGTTTCCGGGTCTATGAAGTAACTATGCATAAAACCAGAAATCTGGATGATCTGGTCTGGCGGAGTACACTCGTATCCTTCGTTCTTGCACCACGCGATCTTGTAGTCCGGCCATGCGATTGCCTGTGAGATGTCCACAGTCTCGCCGAGATAGACATCATCCATCTGGGAGATCCTGATTGCGCTGGCTGGCGGTACAATGATAGCTGTTGCCAGTGTCAGGGTAATGGTGATGATGATAAGGAGTATGATGCTGCGGTAGTTGGGGGAGATCATGTTCTCCTCTCACATGAATACCATGTTGAATTTGATTGTAGGGTTTTGCTGGTACAGGTGCAGACCTTTTCAGCAACGTCGAAGTTCACGGTGTATGGTACGTTGTTCCAGTTGAGTGTTGCCTGATACACTCCACAGTACTCTTCATCGTTCTGGTGAGGATCGTATGAAGGCAGGATGATGAAAGCAACGACAATCAATATCACTGTAATGATCATGATGGTGAGCCAGACAGTTCTAACTCGATCTGTAAGGAGCCATTCAAGGAGAGTGGGAGGGCCGATCGTCTCAATCACCCCTATCCCAATACAAATACCCGAAGCAGAGCAGTACCATTGAGACAAGAGTTACCATGCTCCACAAGTCCTGCGTTGGTGTGAAAGTACCCCATGCACCCGTCGTTGGGATTGTAGTGTATCTGATATAAAGTGAGCTGACCAGACCGGATATCCCCAGTAGGGTTAATGCGAGAGAAATAAGATTGTTCTCACTCCTTGTTATCAGTCTATCAAGTGTCGGGCTGTGATCGTAATACCCGGATTTCTCGTTCCACTCTTTATCGAGATGGGATTCGATCCTGTCTGGTAGAAGCGTTACGTGGAAATACTCGCGTGTATCAATCACCACAGCATCTCCTCAGAATACCCCAGACACCGGACAATCTCCCGCCCTTTCCAAGTACATGTCTCAGTCTTATGAACACAGGAACTACAGAGAGAAGTACCGGGTGGTGCTGATTTATAGAATCTCATAAAGGTTTTCTGGTCTGGCATAGTTCACACCAACGCACATGTCATATTCTTACAAGCATCAAGAATATCCCAATCTGGGAGAGGGAAGAGTAAGAAGATCACCGTGAAGAAAGCAAGCAGGAGCAGGAACGATGCAATATACATTATCCAAACCCATATCGGAGTTTTATCAGGAACAGGATCAAGGCAACGGTCATCAGGTATAAAGCAAGTATCGGGCTCCATCGGTATAACCAGTCTCCAATGTTCATCCTTCCAGATTCTTCAGATCCAATATTCTCCCTCATAAAGTGTGCTGTTTAGTATCGGATTGATGAGTGTGATCATCTTATCCTCCAGTTCGATTACTGGTATTCCGATCTCGTTCAAGTCACAGATCATTAAAGGTCTGCCATGCTCAATATTTCCGTCAGTGAGGAATGTGGCAGCACTCTCCCGTTTATCGGCAAACGGAATCTTTTCAAGGAGCAATTCAGATACCCACTTGTGCAGAGTGTTTGCGTATTGTCTTCCGGTATACGCCATCTGAATAGATCCGTCATCTGCCTTGCCGTGTTTCTTCTTGATTACCTCGTCCCATGACTTCGCCGAACCATAATGCCAGAGGTATCCAATCTGAGGATCAATCGCTCCGAGAGCTGCAGTGTTCGCAAGTAAAATCTCATCACAGGATAACGCAAGGAAAGACCCCCCAGACATTGCATAAACCGGAACTATCGCTCTGACAGCAGAGGGGTATTTCTGTATAAGTTTGCTGATGAGTTGCGCCGCAAAGATTGAACCACCTGGTGTATGAAGGATTAAATCAAATGGTTTTCCCTTGAACTTTTGAAGTGCTATCCGTATATTCTCTAATGTGCCTGTATCAATCATTGACTGGTTAAAAAGCTCATTGCTGGTATGCTTGATTATCAGGACATGCCGACCCGTAAGGTTTCTGATCTTCCGTAATTTAAACCAAGCGAGGATATTCGATATCTGGGGTTTCAGCATCAATCCTAGATAGATAATAATAAAAACCGATCCGAACAAAGTAATGATTAGTAATAGCCAGAACTGTGACCAGTCCTGTACCGCCGTCATCTGTACTTTGATCGTGTCTGAGTGATTGAGTGTGTTTAGGATTGCCGTTGTGTCCATTATTTACCTCAATGCTTTCTTATCCAGATCATTCTTATTCTTCTGTTTCGCTTTCTTTACCAGCTCTTTCGTGCTATCCAGTTTCTCCCGCTTGGATAGTTTCGAGTCCTTGCCTAAATCTATCCGACGGTATATCTCCTGCAGTTTCCTGTCCTCAGCTTTCCGTTTCTGGCGTTCCTGCCACCACCGAGTGATAACAGGAATAAGCCGATCGCGGAAAGCATAAGCGCCCATACCGAGGATCAACAGAACGGTGATTATTTCTATAGGGATACCAAGGATTGCCATCTCACACGATCCCCTTTATTGTCGCATCTATCATCGGTGCCATGTAAAAAATTGTGAATGCCGATAGGAATATAATCATCACAATACTCACGAAAATATTGTGCCAGTGGATGCGGGAATATAAACCATCAACATATCTCTTCAATTCTTCGTTTGATTCAATGGAGCGGTAGAGATCTTCTCTCATCATTTTCTCGTAGGCTGCTCTTGCAAGTTGGGGATTAATAAAAGGCATACGGGATTACTTCACCTC
>Ga0172380_10006400_pt1 | contig 13711 bp, 22 predicted proteins | sample Leawe162metaG_FD_119747 | JGI IMG/M metagenome (GOLD analysis project Ga0172380, IMG submission 119747) | Leachate microbial communities from a municipal landfill in Southern Ontario, Canada - Leachate well 162 metaG | ecosystem: Engineered > Solid waste > Landfill > Unclassified | place... | reverse complement strand
TATGCTCTGAAGCGTGGAGGAGCGAGTATAGAGAGACCATTTTTGGAATCTGCTGATGGAGGCGTGGCCGACCTCAGAGATATCACTCTCGTTCCTGGCGAAACGATAGAGATTGTGTATACGGCAAAATTTGCCTCCTTTTCTTTTGGGTCTTTCGATGTCGGCTATCTGGAAGACAAAAATGATCCGCTCTTAAACGTCGACGTGACACAGGATAAAATCCTCACCATCCATCCAGAAGCAAAAAAACTGACGAGTATACCAGAGAAGGATTTTTATAATACCGATCATTTTGGTGATATCAGAATTAATCCGAATGATACATGCGGAGGACCACTTTTCCTCTGGAGATCGCATAATATATTTGATCGTACGTATCAAAAAACACTTATCATACGCAATATAGTCGATCCTGATGAGGCAGCTATGGACCTCAGTAATAATCCTCTTTCGTCTGATCTCGCAGCTACTGCACCTACTCTAGCGCAAAGTACTTCTTCAGCATATGCAGCTACCGCACAGACAGCATTAGATACCTTTAATCATGATACTGACGGGGACACTATTCCTGATAGATATGATGAGGATAATGGGGATATATTTACTCTGAATACGAATGGTGATTCTACCCAAATTACCGTTGGACTTGGTAAGCTCGATGGTATGATTGATCAGGCTATTTCTGGTGTTGAGACGGTGCTTGCCGGATTGAGCTGCGGCTTCGGAGATCCAGGATGTATTTCTTCCCCGATGAATTGGACCGTCAATGTCCCAGGCAATACTGTCACCGCCCTCGGGTATGCAGTTCCTTTTATTAATAGGCCCCCCATTGCTTGTAATAAGGATGTTCGTTGTGGTGCCCCTCTTTTTTCTTTTCCTACAGCATCTGCGCCATATTTTTGGCCACCGAATCCAGATGAAGCATGAGGTATGTTTGATATGGGAGCAATCTCAAGAGTTGGAGTGGGTATGAATTCTTTTGCTGGTGGATATGGAACCAGCCAATTTCGATTTTTTCTCTGAGGTACACTCACTGGTGCTGTCGCTGCTGTCTTGTGTTTTGGGCCCAACAACACCCCCACACTGAACATTCCTGGACTCTTTCCTCTCGTGTTTGAGGGAAACTGTATCTATGCGACTCAGCCACTGACTCAGTGTAGTGATGATGGCACAAATGATATCGTGGCAGATCTAGAGGTGACACAGGATATGGGAGGTCTGCAATTTTCTGATGCAGATAGCTGTCAATTTTTCACTCCTACTACTACCTATCCTGATTCACTAAACAGTGTGGTCAATCAGTATATTGCCCATCCTACTCCTGAAACTCTGGGTGCAGTTCGTACGGAACTTTCGAAAAATACTCCTATTGCCACAGGAGGGTATGAGAGCGACCAGAGTCTCCTCTTTTCTACCTCTTCGCCATACAAAAATATCCAGTCTACCACCGATAATAATGTTATCACATTTCCTGAAATTGGGAGCTGAAATGGGATGATACATGTCACAATGAACGGTTCCTCTCTGAAACCTACGAGCATGAAACAAGTCCTCGACATCCAGCTCAAAAGTATCAGTGCTTTTCCACGTTTTATTATGGACTGGTATCATCGACAGATGGATGAGATCATATCGAGCTTGGGGAGTCTACCAGATATCAAGATATTTCTCCCTGATCTGAGCTCGGGGTTTACAGATGGTGGTTGGATACCTGAATTTGGCTCTTCTGGCAATGCTCGAGTATCTTCCAGTACAGTCACGAATACCGATGTGGCAGCGAAGAAGAGCGGAGATATTTTTACACCACTTGATATCGCTACGGATACCAAAAACAGTCTTGTATCTGGTGCGCAGAGTGCACTCGGATCGATACAGTCTGTCTTTGAATATCTGAGCCTCTTGCCTATGGTCAATGTCCATCCAGAAACTATTTCCCTTGATTTACCTTGGATTGATCGTTCTGTTGCGCAGTCTTGGCTCTATCGTAATGAGGGCATTTTGGCACAGTGGGAGGCCCTTCCTGCCAATGCACTCGGTAATGCGGTTAATACATGACCACTTATCTCGAGCATCCGTTCCAATATAGAGACGGTTCGTTCGTATATGACTCTCCCGGAACAATTACAAAAGCTTTTTTATCTGAAGGAAAAGCTACTCTACGAAGTCATGAAAAATGTGTATGCTGTCCAGCAGTTGATGTGAGGGTGGCTGGCTGATAACGGAGCACGTTTCAAGGCCTGGGTAGAAACATTTATTCTCATAACGCGACTGTGGGATTTGTGGCAAATACTTATCGATGTCTTCGATGATTATGAACAAGAATGTGCTGTATGTCATAATGAACAATGGAATCTCCAAGAGTGGTGATGGATCGTGATCTCGGCGGTTGTACCACCAATTCCTGTGATCAAAATGCCCAGGTGGCCAGATATCGAACTTGATTTTTCAGACATCGATCTCTCCATTGATATAGCATATCCAGTGTTTAATTTTTCTTTTTACCCTATCGAGTTACCAGATATGCCGACGCCCAGTTTCACGTGACTGACACTTGATCCTATACCACAACTACCGCCTTTGCCGGATCTCAATATTGATTTTAGTGTGCCAACTATTCAGCTTCCAAAACTCCCCAATCTCCCTCCTGCACCAACCATTCCTGAGCTCTCAGCTTCTATCGCAATAGTCCTGAAAATATTTAAGATTATTACACTCATCCAGTGTCTGTATAGAAAAGTTCCACTTTCTCCAGAATGGTATGTCGGGACAAAGATCGCACATGCTACCGACCGACAGGGATATCTCCCGATAGATTTTCTCAATGTGCAGATGCCGAGTGTCGCGTTAAAATGGATAGATGCTATCCGTGTTTCCACCCATGTGGAACTCACATATGATGCCGACTTTATCGTCGAGACTATCCGATCTGCCCTTGAACCATTGACGAATTTTCCCAGAAATCTCTCAGAATATATGGGAAACGTTCCTTCGTCTGTTGATATTAACCTGAGCCAAGAGGACGGAGTGCGCGTACAGACATCTTCTCTCGATGAGCTCCCTGCCCTCATCTGACAACTCTATGAGCAGGCAATCCATCCAACACAAGCTTCTCTTTCTACTGAGCAAAATAAGCTCAATAGACTCCTTGCCGAAGTTGATGCAAAAACCCCCACTACACACACTATTCCTTCCGTGGACACGAGTATCTACAGTGATCGTTTCCAAAAACAATCTCAACTTGTGACAGAGGCACTACAAAAAGACATCGATGCAAATGCAGTGTTTCTGACAGATCTGACAGAACTGTCTCAAGGAAAAAAACATATGGAAGACATCGCATGGCTTCAAGATATGAACCCCTCTCATTCACAGCTTGCTGCTACAACTTCATGACTTGGACGATCAGCACTGCTCGACCTGATGCCGTCTCTTATGCAGAATGTACCGCAGGCTACTTCTCAGCTTTGAAAAACTGTTGCAGTCGTGGCCCCAGTCTTGTCTCTACCAGCCCCATCGACTGCTTCTCCAAATATTCCTCCCGAGACGACCCCGAGAACTACGTCTACTACTAACTCTCTCAAAAAATCAAAAGGCCTCTATGTGACGAAGGATTGAATCACCAAACGCCTGAACTATTTTTATGAGAATACAGGTGAAAATATTCTTATCCGCCTTATGGATGATGACGGCGATGGCGATGAAGAACTTTTTTACACACTCTGAAACACGATTTATAGAAAAGAAAATTACACCAGTAAACCACGTACGACATACATTACAGATGCTCCAAAAGTCTTCTCGATGACGCAGATGATGCATGATTTTTTCTGACTTGCATCCACTGATATACAGAGCATTTCCCATGATATGCAGATATTCCTTCGTCAAAATCATACACTTGAAAATATAGATGCGGAGTATTTGATACATGCAAAAACTGATCATGAACAGTTTGATATCTTCTCTCTGTGGGGTCAGAGTGATTCTCAGTTTGCCAAGTATAGAGTCGATAGTATCCTCCAGCCACTTGCTACCACGAGTGGATACGCTATCATTTCTCAACCAAGTATTTCTGATATATCTGGTCAGGCCACTCTTCAACATGCAAAAACATACCGTACTCTTTTGCCAAATCAAAAATATACCGAAGGTGATGCCATCCTCCGAGAATTGCCAACCGACTTTGTTATCCGTGCAACCAAGATAGTGTATACAAAAGAGACGACTCATATGCAACTCATTTCTTGAAATGATAAAAAGGATATTGAGCTTCGCTCCGGAGAGATGCTTCTTTTTGGTCGAGATAGCAAGATTATTCTCCAGAGCGGATCTCTGATTCTCCCTTCAGATGAGATGGAAGAAATACATCTTAACCGTTCCCATATTGGTACCCCACTCTTCCCTGATGACAGTATAAAAACTTCACAGAATGGAACAGTCCAAATAGCCTTTTCCGATGCCACAAAAACAACCCTCTATCCGAATCAAGTATGGTCTCTTGTCTATCATACCGAAGCGTTTAAAATTCAGGATTTTTCATTGCCTGTGAGTCCAGGTTGGTATTATGTCGTTGCGCATGATGCGACGTCTCTTCGAGAACATTCTCTGCCACGAGCGACACTCTTTGATGCCTACACCGATATCACAGGAGATACACTCACAGATACGCTTCCGACTACGATCGGTCTCCACTTCGACACGCCAACAGAGATTGATTTTCAGGAGTATTTTCCGATTGACACGATTACAAAAGTAGAAGTATCCGGATTGTCTGATAAATTTTGGAGGCAAAATGGTGCGACAAAAATCATCTTTGAAACCCTGCAACAATCACAGTCCATGATTCTCAAAGTGACTGGCAAAAAATGAACAGTCTATACGTATCCTATCACTCTCACTACTGAACCGGCAAAACTTATGATTGCAGACGTGACAAGCGATAAGGTACTTTCCGGGACTCTCTCAGAAAACACATCTCTCCCTCTAGTCATCCAATCATTCCTGGATAAAAAGGCATGGACGATTTCATCTGGTATCAGCGTAGATGGCAATGCGTTTTCGACTACCTTAGCGAATGCCCTTCCTAAATGGGACGTCTCCTACGGGACGAATAAGGCTTTCTCCGTGAATAGAAATACCTGAGTATTGAATTTTGAGAGTACCATTACCCTCGTTCCAGAGATCAAAACTGGCTATCCACTTGCGCTCAAAACAGTTTATAATCAGAATGAGATTGCGAGAATCCTCTACCAAGGAGCCGCTCTTTCGTTTCAACAAGTTGCTACCACGACCGATATTACAAAAAATACTCTGAGTCTCCTCAGTCCTTCTCTCCGCCTTGAGACATCTTCCGATGGGGATGCGGCACTGAAAAAAGGCGCTTATATTGTCGACAGTCAGTATCGACCACTGATTGCTTTTGATGCCAATGGTGTCGTACGGTATCTGGATTCAAATGTCAGATTTACTGCCTGATATGAGGGAGATATGGTCGTATTTACGATCATGCGAGAATGATCTGCGATAGGGAAGTTGTACCTTTCTGGAGATACGCTCTCGGCATGGGATTCATAAAAAAACTTTTGACAAAGAAGTTAGCACCCGTATAATACTGGTGCTAATTTATTCCTAATTTATTCTTTCCATGGCGACTATTATACCACTCCAAGACCGCATCGTACTCAGAAAAATGGAAGCTAAAAAAGAAACAGCTTCCGGTATCCTCCTTCCTCGTGAGCAAAATGAGAGTCCAAATATGTTTCTCGTTGAATCCGTAGGTCCAAAAGTAGCAGAGAAATTGGGTTATGAACTCAAACCAGGCGATAAGGTCCTCAAAGGTCAGTATTCTGGTGATGATATCAAGATAGAAGGAGAAGAAAATCTCACTATCGTCGCTGCGGAGTATATCTTAGCGAAAGTCGAACAATAGATAACAGGATTACCCGATAACAAGATAACTAGATATAGTATGGAACATTTTTCTTTCCGTGACCTGAAAGTTTGGCAGATGTCGAAAATCCTTGCTGTGAATGTCACGAGAGCACTCAACCAATGCAAGTATTTTGGATATCTGAATCAGATTTCCAGAAGTTCGCTTTCTGTACCGAGTAATATTGCCGAATGATATGAACGGAAGGGCCGTGCCGAGTTTGTCCAATTTCTGTATATAGCTAAAGGATCATGCGCTGAACTTATTACTCAGATAGAAGTTTGATATGAACTTGCATATTTTACAGAGTCTCAAACAAAAGAATTCCTTGAACAAGCTGAAGTAATTCGTAGAATGCTTATGTCTCTTATTTCTGAGGAGAGTAAAAGTACTCGCAGAGTATCAAATTAGTCCATATCTTATTATCTCGTTCTCTGGTTATCTCATTATTTTATCATATATTTTATTTATCTAATCCCTTTTTATGTCTAAGAAACAAGTAATATTTGGAGATGTTGGTCGTCTCAGAATGCTCGATGGAATGAAAAAACTCCATGACGCGGTGGCAGGTACTCTCGGTCCGAAAGGCCGTAATGTGGTCTTCTCAAAAAGCTATGGACCTCCACAAGTGGCAAATGATGGCGTGACGATTGCAAAAGAATTTGATCTCGAAGATCCTGTCGAAAATATGGGGGCTGAACTCATCAAAGATGTTGCCAGCAAAACCAACGATGCAGCAGGAGATGGTACCACGACTGCCACAGTTTTGACCTATGCTATGATCTCTGAATGACTTCGAGAGATTCGTTCTGGTATCAATGCAATAGAACTGAAAAATGGTATGCGACTTGCTGCCGCTGAGGTTATCAAGGAACTCGTGACGCAGTCTCGTCCTGTTACGACTTCCGAAGAGATTGCTTCTGTTGCAACTATCTCTGCTCAAAATGCAGAAGCTGGTCAGATCATCGCTGAAGCGATGGATAAGGTCAAACGAGATGGCGTGATTACCATCGAAGAAGGGAAGACCTTTGGAATGACCGTCACCGTCACAGAAGGAATGCAATTTAAATCAGGATATATCTCACCGTATATGATTACGGATGCTGAAAAAATGGAAGCTCGCTACGCTGATATCCCAGTACTTATTACTGATAAGAAAATCAGCTCTACGAAGGAAATTCTCAAACTCCTCGAAGCGCTCCTTCAATCAGGGAAGAGAGAGATGGTGATTATTGCAGAAGATATTGATTCCGAAGCTTTGACAACAGTCGTTCTCAATAAGCTCAAAGGTGTTTTCTCTATCCTCGCTATCAAAGCTCCAGGATTCGGTGAACGTCGAAAAGAAAATCTTGCTGATATCGCACTTCTCACTGGTGCTTCCGTCGTCTCTGAAGAGATTGGATTGAAGCTCGAGCATGTTGGCCTTGAGGTTCTCGGAAAGATTGATTCAATCACAGCTACAAAAGAGACTACTACCATTGTAGCAACTCAGGCAGATAAATCTGAAATCGAACATCGTATTCTCGAAATCCGTCGTATGATCGATAAGACTGATTCAGCGTACGATAGCGAGAAAATGAAAGAACGTCTTGCACGTCTTGGTTCTGGTGTCGCCGTTATCAAGGTGGGTGCTGCGACAGAAGTGGAAATGAAAGAACTCAAGCTCCGTCTCGAAGATGCCCTCAATTCTACTCGTGCTGCGGTCGAAGAGGGGATTGTCCCTGGTGGAGGTGTCGCACTTCTCAAGGCTGGAAAAGTCCTTGATACCTTCAAAGCTCCCAATAGTGATCAACAAATCGGTGTCGAAATCGTCAAACGAGCCCTCAAATATCCAACACAAAAAATCGCTGAAAATGCTGGTCAAGAAGGATCTGTGATTATCAATAAAATCCTCGAACATTCAGAATTTCAGTATGGATATGATGCGGCAAAAAATGAATTTACTGATCTCGTGGCGGCTGGTATCATCGATCCGACCAAAGTTCCACGTACAGCCCTCGAAAATGCGACTTCTATTGCTGGTATGTTCCTCACAACAGAAGCGGTCATCTACGAGGTCCCAGGTACCAAAGAAGCGACTATGGGCGGTGGTATGTGAGGTATGGGATGAATGGGTGGTATGGGGATGATGTAATAGATAATGTATGTTAACCATAATACCTACTCATCTTATAAGTGAGTAGGTATTATTTATTATTTATTTAAAACTATGGAGACTCTTACTAAAGAAAAAGCCCTTAAAATAGGGCTTTATGAGGTGCTGGAACGACTGAGAGATATTGATAATCTTAATTGGCAGAGCAGCTGGGAATCGAACCCAGATCAAAGGCTTTGGAGGCCCTCATACTAACCGTTGTACTACTGCTCTATATCTCTCAAATGTGATGTGATTGTAGGAAAAAAAACAAAAAAGACAAACTGATTTAAAAACCCCCAGATTTCTCTGGGGTTTTTGTGATAACTCTGATGGATTCCACCTCGCGCTCATTCTTCGCTTGGCTGGAATGACGGGGACGAGAATTAGATAGAATATCGTTTGTAGCTTGTGACGACATCGCCACCGAGATATTGTTCGATAGTGACATCAGGATTGACGACAAATGGTTGTGTCATCAGAGTACCTTCTTCGACGAATTTCTTCATCTTTCCTTCGATGATGTGAGCGAGGATGTCTTCTGGTTTTCCAGCATTTTTTGGATCCTGTTTCATCATATCGAGTTGGACTTCTTTCTCGTGAGCGATGACATCAGCAGGGAAGTCAGAGACACGGAGAGCATTTGGATTTGTTGCAACTGTATGCATAGCGACTTGTCGTACTTTTTCCTCATCTGTACCAGCCTGTGCTGCCACGATAGCGGCTACTTTACTATTTGAGTGAACATAGGTTCCGACAACAGGTGCTTCGACGATATCAAGTGGTCCGAAGACGACATTTTCTCCTGTTTGCTGGATAATATCAGCCATACGAGGCGTAAATGCTTCCTTTGCAGCTTCTACGGAGCCAGATTTGATAAGTGTATCGAGGAGTTCATTGATAAATCCAGTGAAGTTGTCAGTTCGTGCGACAAAGTCTGTCTCACACGTGAGAGACGCGATGTAGGCTTTGTTTCCTTCGGTACGGATGACGATACGACCTTCATGAGTTGCATTATCAGCACGTTTTCCTGCTTTCGCGATACCTTTCTTTCTGAGCTCATCGATGGCAGCATCGATGTTTCCACCTGTTTCTTCGAGTGCCTTTTTACACTCAGTAATAGAGACACCAGTAGCGTCTCTGAGTTGTTTAATGAGTTCCAATGTAACGGTAGACATAAAATAATAATAAAGAAATAAAGCAGAAAGCAAAGAGCAAAAAAGAAGGATTATTTTTCGTTTTTCATATTTGTTTCTGTGGTAATTTTGGTTTTCGCTAACATCTTAATGATTTCTTGTAAAAGTTCTGAGATTTCTGTGAGATCATTGGAATAAAGTCATGATTCAGAGATAAGTTCTAGCCAATAGGCTGATTCGTGGGCTTCTTTGTAGCAGATACAGATTTTGAAATAAAAATCTTTCTTTGATTGACCCACAATAGCTTCTCGTAAATTTGCTCCTATGCTTGTGGCACTCCGTAAAAATTGCTTTGAGACGATGTATTCATTTTCTCTTTGTAATTCTCGGGAAAGTGCAATTGCTTTTAATGAAAAAATCTTTGTTTTAGAGGCTAAAATATTTTCATCCATAAAAACTTTATTCAGCTTCTTTGCTTTCTGCTTTCTGCTCTTCTACTTTTTCCTCTACTTTTTCTTCTGGCTTTTTATGCATTTTTCCGGCTGCAGATGCAGGGCGTTCTGTCTTCTTCATAGAATCAGCGAGTTCATCGACGATAAACGTGATAGACTTGAGATTATTGACGTTTCCTGGAATGAAATGCGTACAGAGTTTTGGTTGACCAGTTGTTCCGAGAAGAGCAAATACTGGGATATTCAAAACATTTGCCTCTTTGATGGCTTGAGCTTCGTAGTGACCATCGATGACGAAGATACCATCTGGGCATTTCTTCATTTCTTTGATACCCTCGTAACGCTTTTGGAGACGAGCAAGTCGCGTCATGACCATAGCTTTTTCTTTTTTGCTGAGACGATTTATTTCGCCTGTTTCGATATCCTTTTGAATTTTGTTATATTCACGTACTTGCTTCTTGATAGTCGCATAGTTTGTGAGGAGTCCTGGTACCCAGACACTTGTGACGCTTGAATGACCTGTCTTGAGAGCGAGATCTTCTGCGATTTTTTGGACCTGGACTTTGCTTCCTACGATAAGGAGTTCTTTCCCAGATTTACAAAATTCAGATAATGCTGTCTTCATTTCCGCGAGCATTTTTTCAGTTTTTGAGAGATCAAAAACATGAATGCCATTTTGAACCCCATGAATATAGGGTTTCATCGTCGGTGACCAATGACGAGTGTCACTACCGATATGTACTGCGTGGTGCAGCATGTCTTTTATGAGAGACATAAGAAAAAAAATAAAAAAATAATCCTTAACCTCTTGCTTGCGTAGCCAGTTTCTGAGGCTTCAGAATTTCTTAGTTTCTGAAGAGGACAGACTGTATCAAACATGAGTGGGCTGCTCATTTTCCGAGCAACGTGAGTAGTATAAGAAATTTCTCTCTTTTGCAACTTTTTATGAAAAGAATTTGCATTGTGAGAAAAAGTGTGGCATACTGTGGGGGTGATTTATTTAGTAATCTAATATTATGTCCACAGAAAGCCCTATTGCAGAATCTCCTGCTCATGAAACACCAGAGTCATTTCGTGCTACAACACGAACAGAGACAGCCGTATCAAATCCAGATATTCCTCCGATGAGCCATCAGGAGAGAGGCCTTGAGCCTAATGGTCCTGCTGAGACATCTCGAAAGACTCAGGAGACGAAAAAATTTCAAGAAGATGCTAGAAACTGACTCCCTATAGCTACAAGTCGAGATGACTCTATGAATGTCGTAGCAGATAGTAGGTCTGTTATTCTGGATGATGCGGCTAAATCCATAATTAAAGAAGTTGCTCCGATGAAAACAGAGGAACAAACGAATATAGAAAAGCAACTTTGAATGCCAGGTATTGGAAAGGAGCTCAATGAAACTACCACAGGAATTGTCTCTCAAGTAGCGACATGATATTACCGCTTTGATACAAAAACAAATGGGTGGGTCGATCCAGCTGGATGAATGCTTATGCTTTGGCCTGAAAATATTTCTGCTATAGAGCGTTATCTCAATAAAACAAACCCAAACCATCCTTATCTGAAAAGGCAAACTGATAGGGTCAATGATGCTGCTGGAAAGTATGCCTTTTCCGACGTATACTGAATGGGGCACAACACTGCCCTTATGGAGGTTGATTATAATAATAAATTTAAACAATTACAGGATGCAGGGAAAAATTCAGACGAAATTATGCAAGAAATGTCAAAAAATCATGCTGTCGAGATTGGTGCGGACAGCGCGATGAAATCTTTTACAGAATTATATCCACAAAGCTACCAAGGTTCGGAAGAGTTTAAGACACCCTATTCTGCATATGGAAAGGATGTTATAGATAAAGCAATAAGGAGTAATCGGGATATGGAAAAAATCTTGGATGATGTTGTGACGTGATTGGTCAAATATGATGCAGAAAGTCATTCATGGAGCATGGTGTCAAAAGATAAAAAGAATCGTGTACCACTTGATTTTACTCAAGGTGAGCTCAATGCATTATATTTGGCTCTTCTACAGACCAAAGAGTGAAGAAATCAACCATTTTTTTCGGACGCAAACAAGCCTACATGATCATTACAATGATATGACCAAGAGAAGATTAACGCTCTGCGAAAAGATTATTATAGTCCCAATAGAGTAGTATAAAACTCTCTATTACTTCTTAATTTTATAAACCCCTCAAGTATTTGAGGGGTTTATCATAATACCGAGAGTTAATTACTGACACAAACATGCGACTACTTTGCCGGTTTCACGGTACGTAGGTGTTTCATTGAGACCATAACAATAAAATCTGTTATTTCTCTCGTAGATCCAGTATCCTCAGAGATTCGTAGGATATGCGATGGTTCCAAATATAAAATCAAATGTTCCCCATGTTGGTATCCTTTCTCCTGAGGCGCAGGCTTGTTTATGTTCATCTTCTACCCAACAACTATTTCGTTGATTACATACTGTGTTGCATGACTGCGTGCTATCTGTATCGACCCATGCGAGTCATCTTGCGCAGATATGCGATGGTTTTGTCGTTGTACAGTATGAGTCGGAGACGGTTTGTCCGAGACTATTTTGACACACGACAGTTCTCGTGGTATCGCACGTTGCACCACAGGTATCAGGATTGCCCCTATACCAACTGTACGTCATACTATTGCAGCTCTGTACGGTTGCTGGTTTCGTACTACTACAATAATAATCAGCAACGCCTTGTCCGAGGTTGTTTTTGCACACGACACTGCGAGCTTGTTGACCATTGTAACACGTTCCCCAGATGCCGGTACTCCAAGAATACGTCGTGCTGTTACAGCTTTCTGAGGTGGTTGGTTTTGTTCCACTATCACAATATGATTCTCCTACGATGACTCAGTCATCTCTTTCACAGAGAATAGTACGATCCCTGATACTATTGACGCATGTTCCCCAATTACCGATTTTCCATGTATATATGGTATTCATACAGCTCTGTGTGGTTGTTGGTTTTGTACTATTACAATAATAATCAGCGACGTTTTGTCCTGAACTATTTTGACAGATGACGCTGCGCGTTTGTTGACCATTGTAACACGTTCCCCAGTTACCTGTACTCCAAGAGTAATTTGTACATGCTTGTGTATTGCATGATTGGCTGGCTGGTGGCATAGTGCCACTACAATGCCAGTTATTGACAGTGACCCCGACAGTATTGCGACATTCTACGATACGAGTTTGTGTTCCGCTTCCGCAGTCCGCATTACACGTGCTCCAGGTACCAGTATACCATGCATAATTGTATGCTTGTACGCACATATTTCCTTCACGTACTAATCCGTATTCACACGTCCAGTCGCAGGTTCCAGTCTGTGAATAGACAGCATTGCTTGGTTTGTCTGTACAGTTCACACACACATTGCCAGAGAGATACTGTCCGACTCAACAGTTTTGGGTATATGGCACGCAAAGACTTCCAGAGGAATAGTAGTTTGCTTGGCATGCCCAACTACATGATCCAGCAGTTGTGTAGTAACTATTTGCAGGTGCTGATACACATGTTTGACAGGTCGTTCCATACGGATATTGTCCTATGCCACAGACATCGGCATCATATTCACAGTACCCATTTCTCTCCCGATAATTATCATCACAGGTCCAGTCACAGCTTCCACGGTCTGTATAGTATGAGTTTGATGGTCGACTATCACAGATGTAGCAATTATTGCCAGAGCCATATTGGCCATACCCACATTCATCTTCATTATCATCTTCATCGTCAGCATTTCCTACTGTAAATGTCTTTGTTCCTTCGATATCCTCATCATCTTCATCGAAGACGACGACTTTGTAGGAATAGTTATTCTTTTTAAAACGGATGAAATTACTCAATGTCTTTACTCCATCATTTGAAGAAGTGAAAGTGTATCCGTCTTCAAAATCATTGTCTATCTCGTAAAAAGAAGACGATGTCGTCTTGATCCAAGACGAAGAACTGGAGGATCGATAGAACACATCAAAATTTACCGTACCTCTGTAAGATGTATCAGTGGATGTTCCATCTCGAGCTCGTA
>Ga0172380_10006398_pt1 | contig 13716 bp, 12 predicted proteins | sample Leawe162metaG_FD_119747 | JGI IMG/M metagenome (GOLD analysis project Ga0172380, IMG submission 119747) | Leachate microbial communities from a municipal landfill in Southern Ontario, Canada - Leachate well 162 metaG | ecosystem: Engineered > Solid waste > Landfill > Unclassified | place... | reverse complement strand
CGCGTGATCAGCCTCTCGCTCATTACCTATTACTTCGGCGACGAGGCCGGCCAGGGCTTCCTGCACGGCTTCGCCGGCATGGTGCTCTTCGTCAGCGCACTGCTGCTGATCATGTCCCTCGACTCGCTCATCCAGTACGCCCTGAAAAGGCGCGGCGGCACGCCCGCTGCAAAAGTCAGTCCCCGCAATACGGCGGCAGTATCCATCCCCTCTCCCCGCACGCGGGGAGAGGGCTAGGGTGAGGGGCAAAGCCATGAATCCCATCCTGCGCACCGGCCTCATCGTCGCCGCCCTGATGATGGCCGCCAGCGTTTTCGCCGTCGTCCTGCGCCCCACGCACAAGCTGGCCGACGCCGGCCCGAAGGCCGACCTCGAAGCAATGATCCCCAAGCAATTCGGTGACTGGCGTATTGATGAATCGTTGCCGCTTGTACTTCCATCCCCCGACTTACAGGCAGAGCTAGACAAAATCTATAACCAAACACTGGCGCGAACATACACAAACAGCAAGAACCAACGGATCATGCTTTCGATCGCCTATGGCGGCGACCAAAGCGATTCGCTTTCACTTCACCGCCCCGAAGGCTGCTATCAAGGCCAAGGGTTTAGCGTGAAGAAAATTGATTCTGCTTTCCTGAGTATGTCGTTCGGCACCCTGCCAGTCGTGCGCCTTGTGGCCGATAGCGGTCACCGGCATGAGCCAATTACTTATTGGATTATTGTTGGCGAACAGAGGGCTTTGACGAATTTTGAAATGAAGAAGATCAAGCTGGGTTACGCTTTGAAAGGGGTCGTACCTGACGGCATCCTGATTCGTGTTTCGAGCATCGACCGTGACGAAACTCGGGCCTTCACAACTCATCAAGAATTCATCGACGCACTTGCACTTGCCTTGCCTTCCAATGACCGTTGGCGCGTCGTTGGTGCCGATCTGTAAGCGGCTGGGACCAATTTCTCAAACACTATGGGTAAGGGAAATCCGGCCTCGTTCTATAGTACAAGCCGGGTTCGCCAGAATCTGCCGTACTTCGTCACCGGGAGGGCGATAAGCGCACTTGGCACGCTCGGCTCGATCGTTCTGATCGTGCGGCAATTGTCGGTATCGGACTTTGGCGTGTTTTCAATCGTCGTTGGATCATCGATTGTTTTCGGACTTGTCTGTGGACTTGGCATTGAACGGCTGATTCCTCGCTATCTCTCCGAATTGCGCTCGGCGGGCGCCATGGAAAAGGTGGCGTATCTGGCCTGGCTATTTCTGTTGGCGCGAATGGTTCTCCTCCTGCCTGCCTTCTTGGTCCTGTACCTCCTTTGGGATCTGGTCGGCAGCATGCTCCAGGTCGAGTTGGACATCGGAATCTATTGGGCATCGATCGCCTATATCGGGACATTTCTGCTGGGCAAACAGAGTGCCGACACTTTGCAGGCGGTGATGAGCCATCGCGAAGCCTCGTTCGGTTACGCAGTCGATGCCGCCGTGCGGCTATTGATTCTTGGATACCTGGCACTCGGGCAAGCGCTTTCTCTCCAGGCAGCGATCTGGTCCTATGTCGCCGGGGCGGCTGCCGGGGCAGCGATATGCTTGGTCGGCATGCTGCGGGTGTTTGCCGCCAATGCGGCATCGCCTTTCCGCACTGATGAACACGGCAGCCTCAGGTTTGCCAGTGTCGCGCAATACGGATGGCATGCCTATTTGCATAACGTTGTCGGCATACCCCTGACCCCACAGGCGTTGCGGATATTCTGCGCCTCGCTGCTCGGAGCGGCTGGAGTGGCGGCACTCGGTTTCGCCCAATCGATGGCCGATTTCGTGAAGCGCTATTTGCCGGTGATCTTTCTCGGCAGCATGATCGAGCCGGCCCTGATCGGCCGCTACCGTGAAACGAAAGACTTTGCCGCGCTGAACAATTTTGCTTCCGTTGTCCTCAAGATCAATTTATTTCTTCTGCTCCCGTTGGTCGGTTGGCTGGCCATGTCGGGAGATGGCGCCCTGGAATTGGTCACGGGCGGCAAGTATGTCGAGCAGAGCTGGCTACTCATAGGGCTTCTGGCATTGCTGGCATTCGATGCGCATCGCGCCTTGCTGCATATGGTCATCATGGCAGTAGACGCGACCTGGCTTCTCGTCCTGAGCCAGTTCTGGCCATCCATCATGTTGGCCGGATTGCTGATGCTGGTTTTCTACCAGGGGCTGGTCGGCTTGCTGATTGGTCTGGCAATCATCGTAGGGTTCGTCAATTTTCTGCTTGTCCGTCAGCTTCGCAACTGCGGCCACGACTATCGAGTCGATTGGCCGGGCATCGCTCGGATTGCCATCAATGCCGCTGCCGGCAGTGCCATCGGCCTGCTGATCTCCCGATCGATCGAAGGCTGGCCGGGTTCGTTGCTTGCGGCAGCCGCGGTGTGCATCGTGTTTCTTGTCATCGGCCATTGGCATAAAGCCTTCGGTGCCGATGAACGAGACCTGATCAACAAACTGCTCGGGAGACCGCTATGGGTCTGGTGAAAGGTTCGACCCTGCAGGGTGTTGGAGGCACTCGGCTCGCCCTCGCGCTCCAGATACTGCTGATCGGTGCACTCGCCGTACTTCTTGGCCTGATCTCCTCTACCGCCAATCCGCTGCTGATCGCGCTGGCTGTGGGGTCGATAGGTGGCATTTTCCTGCTTGCCAACCCGCGGCTGATCGTCTGGATCGTGCTGGTGGCTGGTCTGGCCGGTGGCGCTCTCGTGTCGCTGGCGGGGGCGCAATTCTCGAAGCTGCCCTGGGGCGTCGTGATCCTGTCTTTCCTTCTGTGGGGGCCTGTCTTGTTCAGCTTGATGAAGGGAACCCGACCGCCGGGCTTCATCATGTTGCTGTTTGCCTTCACAGTGCTGGCGGTTGTTTCCTCGCTGATACAAATGCATTCATTCGGTGAGTTCATTGCCGGCTTCAAGCGGTATTTTCAGGCGTATGGTCTGCTGCTTGCCTTGGCCTTGATCCCTTTCGCGTCCAAGGATGTCAAGCAGTGGCTGACTGCATCGGCCGTGATCGCAGTAGTGCAATTGCCATTCGCCCTGTATGAACGCCTCGTCCTGGTGCCGCTGCGTGGCGGCCTTGAGAGCGGCAAGGCGGAGGTCACCGACGTCGTTGCCGGCACGTTCGGCGCCAACATGGAAGGCGGCAGCCCAAACAGCCTGATGGTGGCCTATCTCCTGTTTGCCATCGCGTTTGCCTACATGCGCTGGCGGGAAGGATTGTTACCGGGCTGGAAAACAATCCTGTTCGCGATCCCCTGTTTCATACCCCTGTTCCTCGGTGAAACGAAGATCGTCCTTGTGCTGGTCCCCTTGATCCTGCTGGTGCTGCATCGCAAGGAGGCATTCAGCCGGCCGGCTATTTTCCTATTTGTCACGCTCATGGGAGCCGGTCTGGTAACCCTGTTCGCCTTCGTATATGCCGAACTGATGTGGCACCGGCCGCTGACTGACGTGGTGGAAGAGACGATTGCCTACAACTTCCTGCACAAGGGGCACGGTCATGCATTCCTCAACCGTACGACAGTGCTGCTGTTCTGGTGGCAGAAACAGAGCCTGGCCGATCCGGTCGGATTTCTGCTCGGCCACGGCATTGGCAGCGCTTACACGGGCGTGATGTCCTTTTCGGTTGGCCATATTGCCGCGACGTATTTGGGCTACGGCATCGACCTGACAACGCTATCCCTGCTGCTCTGGGAGGTCGGGGTGATCGGTCTCGCGCTGCATCTGGCGATCTTTTTCATGGCCTGGAAGGCGGCCGGCCGCCTGGCGCGCTCGGCGCGCGATCCGGCGGTACGCGCGGATGCCATGTCGATCCAGGCCGCCATTGCCGTCTTCCTGCTGTTCCACTACTACACGAACAGCATTATTTCCCTGCTGTCCGGCGAATTGATGATTGCCGTGGTTTTGGGCTACTTGGGCTACTTGGTACGCACGGCGGAGGTGTCGAAATGAGTCGCCGCCCTTCGGCACTGGCTGCGCTGTTTCTTGCCGGCGTTTGGCTGGCCGCATCGCCTGCGCAGCTCATGGCCGGATGCGGTGGCAGCGAGAAAGTCGGCACCAGCGAGACGGCAAGCATTGGCGTCGATTCTCCTTCCCCGCTGCGTCGCATCGAGCCGCACTTTTTCGGATTCAGCTTCGTGTCGGTGGAGTTCCAGGATTCAATGTGGAACGTGGCCTCCAGGCGCGTCGAGAGCGAAGCGGTCAAATGGCTCAAGGACTTCCCGGGCGCGGTCTATCGCTATCCGGGCGGCACGGAATCGAATTACTTCGACTGGAAGGCAGCGGTCGGCATGCCCGATACGCGACCCGGCCGCAAGCTGGTGAAGTGGAAGGACTCCGTCGTCGCGAAATTCGGTCTGGACGAATATCTGGCGTTCGTGCGCGAAGTCGGCGGGCAGCCCTGGTATGTGGCCAACCTGTACGGCGAATTCGGCAAGGAAGGCGATACGCAGAAGCTGGCCGACGAAGCCGGCCAGCTCGCGGCATATCTGCGCGGCAGGGGTGTCGTGCTGCGCTGGGAACTCGGCAATGAACTGGATCGCGGGGATTATGGATGGGCCGTCGGCAAGTATGTCGACAAGGCGCGGCGTGTCGCCGAAGCTATCCGTCTTGCCGACCCGCAGGCGCGCTTCGTCGCGCTCATGGAAGACTACGACGCGCACTGGCGCTGGCGCCGCATGCGGGCGAGCGACTACAACCGCGAGGTGGCGACGGCGCTCGGCGATCTCGCCAGCGAGTATGCCCAGCATTCCTACTACGACGGCGTCAACGTCGAGGTGCCGCTTTCCGTGCCGAACCGGGTCGCGCAGCTATGCCAGGGCATCGATGCCGCCGCCCAGGCAAAACCGCAAGCCGGCGGCATCGGCATCTGGGTCACCGAACATGCCCGCCAGCCGGTCAAGAGCGCCAAAAATGCGGACTGGCGGCCTACCTGGTCGCATAGCGCAAACCTCGCGGCGGCGCTGGGTGTCGCCGATTTAATGATCGCCGCTGCGCAGGTACCCGAAGTGAACGGGCTGTTCGTGCATGCCTTGCACGGTCTCGACGTGCCGTGGCCGATGTTCCACAAGAGCGAAGGCGGCGCCCGGATCCATCCCAGCGCGGTGTTCCATGCCCTGCACCTGTTGCGGCAAAGCATGGAGCCCGAAGTGCTGCGCACCGTAACGCGCAGCCCGAACAAGAGCAATTACGCCGGCGGCTATGACGTGCGCGCCACGGTCATGGCGGATGCGGCGCGAACCCGCTGGACCGTCTGGGCGGTGAATCGTTCCGACCGTGAGCAGGCCGTCGTGCTGAGAATCCCGGCTCTGGCGGGGCGGCAAATGCGGGCCGGCATGCGGGTTCTCGGCGACGAGAACCTCAAGGCCAACAATTACCTCGACGGCAAGCGCCTGCAGCCGCGCGACCTGCCGCACGCCGATCTCGCCTTCGGCGCCGACGGCAGCGCGGCCATCGTGATCCCCCCCCAATCCATCGCGGTCGTCAGACTCGCATCCCGGTGAGCGTCATGCGCATCTTCTATTTCGCGGCTGACTGTTTCCCCGCGTGGCGTGTGGACCTGGTCGAACTGTTCGCCGTCCAGCTGCGCGCGCGCGGCGTCGATACCGTCTGGCAGCTGCGGTGCGACGAAGCGGGCGGACTGCGGCGTGCCGAAATGCACGGGCAGACCGCCCTGCTGCCGATCACGCTCGGCCGGAAGAGCGCGCTCCGCAAGCTGCTGAACCGGATTCTCGAGCCGCTGACCGAATGCCTGGTCTTCCTCCGTCTGCTATTTGGCCCGCGCTACGACGTCATCCAGGTGCGCGACGACCGCTACACGGCTGCATTCTTCGCGCTGCTGGCGGCGCGACTGCGCGGCGCCCGGTTCACCTACTGGCTTTCCTTCCCCTTTCCCGAGCACGATCTGACCATGGCGCAGGATGCCGCGGGCGCGCGCAAATGGTTCCTGCGGCTGCGCGGCACGCTGGCGCGCTGGTGGCTGTACCGCCGCATCCTGCCGGCGGCCGACCACGTCTTCGTTCAAAGCGGGAAGATGAAGGAAAACCTCGCTGCGCAGGGCGTGCCGGCGGACAAGATGACACCGGTGCCCATGGGCATCCCGCCGCATCTGCTGGATCTGACTGCTGGCCATCGCCCGGAGGTCGTGCCCGGCCGGATCGTCTATCTGGGCACCCTCGCCGCCAGCCGGCGGCTCGAAACGCTGGTGGAGGCATTCGTGCTTGTGCGGCAGGGCCATCCCGAAGCCACGCTGCTGATGGTCGGAGAGGGGGATTTCCCGCACGAACGCGATGCGCTCGAACGGCTCGCCGCGCGGCTCGGCGTTGGCGAAGCTGTCCGGTTCACGGGCTTCCTGCCCATGAAGGAGGCCTGGGAACTGGTGTTGTCCTCTGCGGTATGCATCTCGCCGTTTGCTCCATCCGCGACCCTGGACGTAGCGTCGCCCACCAAGCTCATCGAATACCTGGCGCTGGCGAAGCCCACCGTGGCGAACACGCATCCGGAACAAACCGCCGTACTGGAAGCGAGCGGCGCCGGCATCCTCGTCGATTGGAGCGCGCAGGCGTTCGCCGCCGGCATTGCCCGCGCGCTCGACGATCCGCAAGCAGCGGCGACCATGGCCGCGCGCGGGCCGGCCTGGGTGCGCGCCCATCGCACCTACGACCGGATCGCCGACGCCGTACATGCGCGCTATGCCGCGTTGCTGGCGCTTGGCAGAGCCGGCGGCACGCCTGACGAAATCGCATTGAAGGAGTAAGTGCAAGTGGTGCAATGCCTCTATATCTGCGGCGCCGGGCATTCCGGCTCGACCCTGCTCGACATGCTGCTCGGCAGCCATTCGAAGGTCGCCTCGCTCGGCGAGATCATCAACCTGCCGATGGACCTGGCGACCAACAGCACCTGCACCTGCGGCCAGAAGGTGCGCGAATGCGAACTCTGGTCAGAGGTGACGCGCGAATTCGAAATCCGGCAGGGGCTGGATCTCGAACGGAACCCCTACGCCTTGAATCTCGGGCCGATCTACGCGGCGGCGGGCGACCCGCGCGTGACCGGCGGCCTCTACCGTATCCGCCGCAGGCTCGGCACGGGACTGCATTACCTTGAGTTGCGCGCCGGGCTGTACGGTGCGTTGCGGCCGCTGCTGCCGACAATCTACAAGGGTCTGGAAAACAACCTGCTGCTCTACGACATCGTCGGCGAGCGGCTCGGCGCCGAATTCGTCGTCGATTCGTCGAAGGTCTACACGAAGGCGGTCGGCCTGAGCAAGCTGGCGCCGGAGCGCGTGAAGATCATCCTGCTGATCCGCGACGGCCGGGCCGTGTATTACTCGATGCTCAAGCGCAATTACGAGCGCATGTTCAGCCTCGCCTCCTGGTACACACACTTCCGGCGCGCCCTGCCGTTGATCGAGCGGCACGTCCCGGCCGGCAACGTGCTCACGGTCAGGTATGAAGACCTGGCGACTGCGCCGGAACGGGAGCTGCGCCGCATCTGCGAGTTCGCCGGCATCGAATTCGAGCCCGCCATGCTGGACATGAAGTCCAAGGTGCACCACAACATCAATGGCAACAACATGCGTTTCTCCAATAGCTCGGACATCCGGCTGGACACCTCCTGGGAGAGCAAGCTGGACGACGCGGAGCGTGCTTTCTTCGAGGCGCGGGCCGGCTGGCTCAACCGCAAGCTGGGGTATCGATGATGCAAGGGTTGCCCGCGATCAGCGCGCTGTGGGTCGGCAAGGAACTCTCGCCGCTGGAGCGGCTCACGGCCGCCTCCTTCCTCGCCCATGGCCATCCATTTCACCTGTATGCCTATCAGCCGGTCGCGAACGTGCCGCCGGGCGTGACGCTGGCCGACGCGAACGCAATCGTCCCGGAGCGCGACATATTTCTCAGCCACGGCGGCTATGCGCATTTCGCCGACTGGTTCCGCTGGCGGATGCTGAAGGAGCGCGGCGGATTCTGGGTGGACATGGACGTCGTCTGCCTGCGGCCGTTTGTGTTTGAACGCGAGGTGGTGTTCGGTTACGAGGCCGGCAAGCTGCCCAACGTGGCCGTCATGCGTTTTCCCGCCGGACATCCGGTCTGCGCCGAGATGGAAAGCCGCTGCAACGCGCCGAACGACTTCCGTCCGGGAGACACGCTGCGCGACAAGCTGCGGAAGGCCGTGCGCCGCCATCTGCTCGGCAACCGGCGCGGCCGGGTGCGCTGGGGAGAAGCGGGGGGGCCGTCGGGATTCCGCCGCGCCCTGGCGCAGTGCGGTCTGCAGGACGCAGGCCTGCCCTTCACCTATTTCTATCCGGTCACCTGGCAGAACGCCGCCTGTCTGTTCGACCGGACGCTGGCGCGCGACGAGGCGCTGTTTGCCGACACCCACGCTGTCCATCTCTGGAACGAGATACTGCGGCAGGAAAAGATCGACAAGCGGGGGCCGTTCGTCAAAGGGAGTTTCATTTCGAGCATGCTCGAACGCTACGGCGTCTGAGCAAGCTGCATGCAGGATCAGGGAGGGAAGATGTACACAAAGGCCAAGCTGTGGGTCATGGAGAGGTCACGCAATGCGAAATTGCAGCAGTTCTTTTCGCGCTACGCCGGCGGGCCGGTGCTGGATGTCGGCGTCTCGGGCAACAACTGGTCGGAGATGGAAAACGTCTTCCTCAAGAATTTCCGCGGCCAGCCGGCCGAGTACACGGCATTGGGCATCGAAGATCTGAGCGAGCTAGCCCGGCATTATCCGGACAGGAGATTCGTGCGTTATTCGGGTGGTCGGTTTCCATTCGACGACGGCGAGTTCGAATGGGTCTATTCGAATGCCGTCATCGAGCATGTGGGCGACCGGGATGCGCAGATCGCTTTTCTGAACGAAATGCTCAGGGTCGCGAAGAACGTCTTCTTCACGACGCCGAACAAATGGTTTCCGATCGAAAGCCATACCAACGTGCTGCTCTTGCATTACTTTCCGGACCGGTTCTACCGCTGGTGCGAACAGCGGAAGCTTTACTGGAACAGGGAAACCCTCAATCTCCTGGGCGCGGGCGACCTGCGCGAAGTGCTGTCTTGCTCCACCGCCAGGGAAGCGCAGGTGATCCGCAACCGCCTGGCCGGGCTGACCATGACGTTCTCGGCAGTCTGCACCGCCCGGCCGGACGGCGCATGAAGATTCTCCTCGCCAACAAGTTCTTCTTCCGCAACGGCGGCTCGGAAGTGGTGATGTTCCAGGAGCGGGACTTCCTGCTGCGCGGGGGGCACGAGGTCGTCGACTTCTCCATGCAGGACGAGCGTAACTTCGAGAGTGCGCATGCGGGCCACTTCGCCGCCCGGCAGGATTACCGCGGCGGCGGCAAACTCGGCAAACTGAAGTCGGCGCTCGCCTTCGTCCATTCGCCCGAGGCGGTGCACAGGATCGGCGCGCTGATCGACGCCACCCGGCCCGACCTGGTCCATTGCCACAACATCTACCACCAGCTCACGCCTTCCATCATCGGCGCGGCGAAGGCGCGCGGCGTGCCGGTGGCGCTGACTTTGCACGACTACAAGCCGGTCTGCCCGGCCTACACCCGGTTGCAGAACGGCAAGCCCTGTTCGGAATGCCTCGACGGCAGCTTCGCGCCGGTGCTCCGGCATCGCTGCGCAGAGGGCTCGCTGGGCAAGAGCGCCCTTCTGTACGCCGAAGCAGTCGTGCAGCGCCGACTGGGCAATTATGAAAAAGTGGATCGCTTCATCGCGCCGAGCCGCTTCATGGCGGACTCGGTGGCGCGCCGCTTTCCCGGCGAACGAGTGGCGCTGCTCTACAACGGCGTGGATACGGCGAATACCCCTGCGGAGGGCAGGGACGAGGGCTATGCGCTTTTCCTCGGCCGCCTTTCGCACGAGAAAGGCGTGGCCACCCTGCTGCGCGCGCATGCCGCAACGGGATCGCGCTGGCCGCTGGTGATCGCCGGCACCGGGCCCTTGCGCGATGACTTAATGGCGCAATACAAACATGCGAAATTTGCCGGGCACCTTTCCGGCGATGCGCTGAAGCAGGCGCTGGCCGGCGCGGCGCTGGTGGTAGTGCCCTCGGAATGGCACGAGAACTGCCCGATGTCGGTGCTGGAGGCGATGGCCTGCGGCAAACCGGTGGTGGGCAGCCGCATGGGCGGCATCCCCGAGCTGGTGGCCGAGGGCGAGACGGGCCTGCTGTTCGAGGCGGGCAATGCCGGGGAACTGGGCGCCTGCCTCGACCGCCTGATGGGCGACGCAGCGCTGCGGCAGCGCATGGGGCGGGCGGCGCGCGGGCGGGCCGAGCGCGAGTTTTCCCTGGAGCAGCACGACGCCGGACTGATGGAAATCTACGAGACGCTGGTTCGAACCGGCGCGTGAACGTTGGACAACAGAGAGACCCACATGAACGACACGGCACCCTACCCGACGGACGTTTCGATCATCACCACGTACCGCTGCCAGATGCGCTGCAAGATGTGCGACATCTGGGAGAACCCCACGGACAGGCGGCAGGAGATCGCGGCGAAGGAGCTGGAGATCCTGCCGGACTTCAAGTTCGTGAACATCACCGGCGGCGAGCCCTTCGTGCGGCGCGACCTGGAGGACATCGTCGAGGTGATGATGAAGAAGTCGCCGCGCATCGTGATCTCCACCTCGGGCTGGCACACGGATCGCATCTTCAGAATGGCGGAGCGCTTCCCGGACATCGGCATCCGCGTCAGCATCGAGGGGCTGTCACAGAAGAACGACGAGCTGCGCGGCCGCGACGGCAGCTTCGACCGCGGCCTGCGCGTGCTGCTGACGCTGAAGGAAATGGGCATCAAGGACATCGGCTACGGCTGCACGGTGTCGAACCACAACTCGGCCGACATGCTCTGGCTCTACAAGCTCTCGCGCGAGCTGGGCATGGAGTTCGCCACGGCGGCCTTCCACAACAGCTACTACTTCCACAAGGACGACAACGAGATCACCAACAAGGACGAGGTGATCGGCAATTTCCACAAGCTGATCGAGCTGCTGCTGAAGGAAAACAGCCCGAAGAGCTGGTTCCGCGCTTTTTTCAACCTGGGGCTGATCAACTACATCCGCGGCAAGCCGCGCATGCTGCCCTGCGAGGCGGGCACGGCGAACTTCTTCATCGAGCCCTACGGCGAGGTGTATCCGTGCAACGGGCTGGAAGAGCGCTACTGGAAGGAGTCGATGGGCAACATCCGCGAAGCGGCGAGCTTCGCGGCGCTGTGGAACAGCGAACAGGCGCAGAAGGTGCGCGGCCTCGTGCGCACCTGCCCGAAGAACTGCTGGATGGTCGGCACGGCGGCACCGGTGATGAAGAAGTACATCGCGCACCCGGCGAAGTGGGTGGCGAAGAACAAGCTGAAATCGCTGCTGGGCAAGCCGGTGTGCATCGACGACATCCCGAAGTGCGACGTCGGCCAGGACCCGCGCCAGGGCGACCTGCGCGAGGGCGGCGGCGGCAGCGTGCAGGTGATGAAGCGCATCGAGCCGGTGAAGCTGAGCGAGGCCGAGCTGGCGGACATGCTGCGGACGGATTGAAATGACTTCATGCGCGTGATGTTTCTCGGCCTGCGCGGCTTCCCGGAGGTGCAGGGCGGCGTGGAGACGCATGCCCAGCATCTGTGTCCGATCCTCGCCGGGCTGGGCTGCGAGGTGGAGGTGGTCGTGCGCTCGCCCTACATGCCGGCGGAGAAGGGCGCGGGCTGGCGCGGGGTGCGCTACGTGCGCGTGTGGTCGCCGAAGTCGAAGGGGCTGGAGGCGATCGTGCATACCTTCCTCGGCGTGCTGGTGGCGGCCGTGCGCCGGCCGGACGTGCTGCACATCCAGGCCATCGGCCCGGCGCTGATGGCGCCGCTGGCGCGGCTGCTGGGCCTGCGAGTGGTGGTGACGCACCACGGCCCGGACTACGACCGGCAGAAGTGGGGGCGCTTCGCCAGGTGGGCGCTGCGCACGGGCGAGCGGCTGGGCATGCGCTGGAGCAATGGGCGCATCGTCATCTCGCAGGTGATCCGCAAGCTGGTGCGCGAGAAGCACGGCGTCGAGTCGACGCTGATTCCCAACGGCGTGACGCTGCCCGAGCTGCCCGAAACACTGGACGCGCTGGCGCGCTTCGGCCTGGCGCCGCGCCGCTACGTGCTGCTGGTGAGCCGGCTGGTGCCGGAGAAGCGGCACTTCGACCTGCTGCAGGCCTTCTCGCAGGCGGGGATGGCGGGCTGGAAGCTGGTGTTCGTCGGGGCATCGGACCATCCCGATGCCTACCAGCACAGCCTGATCGAGGCGGCCGCGGCGAATCCCGACGTGGCGATGACCGGCTTCCAGAGCGGGCTGGCGCTGCGCGAGCTGTACGCGCATGCGGGGCTGTTCGTGCTGCCCTCCTCGCACGAGGGACTGCCGATCGCATTGCTGGAGGCGCTGAGCTACGGGCTGCCGGCGCTGGCGAGCGACATCCCGGCGAATGTGGAGGTGGGCCTGCCGGAGGCGCAGTATTTTCCGCTGGGGGATGTCGCCGCGCTGGCGCGCGGCATGCGGGCGCTGGCGGCGGAGAAGCTGGATGCGCATGTGGTGAGCGCGCGGCGCGAGTGGGTGGCGAGCCGCTACGACTGGCGGCGCATCGCGGAGCGGACGCTGGCGGTTTATCGGGAGGTCGTCGGGCAGGTTTGAGCGCCGTGTTGCGGGGACTGACTTTTGGTTGGGGGGGAAGTCAGCTGGATTCCGGCTTTCGCCGGAACGACGGGCTATCAGCCTGCGCCGGAATGACGGGGGCAAGGCATGGGCCGATTGGATGATTGTCTTCGCCGGTAAATCGGACAGCCTGTCGCCGGCCTGTCATATCGGGGCAATCCTTCATCCGCATACTCTGCAGATTCGTTACCCGGAAAAGGAGAGGCTTCGTGCGCAAGACGAATCTGGCCGCAGTTGAAGAGGCGGCAATGGCGAAGGAAATGGATCCGGTCAGCACGGACATCACCTGGCATCGCGGCAAGGTGACGCGCGAAGAGCGCGTGCACAAGATGGGCCAGGATGCGGCGACGATCTGGCTGACGGGGCTGTCCGGCTCGGGCAAGTCGACGCTGGCCTTCGAGATGGAGCGGCGCCTGCTGGACCTGGGGCATGTGGCCTATGTGCTGGACGGCGACAACGTGCGCCACGGGCTCTCGCGCGACCTGGGTTTTTCGCCGGAACACCGCGCGGAAAACATCCGCCGCATCGCCGAGGTGGCGAAGCTGTTCAACGACGCGGGCATCATCCTGATCACGGCCTTCATCTCGCCCTACCGCGAGGACCGCGACATGGCGCGGCAGATCATCGGCTCGTCGCGTTTCGTGGAGACGCACCTGGCCACCGACATCGCCGTGTGCGAATCGCGCGATCCGAAGGGGCTGTACAAGAAGGCGCGCGCCGGCGAGCTGCCGGGCTTCACGGGAATTTCCGCGCCCTACGAGCCGCCCCTCTCGCCCGAGATCCGGCTGGACACGGGAGCGCTCTCCATCGAGGAGAGCATCGAACGCCTGGTTGGCCTGGCCCTCCCCCGCCTGAGGAATTTCCGCCAGCCGATGTAGGCCGCGCTCGCCATATCGGCGCGTGTCCGCTCGTCACCCCGGCGCAGGCCGCATTTTCGTCATGCCGGCGCAGGCCGGTATCCAGTTCCGGGGTTGTCCCCTTGATGACGGCCGCTCTGGATTCCGGCTTTCGCCGGAATGACGGG
>Ga0172380_10006397_pt1 | contig 13717 bp, 13 predicted proteins | sample Leawe162metaG_FD_119747 | JGI IMG/M metagenome (GOLD analysis project Ga0172380, IMG submission 119747) | Leachate microbial communities from a municipal landfill in Southern Ontario, Canada - Leachate well 162 metaG | ecosystem: Engineered > Solid waste > Landfill > Unclassified | place... | reverse complement strand
TGCTTCAACCGCACCGAGATAGCCCTCTTTGCGGTCAGTCTGGTAGCAGAAACTAAAATACCGCTTAATTGATATTTTCTCATTTCGATATTCAAGATAGTGCCCAGGCTCTAGCTCTTTTATCCCCTCAATCAAAGTCTCCGGTCCCTGAACTGATCCGTTCTCAAAATATCTTCCCAATGCTTTATTATTGATATTCTTTTTGATCACTTCCGATCTGATTAAAGCCCTCACTTCTGACGCAAAAACGATTTTGCCTGCTTCAGAGTAGAAATAAAAAGGTTTTATTCCGAAACGATCTCTGGCTGCAAAAAGAGTCTTTTCTCGACTATCCCAAATTGCAAATGCGAACATCCCTTGCAGATATTTCAGACAGTCTTTGCCATACTTTTCATAGAGCGATATTATCACCTCTGTATCAGTTCTTGACTTAAACCGAGCGCCCTCTCTTTCTAAGTCTTTTCTTATTTCCAGGTAATTATATATTTCACCGTTATACGTAATGTGAAGAGTTTTTGCCTTGTTGGACATTGGCTGATGTCCGTTCTTTGAAAGATCGACAACTGATAGTCTCCTGTGCCCAAGACAGCACTCGCTACTCAGAAAAAAGCCTTCGTCGTCAGGGCCACGATGCTTGAGGGCATGAGTGATTTTTTCACTAACTGAGCTTGGATAACCTATTGTGCCAGCAATACCACACATCTTTACTTTACGATTAATTACTAGAGCGTAGTATAGGTGATTATTTTACGCTTGGGAAGACTTCATTTTCCCGTTTGGTAAAAAAATTAGCAAGAAAAATAATGACAGCCATCACAACAAGCGACTTGATAATCCAACTTAAGATTTCAGCAAAACCTTCCTCAGCCTTAAAAGCGTAGAATCCGACATATGGTATCCATGCCCACCAGAGAGGCGACTGGAAAGATAAAAGGAAGATATTTTTATAGAGAAAACCAATCAGAAGGCCAAAGATAAACATACATATTATGGCTCCTATTCTGCCAAAATTGACATACATCTCCCCCAGAAGAGAAATATTCATTACTGTATTTGTAAGTAGTTGGCCAGTATATTGCTCGAATAAAGCCTGCCCTCCGGCAGTCTGCTTATTTTTGTCAAAAAATCTTGGGACAATCGACATATAGAGGCCCCTCGAGATTGTTTGGCCATAAGCATATGGTTCGAAGAGTGGAACATAATTCATAACATCATTAACGATCCAACCCTGATTGAACCTTGGCAGACTATCACTGAATTTGGTAATGTCTCCCTGAAAACTTAAATCACCGATTTGCTGGAACATTGAATCTTTGAGAAGTGTTAACGACTCTAGCGGCGAACTATTTTGATCTATTATTTGACGATATACCGGTTTAGCGCCCTGCAGAATAAATAAGAAACTAAGGCAGACAACAAGCATGGGGACAATAAATTTACGGAGATTGTAGCGATAAAAGACGATAAAAATGAATGCTGCAACCCAGATGATCAATTCGTGAAACATCGCACTCTGCAAAGCGACAATAAATTCTAATATGAAGATAACCACTCCGTAGAATACCCACCTTTTATTTTTAGCTAGAATTAATGAGAAAAATCCGACGTACCTTAAGTTGCCTAGCAAAACGAAGAAAAATGAGAGTTAACTTGGCAACGATCCCTTAGGGATTATCCAAAAAATTAAGCCTGTCCAGCAAAGTAGTTCTGTATATTTGGTCCAACCGCTGCTAGCGTGGTTGTTGTGCCTGGACTCTTTCGAAGCGCGAGAGCCAAAATGATAGCCAAAATATACGGCAATACAGGCAGGAATAATAAAAGATAAATAATCCGGATAATCATACCTCGGGATAGAATATTGTGCTTGAGTATTGGGGTAAAAGTAAAGAAATAAAGAGATGAGAAAGAATTGCAGGAAATAGTTTAAAATCATCAGATGCCCGAACGGAATCCGAGTTTTCAACATTACAAATATATCAGTCACTGTCAGAAATGAAAAAAGAATACCAACAAATATCCAGACGTTTAATTTGCCAAAAAACGGCATTAGAAGAAGAGACGCTAGCGACAGGAGAGAAAATAGGGCCAATCTGTTGTTTGAAATTTTTCCGAGAGCTTTTCTCATTTACCAACCATATTACAACTAAATATATTAAGGGATTATGACTCGATCTGTTCTCTTTGCTTATCTAACTATTATAGCCTATTTTTCATGTTGGGGTTATTTTTCCGGCAAAAAATTGCTCTGCTGCAGCAACTCCTTTACATCCCCTGCCACCCTGCGAATTGAGAAAGGAATTATTTTCTTTTTTACTGCTCTCTTCATCCTATTAAGAAGTTTCTCATCGTCAATTAATCGCGAGAGACACAGTTTAAGACCCTCGATATCTCCTCTATGGTACAGCAATCCGGTAACATCAGGCTCGATTAGATCAGGATGGCACGCACAACCATCGCTGACGATTGCAGTCAATCCGCTAGCAAAGGCCTCATTAACTACTAATCCCCATGTTTCGTTTTCTGACGGCAATATTAAAGCATCTGCAACTGCATAGTACATTGGTAGAGCAGACTGATTAATAAACCCGAAAAACTTAATGTTTGCACAAGTTGATGCTTGGATCTTGCAAACTTTTTCCAATGGTCCTGCACCAACAATTAGCAGGTAGTCATTTTTGCCATAAACTAATTTAAAGGCCTGAATCACATCCTCTGGCCTTTTCCTTTTGATAAGCTTTCCGCAGAAGAGAAAAACTCTGGATGCCCCACCTATCCCGAGCTTCTTTCTATAATAATCTTGCCTTTTCATAAACTTGATAGACTTTTGCATAAAATAATCATTATCAATGGAATGCCGAGATAGTATAATTTTATTCTCATTCACTGCATGTTCTAAAAGATATTTTTTATGGTTAGCCCCTACTGCCAAGAAATGATCGATCTGGCGAAACACCAGCCACAAAATTGGCCATTTGATTATCCTTTTGAGTGGAAGACGGAAAAAATAGGATAGATTGCCTTTTTTGTAATCTGCCTCAATGGTATCTCCCCGATAAATCAGCGGAATTTTCATCATTTTAGCAGTAAGCAATGTCCGCCAAAACAATAGTGTATCCCAGCCAGCAAAGAGAAGAATGTGAGTAATTTTATCTTTCTTAAAGAGTGACCTCAGATTCGCAATGTCAGTCAACCTTCTAACTGGTTCATCTCCCAGTATGTGGTATTCATATCCTCTAGTCAGATCTATATCCCAGCTTATGGACTTGCCGAACTCTTTGTCTTGCTTGTTTGCCAACCCCTGATTTGAAGCATAATACACAACACAATCAATGCCTATGTTTGTGATTTCCCTGAAAATTGGCGCCTGATATTGGATGAGATGGGTAGCAACAATGGCTAGTTTTGGTTTTATGCTGTCGCACTCTGCTGGCATATGCCTAACCTCTTTTCCCATCTATTTCTATTTTCTTGTGTTTTTGGCAATCTGGATAAAAGATAAAATCTTCCTCTGATCTGCTGGATAAAAAATATCGGTATTTGCTAGAGATATTTTTAACAATTCTTGGGATTTGTACTTTATCAGACGTATTATGATAAGCGCTAATTGATATTACAGGTAGAAACTTCGCTATGATTTTAGCCGCTCCTAACAGAACTTTTTTTTCATACCCTTCGACATCGATTTTTATAAAATCAACCCTTTTAATTCCCTTCTCCCTAACATAATCATCGAGTTTGACCACTTCAATTTCTTCTCTCTCTGCATAGCTATCTTTCATTTTCCGGTTAAAGCTAGTCCCGATAATCGAATTCGAAACCGAGAATTCATTTGATTTACTGATCAAGGTGAGCATATTTTCATCACCTAATGCAAGTTTTTCCAGGGTAATATTAGGTTTTTTGCCAATAATTTTATGAAAGACAGAACAAGTTCTCTCTACTGGCTCAAAAGCAATAATTTTGCCGGCTGGAGAGAGCTGGCTCGCGAGGAGAGAAAATAGACCAATGTTCGCACCGGCATCTATTATCGTATCGCCGTCCTTGATAAAATCTTTGGCGTGATACTGGTCTGTCAGAAATATGTGATTGAAGGTGCTATTCAGATTGCAGAACTTAATCAACTTCTGAGTTGAAAGACCCAAAATCAAAAGGAACACCCTTAGATTTATTTTGCCGGTTAGGAAAAAAAGGGGGGCTAATATTATTCGTTTATAAATTTTTCCGAATACCTTGCTCTTGCCGTTTTTATAAAGAAAAGCATTAATTTTGATTACTTTTTCAATCATTTGTCCTTATATGATTCGTTCTTAATCTAACAGTAAATAATAAACCGGTAAAGCAGAAACCGCGCGGGCCCGATATTTCAAACTTTGGCTTGGCTAAAGACTATTCAAACTTTCAGCCAGTATTTTTGTGATTGATTTGGCTGAAAATGTATTTAGAACTCGTTTATCAATCTGTTCAGGCTTAAAATTTTTAACAAAGCTTTGAAACTCCTGCCAGGCTTTAACAAATTCTTTCTCTAGACCATCCCAGTCTGGCTGATTGTCAAGTTCAACAACCACACCGGCTCGTGCTTCTTTGATTGCTGATACCGCCGCACTATGGGTATTTAAAATCGCAAAGACAGGTTTTCTGACTAGCATTGCTTCCCAAACTTTTGAGGGCGTGTAATGCGGCTGAGTACTCCCGAGAATAAAAACGCCATCTGCAGAGGCTAAATTGGCTAATACCCTTGAATGGGCAATGCGTTCCGGATACTCAAAAATTATTTTATTCCAAAGACCATACTTTTCAGCCATCGGTTTGATATTGTAGCCCTCCGGATCGTTAGTTGTTTGTCCGGTTCCAATCAAATGTATTTCTAGTCTACTAAAAACATCTTCATTTTGAGAGATAATTTTAAGAACCATCTCTAAGATCTCAACAGACTTCGGAAGAAGGGCGCCGGCATAAATTAGTTGAAATTTGTTCTTCTGGACTAGAAATAGAGGCTTGATTGTTGCCGTTTCTTTCTCGAATAACTTAGCTGTAATATCTACGCCATAAGGCATAGCTGCGAATTTACAAGTTTTGTCTAAATTATTATTCCTCGAGATAGTGCCCTGATAATAACTGGCAGCCACTCCGGTTATCAATGAGGCCTTACGAATAGCAAATGGCTCTAATATCTTTGCAAGAGCTCTGCTAAACCAAGCCCTTGAAAACATAGTTTTGCTTCCGGGAAACTCATGAACCCAGGGATCTATATAATCGATTCCGAAACGAATTTTTCGAAAATAGTGGACTAATCTTCCAAGAAGAGCCGTATAAAAGGGCGGAATAGGGATATAAATAAAATCGATCTTTTCTTTTTTAGTGATGGCAAAAATTCTGAATAATATTTGAAAAAAAGACCTGAGGCCAATATCGCCGACCAGTCTGAACTTTCCGACCTTGATAACAGGAAAAGCATTAACTTTTTCTATTCGCAAGGAGGGGGAAAGTTGTTTCTCAAGATCCAGATCAAGTGTCTCTTCGTAAAATTTTTCCTTGACAGTGATAACAACCGGCTCCCAACCAAAACAGGGTAAATATTTTGCAAAAAGCCTGCTGCGATGAACGGCAGTCAAATTTGATGGCGGAAAATGGGGGGCGATAATGATAATTTTTTTCATCTTTAGAACTCTTTAAACCAATCCCAGTTTCTTTGATCATCTGCAATCTTTTCAAGTGCTATCATTGAATAATCAAGCTCTGAGCCAGCGATGCTTGAGTTAAAAATTTTTAGCCTGAATTTCGCCGGAACCAATGACGCTGCTGCTCTAAGAGGGCCTACGCCAATTTTCTTAAGCTTTTTCGCTGTCGTATTTTGACAAGCTATGCCGCCGCATAATTTATAACATGGATAGTTCAAGAGATATTTCGCCGCCTTTTTGATAGCTGGTAGATGGACATCGTCAATAACAATTGTTCCGCCAATTTTGATCAGCCGGTTGAGGTAGAAGAAATCTAAAAGAAAGTGGTCAAACGTATGCCAACCATCAATAAAGGCAAAATCAAACTGCTTGCCATGAGCTAATAGCCTGGGTAGGGCAATCTCTGACTTTTCTTTGATTAAATGGAAGAAATTAATCCCGTCTCTCTTAAGATTATCAATTCCAATATTGTGCCACTGCGAATCCTGATACGGATCAATAATAGAGTGCTCTCTTACTTTTTTTGTCTTCAATGTATCGCAGATATAAAGAGATGAGATACCATACGCACAACCAATCTCAATACTATGACGGTAGCCTTTCTTTTGGATAATTGCTTGAATAAAGGCTCCCTTACTTTCATCAATATGAGAGTCAAGGAGGTATTCATTACCAGCAGCGTCAGCTACAATTTTACTGGATATAATTTTGTTCAAAATCTTACTCTGTGTCATTTATTCCCTCCTTCCAGATTTGACTCAGTTTTTTGCTTTTCGATTCCCAGCAATACTTTCTGGCGTCATTAAAACGCTGTCTCCTTGCTTGCCTGATTTCGGCTCGGTTTGTAAGAATATAGTTTAACGCTTTTCTAATACTCGCTCCGTCGTTTTTGCAGATGATCCCGGGCTTCTGCCGCTTTACGATGAACGCTCGTTGGGCAAGCGTATCAGTTGCTAAAATATAAAGCCCGGCCTGATAATATGCAATAATTTTATTCGTGAGACAGAGATTACGATTTTCGTTATTTTTTTCATCTTCGATAGCCAATCCCACATCAGACTCGCAAATTTTTTTATTTAAATCTTTTTGACAAAGTGGTGGCAAGATTTCTATAAAATCCTTCTCGAGCAAACCGGTTTGTCGGATATCTGAGTTGAGTTGGCCAATCAATGTCAATTTAATTTTATCATCGAACTCTTGAAGAATAGGAATAAATTTTTCAAGCCCACGATTCAGTGAAATATTTTGAGAGAACCAAACAAAATTCAGTTTTTTGTTGTTTTTGTTGCAATAAACAAATTGATCTCTAGGAAATATATTTTCAACCACCTTTAATCCTGGACCTTTTCCTTTGAGTAGAGACTTTAATTTTTTTGAGATCAATTCGGCAGAACAAGATACATATCTTGCATCTTTTAAAGTTGATCTAATAATCTGTTCACGACGTTTTTTTTCATGTACAGCATCAGTAAGTTCGTCCGGATGGTAATCTTCCATGTCAAAGCCAAAGGGAATTTTATTTCTTTGGGAATATGCCCAGATAGGGGCTAGCGTGCCAAGATTATGGCCGATAATCAGATCAGGTTTCGCTTTCATTTCCTTCAATGTTTTCGAAAGAAGATAGCTCCGTTTATCATTTGCCAAAGATGCAACAATCAAGCTTGGCACCATATACCAAACAAAACGGCTTATTAATTGGAAGAGAGAAGAGCAAAACCAGGGTAAAAATGGATGCCTACCAGCTGATATTTTCGTTACTTGTATTGTTGGATTTTCAGCAAAAAAATCTTGATCAAACTTCTCGCTCCAATTATCAAACTTAAAGCAAACAACTGTTGCGTCGTATCCCAAAGCAAGAGCAAGTTTTAGCTCCTTCCCGAGTCTTGGGTTCATGGTAATATTTGAGGTTGTTACAAAAAGAATATTCACGTTAAAACCTTGCGTATAAAATATTGGATTCTTTTAGCGGTTTTCCAGCCAAAAAATAATCTCAAGAGGTTAAACATGGGGCCGCTTTTTAAAACCAAGTTAGACCCACCATATTTTTGAGCAAGTATTTCCGCTTTTTCTGAGGATAAATTATCGTGCAGGTACGAATAAAAGGCAAAATCTAGAAAACGGCTAGCCACCGACTGTCTAGTTCTCTCTGTGTTTTCAATTGAAAGTAAATGATTTGCGCACAGCTCCAGCGACTTTAAGCGGGAAGACAAGTGCAGAGCATCTTTATACTGAGAAAGGCTATCAGGAGTAGCCCTATAATATGCGACTGCCTCAGTGGAATTACAAAATTGCACCAGGTGGCTATTTAAGATGACTCTGGCCAAATACTCGCCATCTTGATTTCCCAAAAGAAATTCGTCCCATGGCCCAGCCCTATCAGCGAGTTTTTTGGGGACCAGCCAGGCATGCGGCGGCATCATCAAGCCACCTCCCCATGAAGCCACTAACCAATCAACCGGTTTTTGGTCCTGCCATAACTTATCTTCAACATAGATCGCTCTTTCCGTCGAGCCGGCAAACCTACACCAAGAGCAAGAAATGATTGAATCAGAGTTTTTAAGACTGACAAGTTGAATCTCAATCTTTCGTGGCGAAATTAGATCATCTGCATCCAAAAATTGCAGATATTCGCCGTTAGCTTTTCGGATTCCATAATTTCTGGCCGCACAAGCCCCCGCATGATCAATCTTATATTTTTGCAAAACAGTACTCTTAATTCGGCTGATAATTTCCCAACTTTTATCAGTTGAACCATCATCAACAACAATGATCTCTTTATTTCCCCAAGTCTGCTTTACCGCCGAACTGATCGCTTTTTCAATATAGCTTTCGGCGTTATAGCAAGGAATGATTATCGAGACCAGCGGCTGACTTTTACTAAATGAATTTGTTTTCTTTGGCTGTGGCATAAATGATTATAAATTTATAATTGCCAGCTAGTATTGTCCGATCCAGAAGATCAGATCATCTTCGCCTCTTTGGGATAAAATGTATTGATATTTTGGGTTTATTTTCTTGACAATTGCCGTAATATTTTTAATATCACTAGCAATATGATATGCAGAGATTGAGATTACAGGTGAAAATTTTTTGATCGTATTTTTAGCTCCCTCCAGGACTTCTTTTTCATAACCTTCAGTATCAACTTTGATAAAATCGACCGTTTTGAGGCCTTCTTGCTCCACGAAAGAGTCAATTGTAATAACATCAATTTCTTCCTCTGAATCGTATCTCTCTTGGTTTTTGAAGAAACCGCTTTTTTTGATGCTGTTTGAGGTCGGAAAATGTTGAGAGACAGCCATAACAGTTCGCTCAATTTTATCTCCTAAGCCTTTTTGGATTGATTTTATATTTGGCCGGCCGCCAACATTGAACTCAAGGTCATCATAGTTTTTAGATGCCGGCTCAAAAGCATAAACGGTCCCTTTTGGCGACAGATGGCTGGCAAATAATGAGAATAAACCAATGTTCGCACCGGCATCGATGACTATGGAATTTTTATTCAAAAATTCTCTTGCATGATATTGATCTTCAATGATTATATTTTTAATTGTCATCAGGTCATGGCAAAATCTTTGATTGTCAGCCTTTCGAAAATAATTGAACGGAAGCCCTAAAAGATGATAGGCTGCATCAAGATCTATTTTAAACAATTTGCCGATGGTTTTTTGTCTGAGTTTATTCGCATCTTTATGGTATTTTACCGGTAATAACATTACAAAAAGCTCGGGTAATCTGATATATCCCAACAAAAATGCTTGGATTAGTAATCCTTTCTTTAGAAGCTTCTGAAAAAAAGTTTCTCGGGCTTCATAGAATTCTATAAAGTTGCGAAAATCCTTCTCCTGGATCAGTTCAACCAACTCGTTGGTCTTTTTTTTACCCATAAATTCGTTACCTATCGTCTAATACACGAATAATAATCTAATCATTCAAAAATGACTGACTTAAATATTATTACATTATTCTTGCGCATGAAGCAAAAGTTAGCGGTCCCCTTGTTATTTAAGCAATATTTTTGATGCGGGTGACTTTTCGGAGGGAATAAGGAAGACTGTGCCCCAAACGCCACACTCGTCTGGATAAGTTGCAAGAAGATTGGTGACTAACTTCCCGGAATTAATACGAAAAGCGGTATATTTGGAGTTAAGGCAAAATTTGCCAATTGCATCATCTTCCTCCGGAGTGTGTGATTCTATTATAAAGTAAGGCCGTTTATTTTTAATCATCTTCTCACTCCCAATCAGCATAAGTCCAAAACAGCCTTCAATATCGACCTTGATTAAATCCGGAAAAATGTTCTTCTGGTAACAAAAATCGTCAAGAGATATTGTTGGCACTAAAATTTTTTCCAGCTCACTGCTTGTGTCTCTTCTGGCCCAGCCTTCACTCAGCGACCACATCATATGATAGTGATTCTTATAAAAAGCAGCTTTTCCTGTTTTGTCAGAGCATGCCCGCGGTATCACCCGGACAGACAATTCGTTAATTGAAATATTCTTCTGGAGTAGGCCTAGTGGGATTGGGCCTGGTTCAAAAGCATAAACTGTGTTTTCTTTTTCTCTGGCAAAAAAAAGCGAGTACATGCCAAAACTTGCCCCAACATCAAAGAAAACCATTTTTCGGGGGAAAAGCTGCCTATTTTTTTGAATGAAATGAAAAACTTTTTTTTCCAATTGCCCAAGATACAGACGAATCGCGACAGAACTATCAAAATAAAACTTTAGACCCCTGAGCGGCCCCAGGGGAATTTTCAAACACTCTCCCTCTTTTAGCAGTACTTGGCGCAGAATTCTTTTTAAACACATGATGTACGATACCTCACCCTTAGTTAGAACAACGATCAATCGACCTCGACATGCAATTTACAGAATGTTTTTGAGATGATATCTTCTAAGAGCCAAACTCTATTTAGATACTATATCAAATTGGAATATGACGCAAAAATCTACTTACATTTTAAGCGCATTGAAGCATACAACTTTTAAAAAGTTGCGTAATCTTTTAAGGATTCAGTTTCAAAAAATATTTACAAAGGGTAATGTCTCAGCTGGTTCCCCGGCTATTTTAGTTTTTGATCCATCAAGTGTTTGTAATTTACACTGTCCGCTCTGCCCGACTGGTCAGGGAAGGACGGAGCGCTCAAAAGGAATTGCTGATTTTGATAATTACAAGAAGATTATTGATGAGGTTGGCGATTATCTTTATTTTGCCCAATTTACGAATTGGGGGGAACCGATCGCAAACAAGGACCTGGCTAGAATGATACGATATGCCCGGGATAAAAACATTGAAACGATTCTTCGCACTAATTTGACCTTGGCTGATAAGATAACTTGTGAAAAGTTAGTCAGAGCGGGGCTTGATGAAATTATTATCAGTCTTGATGGTGCTACCAGCGAGACCTATCTAAAATACCGGCAGGGCGGGAACTTCAAAAAAGTAATCGAGAATATAAAAAACCTGGTTGCTTTTAAGCGTCAACTTAATAGCCCGATCCGAATAATCTGGCAATTTATCGTTAGCTCTGAAAATGAGCATGAAATACCCCTTGCCCTCAAACTTTCCAAAGAGCTGCATGTTATTCTGCGAACCGTCCCCCTCCGCGTCGATATGGGGAAAGAAGTATCGGAAGATCGCCAGACACAGATCAGTAAAGATTTTAGGTGGCTGCCGAAGGACGAGAAATATAGCCGCTATAACTATAAAAAAAAGCAAAATAAATATTTCGAAAAAACCTGCCGTTGGCTCTGGACAAAAACTGTTGTAAACTGGAACGGATCAGTCTCTCCCTGTTGCGCTATTTGGGAGGAAGAGTTTGATTTTGGTAATGCTTTTGAGAGCGGGCTTATGGCAGTCTGGAACAATGAGAAATACCAGAAGGCCAGAGAAATCGTCAGGACTAGACGAGGCAGACGTGGCATCATCTGTTCTAAATGTCTAATAAATGGTTTTGTAAATTAATGCATGAAAAAAAAGAAAAAATTCATATTTCCGTCCTGATTGTTCACTATAATACCTATGGTCTGCTTTACCAATGTCTGAATTCGATTAAAGATTCGTATGGACACTTGAAAATTGAGATTATCATCATTGATAATACGCCCGCGAGCCAGCAAAAAAAATTGTCTGCTCTTAAAAAAGTATTTACTGATATTGATTTAAAATTGATAGATCCGAAAAAAAATCTGGGTTACGCTGGCGGAGTCAATTTAGGTATTAAATACTGTCGTGGTGAGTTTATCGCCATCATAAATCCGGATGTCTCTCTCCTGGATGGCTGTTTATCTACCCTCTACCGCTTTACAAAAGAAAAAGTAACAGCTGGAATTGTTGCGCCGAAACTAATCAGTAATGAAGGAACTGTTCATCCATCTTGCCGGACGTTTCCCGGGCCCTTTGTTCTCTTTTACAAAAGATTGCCTATCTTAAAAGATCTTCCTTTTATCGAAAGACGAGTTAAACGGCACATGATGGTCAACTTCGACCATAATCATGAAACAAAGGTCGACTGGATTTCCGGTGCCTTCATGTTTGCACGGCGAGAATATATCGCTGAAATAGGTCCAATGGACGAGCGTTTTTTCCTCTACATGGAGGATGTTGATTGGTGTCGACGTTTCTGGCAGGGAAAGCGTGAAGTCTGGTATTATCCAAAAGCAAAAGCACTTCATGGGGCTCAACACCTGTCGACTCAGTTTGGATTACTGGGTTTTTTCCGGAAAATATCTTGGATACATTTAGTAAGCTACCTTAAATATTTCATTAAATACAGAAGACCAATTTCTCGAAAAACTTTTAAATGAGCTTGCTCTCGACACTTGGTCATCTGTTTAGCAGGACTAAACCGTTTTTTTGATCTATCTGGAATATTATATCTTTATTCTGATCTGTTCTAAGAATTCTTGAGTTGAATTTTTTGGCTAAATCGAGGCTTAGTACAGACGGATGGCCATAAGAATTATCAGCTCCGACAGAAAAAATTGAATACTTAGGATTAATAGCGTTATAAAATCTTTCATTTACAGCATTTTTTGAACCATGATGTGGCACTTTTAATATCGACGATGAAAATACTTCCAAATTTACAGCATAGATATCTAGCATTTTTTCCTGTTCAGAAATCTCAATATCGCCTGTCAAGAGTACGCACTCCTTCTGATAACAAAATTTTGAAATAAGCGAAGTATTGTTGAGATTGTCTGCTGCAATATTTTGATAATTCTCGCCAGGCCAGATAAATGTCAGACTGGAATCTTCGAACGGCATCATTGTTTCTCCCTTTTTTGGGATACGAGTAGACACTTTCTCTTTTTTGATTTTATCTGTAAATTTTTGGTATTGGAGACTATCCTGATCTGACCCGGATAGATAGACTTGGCCAATCTGGTACCGGTCAAGAATCAGATTGAGACCAGTCAGATGATCGCTATGAGCGTGAGTCAGGATGATAGTCTCGATCTTCCGGTCATTTAAAGGCATCACCTCGCCAAGCTTTGAGAGAATTTTATTATCCGGCCCTCCATCGATCAGAAGCTGATAATCCCCTTTTTCAATTAAAGTAGCGTCTCCTTGACCCACATCGAAAAACCAGATTCTTACACCATCCGGCGGCGGGGCAGATTTAAAGATGACTGAAAGGAACGCGAAAAAAATGAGAAGTAGAAATGTCAGCGAAAACTTTGTCGTCGCTTTCATCTGAAATTCACCGAAGCTAATGGAATAGCTGAGAGCATATCAGCCATCTTAATGATATATTCCAAAACCGGCCAAAGAATCAAACCGAAAAGCTTGCCGATGGTTAATGAAAAAATTCCGGAAAGACCAGCCAAAAACGACAAGAGCATAGCAAGCGGAATAACCCACAGAATCAATAAATTGGAAATTGGAGCGATTAGAGAAATCTGGTTAAACTTAAAAGCCATGATCGGCAAAACCGCAATTTGGGCGCCGAGTGTTTCTGATAGCGACGAAGCTAACATCTCGGGCATTTTTTTCCATCTTCTCCGCAGCCACTCCTTCAGGGAAGGCGAGAAGTA
>Ga0172380_10006396_pt1 | contig 13719 bp, 27 predicted proteins | sample Leawe162metaG_FD_119747 | JGI IMG/M metagenome (GOLD analysis project Ga0172380, IMG submission 119747) | Leachate microbial communities from a municipal landfill in Southern Ontario, Canada - Leachate well 162 metaG | ecosystem: Engineered > Solid waste > Landfill > Unclassified | place... | reverse complement strand
TGGTTAATCGGTCTATTTCCTTCCGCTGTTTTTGGATGAAATAGCGGGCATTGTGTAGCAAGTAATGCGGCCAAGCAATTTTGGCAAAGGGATGGCCGTTGCATGCTTGCTCAAGGTCATGGCAAATCGAAGCGGTGGTTATGGCTTCCAATTCCGCTTGTCGCGCGTCAGTTCCCGATGTGTAATCAACCGGCTGATCGGGAACCTTGGCGGCTTCGTAGGCTTCCGTAAATGCCCGCAAACTTTTCACAGTAAATCCGGTGCAGTAATTAAAGGCCACTTCAAATGCTTTTTCATCAATCGACATATTTAACTCCTGCTGCGTCTAGGACGGCTTTTATAATTGACATGTATCCAGTAGCCGGATTTTTATCGACCTCGATTGCAGCAATAAGGCACTTGTGCAACGAAATTGGATTATTACGGTACTTATCAATCTCATGAATTAATTGCTCGGCCTTTCCAAGGGAACGCTGCCGTCTATCATTCATCTCCAGTGTAAGCTCGCCAGATGTGACGCCACACGCCTGCCATGCCGCAGGGTCTATGTATCGCGAGATATGCTCTACAATAAGAATGGGATTAACAGGATCGGGGGCGCAGCATTTATGACATGGATTAGGGGTGTGTTCGTTGTCACCCTCTACGGCTATTGCTTTGGTATTTTGGCAGTAGTCGCATTTATTCAGAGATACCGTCACCGGCTCCGTAGGGCAAAGGTGGCGCTTGGCATAAACATTTAAAATTATTCTGGCATCTTCGCGCCATTCCTTTCGTTGCCTAGAATCTAGCTCCTCGTATTGGCAACTGAGGCCAGAAAAGCGCCCATGAAGCCAGCCAGCCAATTCATGTATAAACTGATCCTCGTTATAACGAATCTCACGCTGTTGGTCTTTGGCGTATTCAGCCTCTACCATTGCTGCACCTATTTTGCCCTCCATAGCTGCAATGGCTGCTTGCTCGGCCAATGTAGGGTTGGCGGGGGATGGTGCGCTGCAGGCAACGCCTCCCGTGTCAGACACTTCCTCAGTCTTACGATTAGAGGCATCCCCCATAGCTGCTATGGCATCTTCAATTGCTACGCGCACATGGCATGGCAATGATACATCATGTGCATATCCCTTTAATTCCTGAATCAGCGAATCGTTGGTCATTAATTCCCCCATCCACAAACAAGTTCAACAAAATACCAAATAACTGCTGCCATAAATGCGCAGCCGGATACGAATCCCAGTAAGAATAAGACTAGGCCACTCATTTGCGCACCCACCAAAACCAGCGGCGAATTGCTTTCGGAAGTTTTGCCGTAATATAGCCTTTGGCAGCGCAAGCGCTACATGGCTGCACTGTCTGTTTGTAGCGCCCAGGCGTAACATCCCTGTGCATCATGGCGGGAGCGTCAAAGCAAACCTGACAAGGAATGTCATGCGTACACATCCCCATGAAATCGCCTGTCGCTACCTTGTGTTGATGAGGCTCTAGCCCAAGCTTGCTATAGACCAAACTCATAGCGCTATCGAACGGAAGCTCCTCAATGTATTTCGGTGTACCGGTGTTCGTGTCTGGTTGTGTCATGCTGCTTCTCCTATGCCTAATTGAAGTTGCGCATCGCGCAGCACCTCCTTAGCGCGGCGGTATAGATCAGCATCTCCATGAGCCAATACGTCAAGTAGCATCTCTTTCTCGGCCAAATAAATGCGAGCAAACCCCTTGTCATGGCGCACAATGGTGCTGGTGTTGTCGATCAGATCAGCCAGCTTTATCGTCGCTCCCAGTGGCGAGGATTTGGCAACATGCTCTCGGTCAATGCGTTTTCGCTCCTCCCGGTTGCCGTCCTCCGGCTTCGATACATCCGTTACCTCAAGGACTAGCGCCGCCACCGTTTCATTGAAAACGAGGCACAGATCGTCATAGGTGATGCCGCAATCCTCGACCGTATCGTGCAGGGCAGCGGCAACGACTGCATAAGAATCGTCCACATACTCAGCTACAAGCTCTGCAACCGCCTTGCAGTGCAAGACGTATGGCTCGCCGGTATATTTCCGTTTTTGATTGCGATGAGCGCAAGCTGCAAAGCCTAGCGCCACAGAGAAATCATCTATCAGATCGGTTTTCATACTGTCCTCGCTTTCAGCATTCTATCAGCTATACCGTAAGCATCTCGTTCAATACTGCTGGAATCTCTATTGGTGCAGCTCTCACGTCCAACAATTGCCGCCATTGCTGCCGCTGCGAAATAATCGCGTAGGGACATGCCATAAGATCCTTGGTGAAATACCTGCTCATTAAGATTGAGAGGATTTCTCATAACCTGTGGCACAACAGGAAATGCTGGCGGGCTATCATCTGTCGGTACGGTCATCGCTTTGCTCCCCATTCTGTAAATTTATCTGCCAAATCAACCCCTGCCCATGTTGCCTTAATAATCGTTCCGGCAACAAATCCCATCACGAGAAATGGAAGGTAGAAAATTAGGAATATGTCTTTTGCTTTTGGATTAATCTTCATGACCTATGAACCCTTTGTTGTGTAAACTTTACCGATTGAACTAAACGCCTTGCAGAAACCATCGGTATCATGACCCCACAAAACAATAACGCTGTCGTATCTTGGACTTTTCCCGTCACCTAACTCTGGATGACCGGGAATGAATTTTATTCTTTTAAATGGAATGCAAATTGCAGATGCGAGTGAATGAATTTCTTTCAGATCCTGGCTGTTCGCATAATTTAGCGTCCAAACAAAGCGGCATCCGGGGCCAAAAGCAATCTTAGCCTTTTTGATAAACTTCCTTTTTGTTTCCTTGCTGTAAGGTGGATTAATATAGCAATCCTTTTTCCAAAAAACCTCAAGTCCATCAAAGTCTGGATTAACAGGGCATGGGTCAAATACATCGCTACCGAGGAAGGAATTAATAGCATTCCATACTTCTGGCGGCGTGTACCAGTAATCGTTTTTCTTAAGTGTCATGGCTTTACCAAATCCCACCAGTTAAAGAGACGGCGCAGGCAGTAAGACCTCACCAAAGAAACAATTGTAAAAATCACGCCGATAGCCAGATTGCTCGCAAGTGGAACGTGAATCCCAAAGAGTGGAAAAACAACGATCTGTGCAGATACGGCAATGCCATAGCCGATCATCACATTGACAGCCGATTCCAGGGCGCTTCTTTTGCGTGTTTGTGCCATGAGCTACGATTCCCTCGATTGTTGATGATCCTTACAAAGTGTTTCATATGTCTCTTCAGATAAATCGCTCTGAGGCGTTACCAATTTTGTGCTGGCAACACCCTTAGCGAAGTCATCAAAAGAAATGATTTTCCCGCATTCATCGCATTTATTCCAAAGCTCTCGTTTCATAGGGTCACTCATCATTTACTAGCGTTTACGCTTTTCAGCTTCTAAGCGTTTGCTTTCTTCTTCCATCTCTTCCCACGATGGGGCTTCAGCAATCCAGCCTCGGTTTTTTATCTCTACCAGCAGTGATTCCGCTGTGTTGCAGGCGCGGTCTGTAATTTCTTCTGGAGTCATTGTGCGGAGCTTTGACCGACCCGACGAATCTTCGCCATCTGGCACGGCTGCGATCATACCCCAGCGCTCGGCTAAATTCAGAGCGATACGCGCTGCAAGAGTCGCATGGTCTCGCTCATGGACAATCAGCTTGGGTTCACCGTATTGGGAAGTAATTTTAAATATGCTCATAATGTTTCTCCTGTTGTTAAAGTTGTTATCCGTACCGTTAATTTAAATAACCCGACTCTTTAAGCCAGAGCCGCATTGCATTGTAGACCTCGATGTCGTTGGCAACTTTATTGCCTTTGACAAAGAAATCACCGTTCTCATCTACGCGCAAAACCTCACCTGAGGATTGTGTCTTGAAATAAATATTATTCGCCTGTGCGGTATTATATGTAAATTTTCCATCTTCCATAAGATCTCCTGCTATCGTTTCCGTTCACCATCTTCTCGCTTACTCACATAAGCAGCCCACCCCATAGCCGAAGGGGCGAGAAGCAGCATTGACCATATTGCCAAGCCTATCCATGCCTCGCGGGTTTCAGGGGTCATAGCTACCTCAATACTTCGTAGACGGTTGCATCTTGAATCGGGACGGCCTGGCGTAATTTTTCAAGTTTGGCATATTCATTTATAGCCACCTTGGTTTCTGTATAACCGCGCATCGCCATTAACACACCGACAAGCGCAAGCAGACCTACAATAAAATGCATGGATGTTAATTTCATAACCAACTCCCTATCAACATAATTCCATATGGTGCGTTAGATGCCCACCACGCCCCGATAAACCCGATGAGAAGCAGTCCGGCGATTTCTTGTGTCATTGTGCTGTGGATTCTCATTTCTCGTTCTCCAAAAATCTCGTAATGGCATCAAAATAAGTGTTATTAGCTTTAACATACTTACGACTCAGCCTAGCTTCTTCCAAATCAGATTCCAGGGAGCCATCTTTTTCATAGTTGAAATAAGCCTTCTGCGCTCTTTCTGCTTCTGCTTTTAATTCTAATAGCTCCTCCTTATACATAATGCAGCCTTTCAATGCGCTGTTGGTTTAAATATTCCGGTGAATCTAAATGCTCTTCCATCAAAACCATATCCATGGCACGTTGCAATACTTCGGCTTCGGTTTCACCTTCGGCGTAAGTGCGCTCGTGTTCAAAACGACTGTTTGAATGAAACACACGGTTGATCGTATAACCGTTCACATCGTCACCGAAGAGAAGGAAGTCTTGATCGTTGATTTGCAGGTGTTTCATAAAGTCCTTTACTGTTTATAGATTTAGTTATAGGGTAATGTTATTAAGCCGTCAACAATATATTTTCACAAAGAGCAAACTATTTTATGGATATTGAAAATTGTGTTTCATTACAAGAGGCTGCGGATTTGATAAATATTCCAAAAGCCCTGCTGCGTTATTATTTCGTCAACCGGCGCTTTGTCGAGGGTGTCTTCCGTGGGAACCAATGGCTGTTTGACCGTGAGGCGGTTTTGGCATGGAAGAAAGTCGATATGCGCCCCGGTAGGAGTGGGAGGAAAAAGAAATGAAAGAAACCTTGCAGAGCCTCATTAAATCTATAAACCACTATGAAAACCTCACCAACACCATGTTAAACGAGGTGTATGCGTTAGCTGGCGAACTTCAGGAAATGCAAATTAAATGCGATAGGCTTGAACGGGAGCTGGCAGAATATAAATCTGTATCGAAAAAGAAGTTTGAGCGGTTTGACCGAGAGTATTGGGATAAGTTGGATTATGGCAAAAGACTATAATAAAAAATAATATTTTTTTAGATTCTAGTAATTGACTTGATATTGATTCATAAAACAATTATAAATAATACATGCAGACAATTGATTACATCAGTTTAAATGAATGCTCTGATCTTACCGGCATTCCACCTTCAACGCTTGTTTCCTATCGTGAGCGAGGTGTCTTTGTGCCCGTTCACATTATCGCTGGCAAAAAATGCTATAAGCGCGGCGATGTATTGAAATGGAAGCGGCCAGCAAAGAATAAGCCTGGGCCGAAGCCGCGCGATGGCAAATAACGAAGCACATACCGCGCTAGTGCGCGAGGCGTTGCAGGAGTTGGCATTGCAGGGTTATACTTGTTGGGCCAATAACACCGGCGCGGTTAAAACAGAGCATGGTGGATTTCTCAAGTTTGGCAAAGTAGGATCGGCGGATATATTCTGCATATTGCCTATGCAAATAGGGAATAAAAAGCTTGGAATTCACGCCGAGTTTGAAGCAAAGACTGGCGCAGGCCGCCAGTCAAAAAACCAAAGGTTGCATCAGGAGTTTGTCGTTGAGCGCAATGGCGGGATTTATGTTTTATTTAGAAGTGTGCCGGAATTGCTGGGTGAGATTGCCAGGATTAAACAATCTTATTTTTAAGTTGCTCAAAAATATGCGCTATCACCTCAACTGTCCAGCCGTTGCTGAGCATCTTATATCTCTGGCTATTGCTCACTCCCGCCGTGTAATCGTCTGGTAGTGTTTGCAGCCGCTCGCACTCGATGGGCGTGAGCTTGCGGTAGGTGATGCTATTTTCACCAACAAGAGGCGGTCTATTGCCGCCATGCGGATTGGCAAGCAGCGAGGGGCTTTTACCCTCCTCTGAATAAACGCGACCATTCATGGAATACTTATCGCCTGTGTGACCTACGCAAGCCAAATAATTATCCTTCTGCACGCTCGTTAGGCAGTTAGACTTGCCGCTAAAATTAGGCTCAAGCCGCTGCTCTGTTGGTGCGCCTAGATAATCCTTGCGTTTACCGTCAACGATATTTCTGCCGCGCTGGGCGATAATAAAATTACCATTCCATGAGGCGTATTGCCGTGCGGTCATGGTGATTGCTTTATCCTCATCGCTTAATATCTTTGAGTAGCCCTTGTGAAGCTGAAACTCTTTATTCTCATCAAACCACTTATGCCAGCCCTGACCTTCTGGTTGCGGCTCGATACCATGCTGAACGATGTCACGCAGTAGCAACCCCCTATCTTCTGGCTGCTCAACGCCCCAATTACACCAGTAGTAACGCACACGGTTCTGAGCCGATACCAACGCTGAGTTAATGCACACAGGCTGCACACCCATTTGCTCACTGATAATATCCAGCCATTCCTTTTTCATCTTGACATTTTCCAGCATAAAATACTTTGGTTTCATCTCGCGTTTGGCACGGACAAACTCAAAAAACAATTGGCTGCGCGGGTCGCTAAAGTTTAAGCCTTTGCCAGCCGAGCTAAATCCTTGACATGGCGAACCACCAATCAGCAAGTCGAAGCCTTCAAACTGCTTAAAGTCAGTCATGAAATTAATTTCACCGTGATGGATTATATCGGGGTGGTTTTTCTTGGCTATCTGAATGGCGTGCTTATCCACTTCATAAGCGTGATATTCTGATACGGCTATGTCCGCACGTTTCAACGCTTCGTACCCGCAACCCATGCCGTCAAATAAACTTAAAACTCTCATAATTAGCTTCCTTTTTTAAAACGGCGGTGCATTTTTATCATACTCATACGCCTCACAGCCTACCTCAACAACCTCTTTTGGCACGTATTTACCAACCAGATTGCAGCTACCCAGGTGATCATAATGCTTGCATTGGCCGCAAGATTTTTTCACAGGCATATTCCGCACAATATTTGCCGCCTGCTCAAGCAGCGCCACTAATTGCGCTCGATTGTACGGCTGCATCAAATTCGTATCTGAGGACTTCATAGAATTTGCCTTTCTTTCTTATTTGTACTCGTCTCGGATTTCTTAATGTTCCAACCCATTTTAGCGCGTCATGCACGGTATATGGAACAGCGGCACTAGATCGCTCTGCCCACCATTGCTTAATAAATTTAATGTTTCGCCATTCATCAAACTGCATGATACCCGAATAATATGTGATTTTCAAACTCTCTGATTTATCCGCCTTCACATGGCGTGAATATTTCACATCATCCACATCAAACCATTCAGCAACCTCACCCCTGCTAAAAGGTGTTCCCATAATATCGGCATCGCTGGCATGGAGCGACAAGGACGCGGTCGGATCACGCTCTATTTTCAGCGTAGAGCCACATATGATGCAGGTGAGGGCTTCGAGGGTGTTTGATGTCCGGCATATCTCGCATACCTTATGCTTTGCCTTTGGCGCCGCTTTACGCTGCCCCTTCTTTTTCTGCTGCGGCTTTTGAATATCGGCAACGCCGCCGTGCCGATCCAAATTACCGCCATGATCGAGACATAAGAAATTTGGCTTTGGCCCAGCAGCAATGGCTGCTCTGCGCTGCTCTTTTGTATCCTGCGGGTATGCGCCTGCATAAACAACTCTGAACCCACGCCCGATTACTTGCGCAAGTAGTCCAGGCGATTGAGTGGCGAATAGCAACACAAGGCAATCCATATTTGGAATATCTGTACCTACAGTGAGCATGCCAACTGAAGCGAGCGCGCGCAATTCTCCAGATTTAAACCTGCGCAATTTATCAGCGCGTATATCATCTTTATTTGATATATCCTCATCCGTCATGTCTCCATGCATTGCTTCGCAAGGGATTCCGTGTGAAATCATACATTGCGCCACATGATCGGCAATTTCAATTGTAGGGCAAAATAGCGCAATAGTTTTTCTTCCTTCAAAATACGGCAAATCTTCTTTTATCACGGCTTCAATGAATTCCAATTTGCTAAATCGTTCCGCCATCTCTTTTTGATTAAAGTCACCTGCAGTGGTTTTTACTCCTGTCATGTCGGCCTGCGTGACAAGATGCTTTCCTACCGGCGGTGTGAGGTAGCCTTCATCAATCAGCGTGGGAATAGTAATTTCATAAACAACGTCATCAAAAATTTTTCCCTCACCTTCCGTAAGCAATCCTCGACCAAGACGATAGTCTGTTGCAGTGAGGCCAATAACGCGCATCTTTGGATTAGCGGTTTTTAAATCGGAAATAAACCGGCCATACATGCCAAGGTTCACGCCCTGGCACATGTGGCATTCATCTATTATCAATAAATGGCGCTTGCCGAATAAATGAGCCTTATCGTAAACGGAATGGATTCCACCGAAAATAATTGGATGAATGAATTGGCGTTTTTTGAGTGACGCGCTATAAATTCCAGCGGGGGCATGCGGCATGATGCTTAATAGTTTTTCTGCATCCTGCGTCAAGATTTCTTTGACGTGGCTGAGTACAATGATTCTGGTTTCGGAAAAAATTTTAAGCGCTTCTAATATTATAGCGGCAATAATAAGTGATTTCCCGCTTCCGGTAGCCGCGCATATGATCGGCGCGCCTAATTTGTCCTGAAGATAAGAAAACAGCCTACTCACGGCTTCTGATTGATACCAGCGCAGCGAGTAGGCCATAAATATTAAAGTCCATTCTCATTCATAACGGTGAGAACAGCATCAAGCTTTTCGATTTCAGCTTTAATCGCCTCAATCTTGACGTTGCCAGCGTCGATGATTTTCTGGATTTTCTCATTGAGTTTAGCTTTTTTCTTTTCGATTTGGTCTTTCATTTCAGTCTCCGTAAAAATTATTGTCATAGGGTTATTCCTATAAAATATAGTGGGGGCAGATGCTATCTGCTTGTCAACCCTCAACAAGGTATAGTTGACGTTCAACCTTGTAGGCGTTTTTCTAGTTTGCGTGTCTGAGTGCGAATCTGCATGAGCGTCTCATGCTCCACGCCGCCCCACTATCCCGTTACACAGCCCAGCTAGGCTTGGCTGTTGCCGCAGTTGGTGTTGCAGCTGGCTGCAATACTTTCGGCTCTGCAAAGCTTGTGGTCCCTGCAGGAGTAGTGGTATCTTTTTGGGTAATCGCCACGCCTTCTGGCACTTTATCATAATGCTTGCCAAGAACGCCTTTAGAGTTTTTCTTGATACGCATCATCATGAATTTACCGTGAAAGTGATCGGAGTCATTGCTATATACACCCGTTGCATCCTGAATAGATTTCAAGGTGGATTTAGCAATATTTACTGCGATGGAATTGGTGTTCCACAGATTCAGGCGCTCAAACTCCACATGGCCCTCATCAGGGCCGCTGCCGACTTTAAGCCCGATTTGAAGATAAAAGTTTTTGCCATTATCTTCATGCGGACGGCCATCTTCATAAAATTTGTCTTTTGTTGGTTTTTTTTCTGTGCCTTCGATGCGAACCAGATATTCGCCTTCGCCAAGCTCGGTAAATTCGCCAGCGGGTTTTACGCCGTCCATGTTAAAATCAAGTGTAGCCATAATTATTCTCCTTTTTGCTCGTTAGTTGGTTCGATATTTACAGGCGGATTCAACTCCGCATGTCTAGCCTCAAGCAGCTTATTCATTTCTCCGAAAAGAAACGCATCCTCTGCCTGCAATCTATCAAATGTTGCCTGGTGTTTTGCAACGGTTTCGGCAACACTTGTAGAATTTTGTACGTCTGCCGCCATTTCATTGACAAGTTCCATGAGCGGGCGTGGTGGTTCGGCTCCGGTGTTGAGCCATTGCATTAGTTCTGCGCCGGTCTTGGGCGTGATGATAAACTCGCGGCGACTCACTGTTCCATCCGCATTCAGGGTGCTGAATAAATCAGTTCTGTCCTTTGCCGTTGATGCCAGATGGTTGTCGCTGTTGATGTCAAAGAACACGGTGAATTCGTAAATAAGCCCTTCCCGTTGCACCGGAGCCATGCCCAGTTTGACGACTTGCTGCTTACCATTCACACCCAATTGCATAGCATATTCTGTTTTACTACGGAGAGTTCCGATAATGTGGCATGGTGATTGCAGCATAGCGGCAACAAAAGCATCATGCTGCGGCGTGATGGTGCGCCATGCAGTATAGCTATTTTTGTTCTTATCTGCTTCAGCCAGTTTGTTTTGCTTATCGAGCAATCCTCCTTGTGCTGCCCATGCGTGCGATAATGAGTCTAGTATAATTACTTCAGCGCCCGCTTGCTCAAAGGCGTGGATAGCATTGACATAATGCACGGGATCATAGTTGTTTGAGATTCGTATATAATTAAAATCACCAATGCGAACACCATGCTTCTCAACGCCAACATACAACTCGGCACTTCCCTCCTCTGTGTCCACAACGCCAATCTTATCCCAAATTTGCTCATTAGCAAGAGTGGGATAAGCCTCTTTCATCATGCCATATGCGAGAAGCAGTGCAGACATGGTTTTCCCGCCGCCCGAAGGACTGGCGATTGCAAGGCGTAATTTAGCTTTTTTGCGTGTAGCTTTTCTGATAATTGGTTGGGTCATTTGCTTGTTCCTTTGCTGGTTAGTTAGATAAAATCATTTTAGGTAATAAAATTTGAAATGCAAGAGTTATTTTTGCAAAATTATTAGGCCAGATTCACTACGGGTTATTGCCGTATAAAGCCATTTCCATTTGTTCTCTCTAAACGAATTGGAATCATCTATGGCTGTAACGTGCGGGAATCCGCTTCCCTGCGCCTTGTGACAAGTAATTACGTAGCTCCAATCTGCCGATTCCCACTTCTTTTTCCAATCTGCTTTTGTTGGTGTGCTTTCAAAATGCTGGCGAAACATATACGGATCAACCATCAAATTTTTATGCACGATAGCTTCAATATCAGCGGTTATTTTGTATGCGCCGCTATTGGTTTTTTCAATTTTTTTTAGTTCACCCATCGCGCCATTGAACAACCCCTTCTGGTTATTATTCTTGCAGCAGATAATGCGCTCGCCCGCCATAGGGAATTGCTCGGTGTAGCCAAGCCGCTGGCGCATCAATTGCGTAACATTCCAGCGGATTCGATTTAATCCGCATAACACCTGTGTTTCGGGGTTATGCAAATATTCCTCTGTCTCTGTGGTGAGGGGCAGAACCCTTACGCCGTCCTTGCTATAGCCAAGCGGCAGGTGAATACCTTTCCGTGCCATGGTGGCCAGCTCAAGTATGGGGCTGTCAAGCGCCTGGCGGTGGATTTCTTTCAAGAATATATCAGGCTCGCGATTTGTAAAAGCGCCTTCGCCATTAATGGGTGGCAATTGGCCGGGATCGCCTAGTACGATGCACTTAATTTTGTAGCGGCGTAAATCTTCGCAAATTTCATTCGACACCATTGAGACTTCGTCTAGCACGACAAGATCGGCAACAATGTTTTCATTGCGCACAAATTTAAACCCGCCTGTTTCCTTGCCGTTTTCATCGTATTCTGGAACACATTTATAAATAAGGCTGTGAATCGTCTGCGCGCCTTCATTGCCTTTCTTTTTTAGTACATGCGCCGCTTTTCCGGTATAAGCAGCGGTGCGGACATGCTTGATGCCGTATTTGGCTTTGATGCGAGCTATAGCTTCCGCAACACAAGTAGATTTGCCGACACCGGCGTAACCGGCTACATAAATTTCCAGCTGCTCAGGATTGCCATACCACTCAACTATAAGGTCAATAGCGCGGTTTTGTTCATCGGTGAATTGCATGTTATTCGCTATCTAGTTTTTTAATTTCTATTTGCCCAATGCAATTGTATGACTTCAGTTCATCTCTGTCATCCGTATCGACAAGGCTATTTGGATTGCGAAAACTCAAAACTGGCTCATCCTGATTTGTTCCATAATTATATTGAGTATAAACATATAAAATGCTCATTTCACCCTCACTTTAAAAAATATCTCTTTACACGCCAGCACATCACCCATTGCCGTATGTGCATTTTCCATCTCGCGCCCGAATAACGCTTTATACGCTTCGCCTAATTTGCCCGGCAATCCAATCGTCTTGCACATTTTCACGGTGCAGAATGATTCGCCGTGATACGGCTGATGCTCAAGTCCTAATGCCAGCGTTTCGCGTGCTATCATCTGCTTATCGAATGAGATGTTGTGCGCCACACGGGTATGCGAACGGGATTTCATGTCATTATAGCGTACAAGGGCTTCGGCGATAGGAATGCCGCGCGCTTCACAATCGGCTTGCGTGATTCCATTTATCTTGGTGATAAATTCAGGAATTTCCAAGCCCGGATGATAAATAAGCGTGTCCATAGATTCCACGATATTACCTTCGTCATCTGTAAGGATGGCTGCGAGAGAGAGAATGCGGGGCTGCGATTCGTCGGAGAGTGGCAACGTGCGTGAGGGAATCCCCGTTGTTTCTGTGTCCCAAAAAATATAGCTCATGATTTCAACCCCAATGCTTTGTTAATATCGGCAACCAATACGGCAGGCACATTTGCGCCTGAGTTTTCAACGGGAATTAAATCCTTGTAGAATTCCGCACCTTCTTTCCATGTTTCTTGTAATTTTTTCCATGTGCCGATACCGAGCAGCATGGATAAAATTTTGTGATAAATAGATGATAATTCCTCATCCGCTTTTTTCTTTGCCTGAGCATGCGCCTGTACTTTGTCGGCCAATTCCCCTGCCTCAATTACACCAAGCGGCTTGCAATAATCAGTTTGTTTGGTCGCAAGCGGCTCTTTTGCTTTAAGCGTCACAGTCCAACCGTTTGCATTAAATTTTAAGCAATCACATTTGCGCAACCAATCACCTGGTACGTTAGCAACAATATCGCGGTCTTTTTTGCTATAGATATAATTATAGCATTGGAGCGCAAGTTTTTCTTCTTCTTTGGCAAGCTTGACTTTTGCTTTCTCGGCGAATTTAGTTGCCGCGCGTCTGGCGATTTTCTCTTTTGTGTCTTTTGAGATTTTGCTCATTTTATTTAACTCCTAATTTTACTTCTTTTTTAATTGCGCAGACGGGCTTGTCATACTTATATTGCTCTGCCGCTTTCAAGCATTCGCCCCTGTTGGGAAAATCACCAATTTCAGTGGGTGTGCATGCTTTGGAAAAAGCCCCCGTATAAATGCAAACAATCGCAACAAGTGTGTACATACTATTTCACCCCCACTTTCACTTCTTCTGTAATTGAGCACCCATCACAAGCCCTGCCGCCCATTTTCACATAAGCATTCAGCGCAACCTGTATCGCCTCCGGCTTGATATACGCACGCAGTTTTTCCAGATCCACCTTGGTTATATCGGTAATCATACCAACCCATTCTTTTTTCAGTCCGGCTTTACTGTATTTACCCGTTGCAGCGGCCATACTAACTACCGGCGCAGCGGCTACTTTATCCGCCACAATGGCGGCTTCCTGAGCTTGCGCTACCTTTTCTATATCATCAGGCGTCGCAAGATTCTGAATAGCCGCCATGCCCATTTGCTGAACGGC
>Ga0172380_10006395_pt1 | contig 13722 bp, 9 predicted proteins | sample Leawe162metaG_FD_119747 | JGI IMG/M metagenome (GOLD analysis project Ga0172380, IMG submission 119747) | Leachate microbial communities from a municipal landfill in Southern Ontario, Canada - Leachate well 162 metaG | ecosystem: Engineered > Solid waste > Landfill > Unclassified | place... | reverse complement strand
CGTCATCGAAGGTCTGCAGTTTCCAGATCGGCAGGTGCTGCTTGATCTCCTCCACCAGGGTCGCGCAGGCTTCGAAGGCCTCTCGGCGATGCGCCGCTCCCACGACGACGGCAAGAGCGGTGTCACCGATTCCCAGCTGCCCGACTCGGTGCATCACGGCGATCCTCGTTCCCGGAAATCGCACGGTCACATTGACTGCCAGTTCGCCGAGGATCCCAGCTGCCGACGGATGGGCTTCGTATTCCAAGGCAGTCACCAATCGACCGTGATCGTGGTCGCGTACGCAGCCGATGAAATTGACCATGGCACCGATCTGGCTCGTCAGCACCGAGGTCTCCAGATCAGCCACGTCGATGGGATCGATGACAACAGCCACATGTACCAAGGAGCCGCTGGCTGACAGGCGTTCGCCACTCATCGAGGCAGCCCCGCGCTCGGTCTCCAAGGAAGGAGTGACTGTCGTGGGATGCTCATGCCGTGCAACCTCAGGTTTCCGATGTTGAGTGGTCGATCATCATTCTCGCTGGTGGAAAGGCCAGTCGTATGGGCGGGCAGGACAAGGCTGCAGTGACCATTCACGGCACACCCGCCCTCGACAGGGTGCTGCACGACGTGCCCGAGGGCGTCGAGGTCATCGTCGTCGGTCCGGCACGCACCACCTCCCGCCCGGTGGTCTTCTGCGTGGAGGAGCCCCGTTTCGCCGGGCCTGTTGCCGCCTTGGGGGCTGCTGTCGCCCATGTGCGAACCCCGCTTGTCGCTGTGCTGGGCGTCGACCAGCCGCGAGCCGCCCAACTCGCAAGTCAACTCGTTCGCGAGATCCCCAGCAGCGCGGCCGCGGGTGTGATTCCGGTTGATACTGACGGACGACGTCAACCCTTGGGGATGATCCTGCGCGTTGCTGATCTGCGATTGGCCTTGCAGCGCCTGGGAGCCATCGAGGGTCGATCCTTTCGCGAGCTGACCGCCGAGCTGCACCTGGCAGAGCGTGTGCTCAGCAGCCAGGAGAGCGCACTGCTGCGCGATTTCGACACCTGGGCCGATGTGCGCAGCATGAATGCCAGCGTGGGCAACGAGGTAGCGTGGGATCAGGGAACAGGACTTGGCGGCCCGCAAGCGAATGGAGTTCACGTGAGTCTCGAGCGATGGGTCAACGAGCTTCGGACCGAACTCGGCATCGAGGACGAAATCGATATCGATGCGATCCTGGATCTGGCTCGTGTTGCCGCGCACGGAGTCCAACGACCTGCTGCACCTCTCACCGCCTATCTGCTCGGTATCGCTGTTGCCCGAGGAGTCGACTTCGGCCTGGCAGTCTCGGCCATAGAGCTCAGCGCCAGCACCTGGGTGAAATCCGGCGACGAGCCGGCCTCGTAGCCTGCACCGATGAGTGCCATGCCCCATTGGCACAGTCAGGTTGCTGGATGGATTCCACATTTGGCCAGAGCCAAGCACACCCGACCTGACAGGCACATTTCGTCAACCTGACAGCGCCCCATTTGCCGAGGTGCGTCCGATTTCTCCCCTTCGTTACACGGGGAAATGAACCGGGAACACGATGCTCATAGCGTTCGCGACACCACAGATCCGCAGCGGACAAGGAGCAGCACATGACGAGCGAGTCGCAAGCAGTCATCGAAAACGAAGGAATCGGAACCCTAGGCCGATCCGAGGACGAGATCCTGGAGCGCACTTCTGGGCGGTGGGTGCATCGTTGGGAACCAGAGGACGCCACGTTCTGGCAGTCCGTCGGTGCTCGCGTCGCCAAGCGCAATCTGAAGTTCTCGATCTATGCAGAGTTCCTTGGATTCTCCGTGTGGCTCCTGTGGAGCATCATCGCAGTCAAGCTCAATGACGTCGGCTTCAACTTCAGTGCCGATCAGCTGTTCTGGCTGGTAGCGGTGCCGAGCCTGGTCGGATCCGTGCTGCGCCTGCCCTACACGTTCGCAGTACCGAAGTTCGGCGGGCGCAACTGGACGATCATCTCCGCACTGTTGCTGGTTGTCCCCACGATCGGACTTGCCTGGGCCGTGTCGCACCCGGCGACCCCGTTCTGGGCAATGCTGCTGATCGCAGCTACCGCGGGTTTCGGCGGCGGCAACTTCGCCTCGTCGATGGCGAATATCTCCTTCTTCTACCCCGAGCGCGAGAAGGGCTGGGCCCTGGGCCTCAATGCCGCAGGCGGAAATATCGGAGTTGCGTTCGTGCAGGCGCCATTCATCATCTCAGCGCTCGTCGTCGTCGGCGGTGGCCTGACCCTGGCCCGTGCCGGTTGGATCTGGCTGCCGTTCATCGCGCTCTCGGCCTTCCTGGCCTGGAAGTTCATGGACAACCTCGCCGATGCCAAGGCTGACTTCACGTCGAGTGCAGCAGCAGCCAAGCGTTCCACGACGTGGGTGATGTCCTTCCTGTACATCGGGACCTTCGGATCGTTCATCGGCTTCGCCGCAGCCTTCCCGCTGCTCATCAAGACCCAGTTCCCGACGGTCTCGGCACTGACCTTCGCCTTTCTCGGTGCACTGGTCGGGTCACTCATGCGCCCCTTCGGCGGCAAGCTGGCTGATCGGTTCAGCGGGGCCAATGTGACCATCGTGTCGTTCCTCGTGATGACCGTGGGCGTGTTCGGGGCCGTCTGGTCGATCTCGCTCAAGAGCTTCCCAGTCTTCCTGGCCGCCTTCATCCTGCTGTTCGCCAGCACCGGCGTCGCCAATGGATCGACCTACCGGATGATCCCGGCGATCTTCCAGGCCCGGGCGCTCATCTCCGGAATGGCAGCAGCGCAGGCTCGGCGCGAGGCTGCCGCAGCCATCGGCATCATCTCTGCCGTTGGCGCCTTCGGCGGCTTCCTGGTGCCTCGCACCTTCGCCTGGTCCACCGGCGCCTACGGCTCCATGGTCCCGGCGTTCCTGGTGTACGCCGGCCTGTACCTCGTGATGGTCGCGGTCACGTGGGCCGTCTACAAGCGTCCAGGTGCGCTGCTCGCCGAGGCGCACGTGTGACGATTCAAGAGACGCTGCCAGTCCCGGGGAAGTCCCGGGCTGGCAGCGTGCCCACGCACTGTCCCTATTGCGCACTGCAGTGCGCGATGTCCCTCACCCCCACGATGGGTGCGGTCACGCCAGCCACTGTCGTCGGCCGCGAGTTCCCCACCAATCGCGGGGCGTTGTGCCAGAAGGGCTGGACTGCAGCCGATCTTCTCGAGCATCCGTCCCGACTGACCTCACCATTGGTCAGGGAGGTTCGTGGAGACCGCACCTCACGATTCGTGCCGGCCTCATGGCAGACCGCCCTCGATGAGATCGCAGAAGGACTGCTTCGCACCCAGCAGCAGCACGGACGAGATGCAGTCGCGGTCTTCGGCGGCGGCGGGCTGACCAACGAGAAGGCCTATGCACTGGGCAAGTTCGCTCGAGTGGCCCTGGGCACTTCGCAGATCGACTACAACGGGCGGTTCTGCATGTCGTCGGCGGCCGCTGCATCGAATGCGGCACTCGGCCTGGACCGTGGCATGCCCTTCCCACTCACTGATGTGCAGGGTGCCGGAACGGTTGTGCTGGTCGGCAGCAACATCGCCGAGACGATGCCACCGGCCCTGCAGCACTTCGAGATCATGCGCGCCGCCGGTGGTCGTCTCATCGTCATCGACCCTCGCGTCACTCGCACCGCGCTCAATGCCGACCTGCATCTGCAGCCGGTTCCCGGAACCGACATGGCCCTGGCCCTGGGTCTGCTGCACATCATCTGCGCACAAGGCGCCGTGGATGAGGAGTTCATCGCATCACGAACTGCTGGATATGCGCAGGTGCGTGCAGCAGCGCAGGCCTATCGACCCGATCATGTGGAGCGCCTCACCGGCGTACCGAGCTCCCTGCTGCACCGGGCAGCGACGTGGATGGCCGAGCAGTCGCCGCATCGCCACGGCCGCGGCACCATGATCCTGACCGGCCGCGGCGGCGAGCAGCATGCCAATGGCACCAGCACCGTTCATGCCTTCATCAATATCGCCTTGGCCCTGGGCCTGCCCGGCGGCCGCAATTCCGGCTACGGCTGCCTCACCGGCCAGGGCAATGGGCAGGGGGGCCGGGAGCACGGGCAGAAGGCCGATCAACTGCCCGGGTACCGGATGATCACCGATCCCGCAGCTCGGGCGCATGTGGCGAAGGTATGGGGGATCGATCCCGAGGATCTTCCCGGTCCGGGCCGCTCGGCCTTCGAGCTGCTGGATGCCCTCGGCCAGCGCGGAGGTCCGCGAGCCATGCTGCTCATGGGCTCGAACCCAGTGGTGTCATCGCCCTCGGCTGCCCGCATCAGCGATCGAATCGCCAGCCTGGACTTCCTCTACGTGGCGGATTTCTTCCTGTCCGAGACCGCGGCACTGGCCGATGTCGTGCTCCCGGTGACGCAGTGGGCCGAGGAGACCGGGACCATGACCAATCTCGAAGGACGGGTGCTCCTGCGCCAGCAGGCGATGGTTCCGCCGCCCGGAGTGCGATCCGATCTGGAGGTTCTGAGCGGACTGGCCGCACGACTGGGGCAGGGGCAGCGTTTCCCTGCACATGCCTTCCCCAGCGACCCACAGCAGGTATTCGACGAGCTTCGACGAGCCAGTGAGGGCGGGCGGGCTGACTACTCATCCATCACCTACGCACGCATCCAGGACGAGGGCGGGGTGATCTGGGGAGGGGAGCGGATGTTCGTCGATTCCTTCCCCACAGCAGATGGTCGGGCCCGATTCGTGCCCACGGTCTTCACCGGCGTGACTGAGCCGACTGACTCGCACTACCCGCTGACGCTCACGACCGGACGGATCCTGGCGCAGTACCAGTCGGGAACCCAGACGCGACGCGTGGAATCCCTGGTGCAGGCAGCAGGCCAGCCCTTCGTCGAGCTGCACCCCGATGTGGCAGCCGATCTCGGCATCGGTTCCGAGGATCGAGCCAGGGTGACCACCCGACGCGGTTCAGTCGTCGTCGAGGCGCGTCTGTCCGGCGCCATTCGCGCCGACACGATCTTCATGCCCTTTCACTGGGCAGGGGAAGGGCGGGCGAACACGCTGACCAGCGATGCCCTTGACCCGACCTCGCGGATGCCCGAATTCAAAGCCTGTGCAGCGCGGATTGAACTGGAGGTTGCAAAGTCATGACGCTCAAGCAATTGGTCATCGTCGGTGCCGGCATGGCTGGTACGCGGCTGATGGAGGAGGTCATCGCACGCGACCCCTCAGGCTCCTGGCAGATCACCGTCGTGGGCGATGAGCCCGATGCCCCGTACAACCGGATCCTGCTGTCCGAAGTTCTTGCAGGCAAGCATGAACGCGCCGATCTTGACCTGCTTCCGCCGGGCGGCGTGGGCGGTGAACGGGTGACGCAGATCCTGGGCACCCGGGTGATGACGATCCATCGATCGACCAGCACCGTTCACCTCTCCGATCAGCGGATCCTGAACTACGACGCACTCGTCCTGGCCACGGGGAGCACGCCGATCCTCCCGCCGCTGCCTGGGCTGTACGACGAGGAGGACTGGTCGATCCACCCGCAGTGCTTCGCCTTCCGGACCCTCGAGGACTGCCGGGGAATCATGCAGGCTGCGAGCAACGCGCGTAGGGCAGTGGTCATCGGAGGAGGCCTGCTGGGCCTGGAGGCGGCAAGGGGATTGCTGGGCCAGGGCCTGGACGTGGAGATCGTCCACATGGGCGAGTGGCTCATGGACGCTCAGCTCGACAGCGAGGGCGGCGAGGTGCTCGGCCGAACCCTGGCCTCCATGGGCATCACCACCTACTTGGAGGCCCGTGCGCGCTCGATCGAAGTGACCCGCGACGGTTCGCTCGTCGGGGTCAAGGTGGCCGATGGACACGTGCTGGAATGCGACCTGGTGGTCTTCGCCGCTGGGGTCCGAGCGAACACCCGGCTGGCCAAGGACTGTCGGCTGAGCGTGGAGCGCGGCATCGTGGTCGATGATCGCATGCGGACAGACGACCCGCAGATCCTGGCGATCGGCGACTGCGCCCAGGCCGACGGCAAGGTCCTGGGCCTGGTCGGCCCCGCGTGGGATCAAGCGGCGGTCGTCGCCAGGAACCTCACGGATCCAGATGGCGAGGTGCACTACGAGGGCAGTCGCATCGTCACTCGTCTCAAGGCCAGCGGAATCGAGGTGGCAGCGCTCGGAGAGACACAGCCGATGCCCAAGGACAGCAATGGCGAACTCGAAGTCGTCTCCTTCAGCGACTACGCGCGAGGCATCTACAAGAAGGTCGTCCTGCGCGACGGACGCGTGTGCGGGGGGATCCTTCTCGGCGATGCCGGCACGGTCGGCAATCTGATGCTTGCCATGGATCGCGGCACCAAGGTCCCGCGCAACCGACTGCCACTGCTGTTCGAAGGGCTCACCGCCGGGAGCGAGGTCGATGCCTCGGCCGCACCAGACTATGCGGTGCTGTGCCACTGCAACAACGTCACCCACGGCCAGGTACGCGACGCAATCACCAGTGGGGCATGCCAGGTGTCAGAAATCGCGCATCAGACGCGAGCGACCACTGGCTGCGGCACTTGCAGACGTTCCGTTGAAGAGCTCATTGCATGTCACGATCTGGAGAGGAAGCCCGCATGAATCACGTCACTGTCCCATTCGCGGCCGATCAGTTCATCGGATCGGATGCCATTCGGGTCGTCGTCATCGGACACGGCATGGTTGCGCAGCGCTTCCTGGAGCACCTTGAGCTCGACAGCACCCGTGTCATTGTCGACGTGCTCTGCGAGGAGCCTCGTGCCGCCTATGACCGAGTCGGCCTGTCCGGCTACTTCGTCCATGGCGATGAGGCGAGCATGAGCCTGGTACCGGACGGGTTCTTCGCTGCCGAGAACGTGCAGTTGCACCTGGCCGAGTCGGCAACCCATGTTGACCGGGAGCGCAGAACAGTGCAGACCGACCGGGACCGGTGCCTCAACTACGACGTGCTCATCCTGGCGATGGGCTCTGAGCCCTTCGTCCCGCCACTTCCCGGCATCGATTCGCCGGGCGTGTTCGTCTACCGCACCCTGGACGACCTCGATCTCATTCGGGAGCGTGCAGCGGTGTCCACCACCGGCATCGTCGTCGGCGGAGGGCTGCTGGGCCTCGAGGCAGCCAATGCCGTGCAGAGCCTGGGCCTGGAAGCCCACGTCATCGAGATGGCTCCGCGCCTGATGCCGGCACAACTGGATCTCGGTGGCGCAACAGTGCTGCGTCGGCGCATCGAGGAGCTCGGCATCGCAGTGCATGTCGAGACCAGCACCCGGCGGATCCTCGCAACCGACGAGCTGGGGGTGGTCGGCATCGCGGTGCAAGGCGACGCGGACGAGTTCACCATCGACGCGCAGCTCGTCGTCGTCTCGGCCGGGATTCGGCCGCGCGATGCCCTCGCCCGCGAGGCGCAGTTGGAGATCGGCGAACGCGGGGGAGTCGTCGTCGACCAGTGGTGCCGGACATCAGACGCGAATATCTTCGCGATCGGCGAGGTCGCCTGCGCCGTCGGCAAGACCTGGGGCCTGGTGGCGCCTGGCTACCAGATGGCCCAGGTGGCTGCTGCGCAGGTGCGAGCGCTTGCCAGCGGGGCTGAGATCGAGGCAGGCGCTGGCTTCGTGGGCGCTGACATGTCGACGAAGCTCAAGCTGCTCGGGGTCGACGTGGCGAGCATCGGCGATGCCCACGCAGTCCAGGCCGGAGCACTGGAACTGACCTGGAACGACCCCGTCACGCACGTGTACAAGAAGGTGGTCGTCAGTGACGATGGCCTTCGAGTCCTCGGTGCAGTTCTCGTCGGCGATGCAGCGGCGTATGACACCCTGCGCCCGATGGCAGCAGCGCAGGCAGAGCTTCCTGGATCCGTTGAGGCGCTGATCTTCCCGCAGAGCGGTGCTGTCAGCATCGGCCCCGACTCACTGCCTGACTCGGCAGTCATCTGCTCCTGCAACAACGTGAGCAAGGGAGAGATCACCGGAGCGGTCGTCGAGCAGCAGGCGTGCGACGTCGCAGCGATCAAGGCATGCACCCGAGCAGGAACCAGCTGCGGCTCATGCGTCCCGATCATCCAGACATTGGTGCATGCCACTCTCGAGCGCCAGGGCGTCACGGTTGATCGTTCACTGTGCGAGCACTTCTCGTACACCCGACGCGAGCTCTTCGACATCATCCGCGTGCGCCAGCTCACGACCTTCTCGCAGATCGTCGCCGAGGTGGGCCAGGGACGCGGATGCGACATCTGCAAGCCCGTCGTGGCATCGATCCTGAGCACTCAGGCGCCCGCCCACGTGCTCGATGGCGAGAATGCGGCGCTCCAGGACACCAATGACCATGTGATGGCCAATCTGCAGCGCAATGGGACCTACTCGGTCGTGCCCCGCCTGCCAGGGGGCGAGGTGACTCCCGAGGGACTCATCGCCATCGGCGAGATCGCACGCGATTTCGGGCTCTACACCAAGGTGACCGGCGGCCAGCGCATCGACATGTTCGGAGCGCGACTGGATGAGCTGCCCGAGATCTGGCGGCGCCTGGTGGCCCATGGCTTCGAGAGCGGTCATGCCTATGGCAAGAGCCTTCGCACCGTGAAGTCATGCGTCGGCTCCGACTGGTGCCGCTTCGGCGTCCAGGACTCGGTCGGTCTGGCCGTCGAGCTCGAGCTGCGCTATCGGGGGCTCCGTGCCCCGCACAAGTTCAAGTCCGCAGTGAGCGGCTGCGCACGTGAGTGCGCGGAGGCCCAGAGCAAGGACTTCGGCGTCATCGCCACCGACAAGGGCTGGAACCTGTACGTCGGGGGCAATGGAGGAATGCGACCACGGCATGCCGATCTGCTGGCCTCCGACCTCGATACGGCGACGCTCATTCGCTATATCGACCGCTACCTCATGTACTACATCCGCACTGCCGAGCGCCTGCAGCGCACCTCGGTCTGGCTGGAGTCCCTGGCCTCTGCCCAAGAGAGCGGCTTGGAGCACCTTCAGCGCGTGATCATCGAGGATGCACTCGACCTGGGGGTCGAGCTGGAGGCCGATATGGCCAGGCATGTGCTCAGCTACGCCGATGAATGGGCCGCGACCCTGGAGGATCCGGACAAGTTGGCGCGCTTCAGGTCCTTCGTCAACACGACCGATGAGGTCGATCCCCTCATCCAGTTCATTCCCAACCGCGCCCAGCACCGCCCGGCGCCGGCCAGCGTGCTGGAGCCATTGCCGGATCCTTCCGAGGAGCCAGCGGCCGCGGCCTTCACAGCAGATGAGATTCCGGAGTTCGAACTCGTTGAAGAGGGAGCGATGTCATGACCTGGGAGCGCGTCTGTGAGCTGGATGAGATCGTGCCGGAGCGAGGAGCTGCCTGCCTGGTTGACGGAGAGCAGGTGGCCCTGTTCCGGCTCGCCGGCGACGAGGTGGCCGCGGTGGGGAATCTTGACCCCTTCTCACACGCTAACGTGATCAGTAGGGGAATCGTGGGCACGGCGAAGGGACGGTGGTTCGTGGCAAGTCCGATGTACAAGAATCGCTTCGACCTGCTGACCGGTCGGTGCCACGAGGACGACGCCGTCAGTCTGCGGGTCTTCTCGACGCGCGTGCAGGACGGCGCGGTGTATGTGGCAGTTGCCAAGGAGTGACATTGGAACCATCGGGCCCGCTGGCGGGCTACCGGATCGGCGTCACCGCCGAGCGGCGCAAGGACGAGATCGCAGCAGTACTGACGCGGCGCGGTGCAGCACTGACCATTGGGCCAGCCCTGCGGCTCATCCCGCTGGTCGACGACGACATCCTTCGCATGCGCACGCAGGAATGCGTGACACAGCCATGTGATGTCATGATCGTGACGACGGGCATCGGCTTTCGCGGATGGATGGATGCGGCAGATGCCTGGGGCATGGGCAATGCCCTGCGCCGATCGCTGACCGGCAGTCGGATCCTGGCGCGAGGGCCCAAGGCAACAGGAGCGATCCGCTCTGCTGGCCTGCGCGAGGAATGGACCGCTCCGTCGGAGAGCACTGATGAAGTCGTGCGAGCCCTCTTGGAAGAGGGAGTCGAAGGCCTGCGCGTTGGCATCCAGCTGCACGGCCTGCCTATTGTCGAACTCAAGTCAGCCCTGGAGGAAGCAGGCGCCACCGTCGTCGAGATTCCGGTGTACCGCTGGGACTTCCCGGACGACATCGCTCCACTGGATCGACTCATCCGCGAATGTGCGACTGGCGGGCTTGACGCAGTGGTGTTCACCAGCGCACTCGCAGTGGCGGCGCTGCTCTCTCGTGCCACTCAACTGGATCTCCATGCTCAGTTGATCGAGGCCTTTCGGGCTCAGCGCCCCTTGGCCTGCTGCGTGGGCCCGGTGACGGCAGCGGAGTTCGTCCGGGAGGGCGTTCCCGTGATCCTTCCTGAGCGGGCTCGTCTGGGCGACCTGCTGCGCATGGTCAGCGTCGAGGTCCCGGAGCGGATGGACCAGGTGCTGCAGCTCGGCGAGTACCGCATGACCCTGCGCCGTGACGGCTATCTGCTCGACGACGAGTTCATCGCCGTGCCTGAGACACCCATGGCGATCATGCGCGAACTTGCCCTGCGTCCCGGGGAGCTCGTGTCACGCGCCCGTCTCCTCGAGCTGCTGCCTGAGGCGACCAATGACAACGCCCTGGAGACGGCAATGGCACGACTGCGCACCAAGCTTCCATCACGACAGATGGTGAAGACCATCGTCAAGCGTGGGTATCGACTTGAGCAGCCCTGAGCCACTGGGAAGTGGCGCGCTTCCCGATCGCCTTCCGCTGTTCCTCGACTTGCGCGGGCGCAAGGTCGTAGTGGTCGGCGGGGGCGAGGTGGGCACGCGTCGTGCCCAGAACCTGCTGGAAGCCGGCGCCCGGGTCACGGTCGTCGCGCCCGAGGTCACTGACACCCTGGTCGAGGCTGCCCAGCGCGAGGGCGGGCAGCTGACCTGGCTGGCCCGACCCTTCCAATCCGCCGATCTTGCCCACTGCTGGCTCGTGCACATCGCCACGGGGGATCGCGCAACTGACCTCGTGATTGCGGCAGCGGCAGAAGCGGCAGGCGTGTGGTCCGTCGTGGCCTCGGACCATCTGCAATCGGCCGGCTGGTTCGCTGCGACGACCGAACCAGTCGACGGGGTGCGCGTCGCCGTCAGCGCATCGGGTGACCCCGGACGAGCCATGCAGGTCCGCGATGACATTGCCGAGGGCCTGCGCGACGGAACCCTGCTGGGTCCAAGGCGACGGGTTCGCGGGACTCCGGGTCGCGTCTGGCTGGTGGGTTCAGGCCCCGGGGATCCCGATCTGCTGACTGTGCGCGCTCGACGGGTGCTGCGTCTGGCCGATGTCGTGCTGACCGACCATCTCATCGCGGCGGCCATCCTCAAGTCATTGGCCCCAGGCGTGGAGGTCATCGATGTCGGCAAGCGCCCTGGAGCACATGCGATGCCACAGGAGCAGATCAATGCTCTCGTCATCGAGCATGCTCGCAAGGGCCGATTCGTCGTGCGACTCAAGGGTGGGGACCCCTTCGTCTTCGGTCGAGGGGGAGAGGAGGCACTCGACTGCATCAACGCCGGCATAGCCGTCGAAGTCGTCCCGGGCATCTCCAGCGCCATCGCTGTCCCGGCCTCGGCTGGCATACCGGTGACGCACAGAGGAGTCGCCGACTCCTTCATCGTGGTGTCGGGGCACCTGGGCTGGTCGTCGATCGCCGCACATGTGGGTGCCCCGGATCCGTCCCGAACCATCGTGATCCTCATGGGAATGCGCGCCCTGGGCGACATCGCCCGAGGACTCATGGATACGGGCTACGCCGCCAAGACGCCGACTGCCGTGATCGCCCAGGGATGGACCGGCCAGCAGCACTCAGTGGTGGCGAGCCTGGCCGATGTCGACGATCGAGTCCGAGCCGAAGGTCTCACCGCTCCCGCGATCATCGTGATCGGCGAGGTCGTCGCCCTGCGCGAGCTCCTCGGCGAGGTCGGCTCCGCCTCGGTGACGGCGCAGCACACCCAGGACCCAAGCCGAGCATGAGTCCGACTTCCCTGGCCATTCCTCACTGCCTGAAGGACACCTGCGAGTATGCGTTGCGATGAATCCTGAGTTGAACCCAACCGGCACGGAACATGCCGATCTCCTTGCCTTCGACGCTGCGCACGTCTGGCATCCCTATGCCTGCATGCCAGGCCAGCCCGCACACCTGGTCGCCTCAGCCCAAGGAGTGCTGTTGCAGTTGGCCGACGGACCCGAGGTGATCGACGCGATGTCCTCCTGGTGGGCTGCCATCCACGGGTACGGTCATCCGGCCCTGGATGCAGCGGTAGTCGAGCAGCTGGCCAAGATGAGCCACGTCATGTTCGGCGGGCTGACCCACGAACCAGCAATTCGGCTGGCCCAACGGCTCATCGAGATCACGCCCGAGCCTCTGCAGCGCGTATTCTTCAGCGACTCCGGGTCAGTCTCGGTCGAAGTGGCCGCGAAGATGGCGCTGCAGTACTGGCGCTCAGCGGGGCAGCCGCAGAAGCATCGCCTGATGACCTGGCGAGGCGGCTACCACGGTGACACGCTGCACCCCATGAGCGTGTGCGATCCGGACTCAGGAATGCACTCCATGTGGCAGACCTCGATGCCGCAGCAGATCTTCGTGGACATGCCGCCGCCGGGCTTCGCCACCGAAGTCGATGCCGCCTATCTCGATCAATGGGACGACGCCCTTTCCCTCCACGCCCAGGAGGTCGCAGCGATCATCGTCGAGCCTGTGGTGCAGGGCGCCGGTGGGATGACGTTCCACAATCCCGGTTACCTGTCGGCGTTGCGCGCGCTTGCGGATCGGCACCAGGTCCTGCTGATCTTCGATGAGATCGCCACCGGATTCGGTCGCACAGGTGCGCTGTTCGCTGCCGATATGGCTCATGTGAGTCCTGACATCATGTGCGTCGGGAAGGCACTCACGGGCGGATACATGTCGATGGCCGCAACGCTGTGCACCGCTGCTGTCGCTGACCAGATCTCGCAGGGCCAGATGCCGGTGCTTGCCCATGGCCCCACCTTCATGGCGAACCCCCTTGCGGCCGCTGTCTCGCTCGCCTCGATCGACCTGCTGCTCGGACAGGACTGGAAGGCGCAGGTCGCCCGCATCGCAACCGCACTGGCCCAAGGCCTCGCGCCACTGGCCTCATATCCACATGTTCGCGATGTGCGGGTGCTTGGTGCAATAGGCGTCGTGCAACTGACCGGTGAGGTCGACGTGGCCCGCGCCAGCGCAGCGGCCCTCGAGCGCGGCGTATGGATCCGGCCCTTCCGAGACCTGATCTACACGATGCCGCCATTCATCTCCTCAGGCGGTGACATCGATCAGGTCTGCGCTGCCATCGCGGCTGCCGTCGTGGCCGAGACTCCTGTGCAGCCATGACCCCTGACGACAGCGCAGTCGACGCATTGGACTGGCTTGACCGCAAGTCCGATCGTCGGGCCCGAGCAGGCCTGGAACGGAGCCTGCGCATCCGCGAACAGGGTCCGGCTCTCGTGGACTTTGCCTCCAATGACTACCTGAGCCTGGCGACGGACCCACGGGTCGTCGCTGCTGCCACCACTGCCGCGCAGCTTTGGGGCACTGGCGCCACGGGGTCACGATTGGTGACCGGATCAACCCGATTGCATGAGGAGCTCGAACTGGCCCTTGCCGATCTGGTGGGTGCGCCGGCCGCGCTCGTCTTCTCCTCGGGATACCTCGCAAATCT
>Ga0172380_10006394_pt1 | contig 13723 bp, 24 predicted proteins | sample Leawe162metaG_FD_119747 | JGI IMG/M metagenome (GOLD analysis project Ga0172380, IMG submission 119747) | Leachate microbial communities from a municipal landfill in Southern Ontario, Canada - Leachate well 162 metaG | ecosystem: Engineered > Solid waste > Landfill > Unclassified | place... | reverse complement strand
TCAGGCTAAACCCGCCAGACCTGGAAGACTCTGCGCTCCACTCACACGCCGCACCGGCACCGGCGCCAAGTGTGGGTCTCCAGGCCTCTATCCCACTCTCAAAATTATCATGCAGCGCCACATTGCCGCGCCGGTCTATCGACTGATATCCCCCCAGCCTGGCCGCCAGCTCTCCATTGTCGCTGTTGGTATAAAGGTTAGAGCCCGAAGTCACTTGCCCGAGAGGCGCGCTTGTAGAGTAATCCGGGAGTCCTACGCCGCGCGTCGGTACAGTCCAGCTTTTAACTATCGTAACCATTACCCGACCACCTCCTCTATCGTGATAGTAACGGTAATGGCATGGGGATTAATCGCGTCGCCGTTGGCCATATCCACCCATACCTGCTCTCCCTGTCCCACGGGTATATCCAGCCCGTCGAATACAGGTGTCGCGTCGTTAAGAGCCACCCAGCCGCTTTCTGGCAGCACGCGCTTATTGCCGACGCCGACCGCCACGTCTACCAAAGCGTTGCATCCCGCCGGCCAGTGCCTGAGTATCTTTACGATCTTCCCCGGGTAAGGCATGGGCTGCGCCAGGCGCAGCGCCTGGCCCGGGACAAGTAGTTGCTGGAACGGTATCTCCTGCGTTCTGCCGCGTACTGTCATACTGCCCCCAGTCTGCTGTATTACTAACTGCGCAAGCTCCTCAAACCTCTTACCGAGCTCAATGATCTTCTCGTCAGCCGTCATGAAGCGGTCGAGGTATCCACCCGAGTTAGGCGGCCTGATAATCGGAATGGGAGGCTGTCCTTTAGACATGGGTCACCTCCTTTAACCGATTTCTTCAACCTCTAGCAAAACATTGATGCCGGCCACCGTCGACTCGAGGGTTATCGCCGGGAGCGCCGCGGTGTAAGGAATCTCCACCTGCGGGAAATCCCACTCGTTAAGCTGGCCGTCCAGACCGTTGAGGGTCACTATGGCCGGCAGCACTGCGGCGAAAGCTGCGGCGAGACCCTGGCCCAGGCTCAAGTTGCTGTTACCGCCGCAGGCGTTGATCCAAATGATCCGGCGTATGATGGCCGATCTGCCCACGGTGATGTTGTAGAGCGCTATGGCCGCGCCGGTGACGGGCGAGGCGACAACGGCGGACGTTTTTCTGATCCCGATTCTCTCTGCCATTTTCAACTCCTTACCTAATCGCTTCCGCTGGGCACAAATACGACGTTGGGATAATTTTGCTTGACATCCTCCGGCGTCGCGAAGTCTTTATCGATGTCCTTCAGTAAGTACCTGAAGCCGAAGAACTGGACCCTCGACATCGCCGTAGCGTAAGCCGTTGGATTCGTGCAGTTGACATAAGCCGAGTTGTCCTCGAGTATGAAGACCTCGGTGGTATGGAGGCACGGGTCGTTCAATATAGTGAACCTGTCCACCTGCGCCACCACATTAGCCGCGGCGAAGCGGCTTTCGGACCGCCCGATCTTGAACTCCACCTGGATGTCGTCCAGCGGGTAGAACCTTAGTTGCACCATACCGCTCGGCTTCGCCTGCTGGTCCAGATTTAAAAGCCTGATATCGCCCGACTGCGCCAGAGCCGCCAGGGCGCCCTGGTCGAAGATGAGGCCCGCCGACTTCGGCATCGGCTCTATGTACGTCACTTTGTACATGTGCCATCTCGCTTTGAGCCAGATAGCCACCGTCTCGTTGACCAGCGCTACGGGATCGATGTCTCCGGCCTTTGAGGCATAAAGTCTTTCAGCCATGAGCTCCTCCTAAACAATAAAACCCCATACCTAAACAGGCTGGGGGTTTCTCCTCTGATATATTATTGCTATTTGCTTTTCAACCATTTTCTTTGTTCCTTCGCTCCGAAATGGTCTATATTCAATTGTAGATGGAGGGGGCGGTTTGCCGCCGCCCCCTCCGGGTGTCGCTATTATGTGCCGACTGCGGTTGCCAGGATGAGCTTTATGCTCACGCCTGCCGCACTGGCTGCGGTACTCTTGCGCAAGTTGGCGGCAATCCTTGGAGTGCCGACAATCTTGATGGGATAAGGCAGCATGAGGGGTCCGGCCACGCTCACGCCCACGGCGGTCGGTATACCGGCCACTACGTGGAACATGGCAAGGTCGACCTCAAATCCGGCGGCACCGGTGGCGATAACGATATCGCCGCTGAAGGTCTCCACTACTCCGGTGTGGATCGAAATCCCGCACAGCCAGCAGGGATTGGGTACGACCGCTGCCGCAGCTATCTGCACGTAGTTCGCCATGAAGGCCCATGCAGCTGCCGCTGCATCTGAAGGCAGCGCTGTCGGCGCTGCTCCTGCCGGTAGTGTCTGGTAGCGGATAAGGCCGCTCTCGACCAGCGCCTTATAGGTAGATTTTACTTCCTGTGGTACTCCCATTTCTTTACCTCCTTATAATTATGGAATGGTCACAGTGACTAGCTGACCTGCTCCTGGCGCGGGGTGACCGCGTAGCCCTTGAGTGTCAGGATCGTGCCGGCGGCGGCTATCGGTATGCGGTTGATGACCTGGATGAAGCAGTTCTCCTGCTCATCGTAGGTTACCGGCACGCTGAAGTAGCCTTCGCTCTGCATCTTGGTGTAGCAGCTCTCCACGTTGAAGACTGCCGCTGTGCGCCCGGCGCCGCCGGGTCCGCTGCGGAAGAATATCTGGCTGATCTCGGGAGCTGCCGCCTCGAGGGCGACGCCGTAGAACACAAGGATTGTTCTATTGGGCACGCGCTCGTTGATCCAGTTGGTTGTCGTGAAAGCCGCGGCTACCGCGGCTGCGGGTGCCGGGAATATCCAGCGGTCGCCTGCCGCGAAAGCCGTGGGCAGGTCGATGCTCGGGCGGATATCCCTGACGGCGAGCTCGGCACAGGAAGCGCCGAAGCTGCAGAAAAGCGCGCGGGCCAGGCCGGCGCGCTGGGCAGCTACCTTCACGTCCTTTTTGTCGGTGATGGTCATGTCATCATCCGGTATGAAGTTGCTGTATGTCGCCTGTTGCCAGTTGCGGCTGACTTCACCCATGATCTCTTGCATATTTAATTTGGCCATTTGCGTACACTCCTTCTATGTATAATTTTATACTGGAGGTTCTCTCCTATACAGCCGGTCTAACAGGCTGCTCGTTGCGCCAGTCGTACCCAACGGGTAGGCTCGCGTTGCGCGGGGCCGCCACGGGCAATGAGGTGCGCCTTGCCGTTGCGCCGCCCGTCATGAGCGTCGGGAGACTGGCTCCCAGCGTGGCCATACTCGCGGCTGCGATGCCCTGTGATACCTCGGCCCATGCGCCTTCAAGGTACATCGCCCCCACTACTCCGCCGGCTCCGAGGACAAGGGTTGTCGGCATGCCCCACGTCGGGCGGGCCTTGACCATCTGAGCCATCGCGAGTCCGGTCACGAAAGCGCTCCCTAACGTGACGATCTTGGCTGTGGTGCTCCCTGGCAATACTGCTACTTTAGCTGCCATGCTCCTCTTCCTTTCCCGGATCCGCGCTTCTTCCTACGGTTACGCCAAAACGCTCACCGAATATTAATTTTCGAGTCCGCAGAGACTGCCTGTAAAGAAAATGAGCCCAGACCTTCTCAATACAAACAGTCTCTGGGCTCAATTTAGACGATAACCGATTATAAAACGGTTGTCAAGGGTGTCAGCGCAAAGCTAAATAACCATCATTGACAGCCAGCCACTTGTGATCCGGATTAAAATATGTCCATATATCCCACCAGCGCGGCGTGAGTATAAATACTTTATCCGCTACCCTGTTGAGTTCGGCGGCTACGGCCTCCGGGTCGTCTACATGCTCTATGACGTGGCTGCAGAAGGCGGCTCCGAAGGTTTTATCCTCGAACATTGAAAGATCGCTGAGGTTGGCCTGTATAAAATTCGGAACGTTACGCGGAACGATGTCCACGTTTACGTCGCTTCTCTCGGCTATACCGGTAGACATCCAGTGCCATGGCTCACCGCCGCATCCGGCATTCAAAAGCGGTTTGCCGCTGGACCGGGCGGCGGCGGACGCCGCCTCGAAGGTCGCGCTCTTTTCAGCGGCCTGATATACCCTGGGCAGGGAGAGGGCGGCGATGGCTAGTTTCGCGATGAAGTGCATCTTACTCCTGACACTTACCCTGCATCCACATGTCTTTCGTGGTTTTGATAAGCTCCGGCGACAAGAGCTCGTTCTGCAGCCCGTGCGTTATCCCGCAGCACCCGTCTTTTTCGTAGACGATCATAACACCGCTGCACGACATGACCCACGCCAGTATATCCTTGCCGGCGGCGCCTACGTGCATGGCTAATTCGGAGCTCGGAACCTTCAGGTCGTCTACTGCTACTAGCCCGCGCACGTTCTCTTTGAAGATAACCGGAGTCGACCGGTCGGCGCGCAGCGAGTCGCTTTCGCGCTGGATACTCATGCCTGCCGATACACATTTACTACATTCGCCCATATCACACCTCTGTTTCTTCGTAAGGCTCTCCTACTTCGCCTTCATCTCTTTTTGACCTGAAATAACCCAGCAAGCCAACGGTAAGTGAGGCCGCGCTGAGCAGTAAACTAAAGATTCCCAAGGGTCCGATACTAACGTTTAACTCTTTTTTCATCTGTATCCTCGCGCTTAAAGCACCCTGAATACGTCGCGGTCCCAGTCCGCCTTTATCATATTCTTACCGCCTATGTTCAGTGAACCGTCCAGCTCCTGCACAGCCTTTAGCATATCGATCCAGCGCCCGGATCCCAGGCTGGAGTAGAATATTCCTTCCATCGTGACTGATACAGTTGCCAAATCGGTTGCGCTCGGCAGTATATATTCAGCCGTGGCCCATACACCGTTCTCGCTTCCGTCTTTGAGCCCGGCACCGAACAGGAAAGCGCCGCCTCCCTTATATATCACATCCATGGTTACCGTGAAGCGCTGCCCGTACGACAGGAGTCCATTTATCGGCGTCTTTGCCGTCATTAGTAGATTCTCTGTGTTCTGCAATTGAAGCCCCTGGTTGAATAACGTGAATATTCTGAACTCATCGCTACCGCCGACATCACCATAGAAAGGAGTGGTCTCTCCGATATTCATGATTTTAATAGCGATGGGAGATTGTCTCTCCGTCCAATCCGTAGGTACCTTCCGGCTTAACGTAAAAGTTGTAGTCTCGCCCGCAGGTAAAGAAACCCACTTCAGCCCATCCTCGTCCTTCCAAGTGATTTTTCCGACACCTTTAAGATCTAACCGAAAAGTGCGCAGTAGACTTGAGTTTGTGTTATTCTTTAAAACGACTTCAACCTGGGCGCTTTGGTCTACTCCTACGACCAGAGACGGGTTCACGGCTCTAACGCTGATTATCTCTAAGATTCCAGTGTCGCCGCTATCGCTCTGTATCGCGAAGCCGGCGCTTACACTCCACACCGGGTCGCCGACACCGATAAGCATGAGTTGCGCGTTCAGTTTCTTTCCGGGCCCCCATGTTGCCGGCAGGGTATAGCCGATCCTGACCGTCACCGTGTCTCCGGGATCGATATTACCGACGGCCTGCGGCGACCCCTCAATAGGCGTTTCAAATATACCTGTCCCCCACATGTCGAGGCGTAGAATCGGATTCTGCGCCTTATCCGATTTATTGGTTATGGTAACATCAACCTGGGCCAGGCCGCCCCTGGGCACGATAGGGTCAACTATATCGGCGGATATCTGGTAGTTGACTAGATCGCTAACACCGGACCGCGTAAAATACCAAACTACACCGCCAACGATACCAGCTACTACCACGCCGCCTATCACCAGCGGCCAGACACGGATGCCTCCTGTACGAGCAGCGGCAAAAGCAGCTGCTGCTCTCGCCCTGTCAATAATATCTAATTGGTTGTTCTCGTTATCTATATCCATTACCGCCTCCGCATAAATAACGCTCCCAAACCCACCACTGTCAGCAGGCCTAAAAAGCTCGCTCCTACAATCAACTGCGTCCTGCTTAGTCCACCCTCGTCCTCGTCATCATCTCCCCCACCGTTTGAGCTATTTTCTACCGTGAAGCTCAAAACTGAGTCCGTCCTGACCCAATATATACCCATCTCTTCAAGCTCGACTATTTCTTCTTCGGAGTATCCGAGCTCCTCTGCGCCGACCGGCAGGAAGAGCGCCAGCTTAAAAGTCGTGGTTGTCGACGGCATGACCCTCTCCGACGGACGCAATACTTCATATGGATGGTTCGAGCTCAGTATAGTAAAGCTATCAAATTCGACACCCTGACCGTTCACGTCATCCCACCAGCCAAGTGCCACCCCGGTAGCGGGCGAGCCGTCCGGTAAGCTTACGGTACAGTAAGGCCTTATGATTTCTCCGGTTTGAGCCGTTTGCGGCGCTTGCACCTCTGTTATTATTGCATTCATTTTAACCCTCCGTTTATTACGCCGTAATAATCACCGGCAATTCAGAAAATCCTGCCATCCGTCGCGCTCGACGATAACTACCTGGTCGTTGAATCTTAAATAAGGAATATAGGGGTCGTCTTCTATCACTGAATTCACGCCATCCGGCTTCGCCCTCTTTATCGTTGTATCCAGGGTATACCAGTGGCTGCCCACGTTAACCGTCACCCATGCGTGGCCGTATCCGGTATGAGTGCCTATAGAACAATAAACGGAGTCCGGTGACAGGATATTGCGCAGCATGCTCACCAGTACCACGCTTGACCCCTCGCAGTCGCCGTAGCGCGGCGGATCCAATACTTCCCACGGCAGCTCCCAAAAATCATGAACCCTTTGACTGCGCTTGACCGGCATCCTGATGATGGGGCAACCGCTTAAGAAACTTACCTTCTCGTGATAATCCTGTGAGCCGCCGCATACGGGCGGGTAAGCGACATTGCGGCAAACCCAGTCCCAGCAACCCCATACGCGGTCACCGCCCTCCGGCACTTCCGCCAGCGCCTCCTGGACGCTCGGTGTGTGAGGGGTAATGAACTCCTGAATATCCAGGTGTTCGCCTCCAAACCGCTTGCCGTAAACGACGTATCTCATAATATTTTCTCAAAATAAAAGGGCGCAGGTCATGCCTACGCCCTAAATATATCGCCAAAAGTTGTCTTCTGTCAAACTATGATGTCGGCCACCTTAAGAATCTCATCCTGAACCCACTCAGGATAGCTTTGTAGCACTGCGCCCTGCGCCGGCAGCTTCTTCGAGATATGATGTATAAGCCTTATCGGCTTTATCTCTTTAAGAAACTGAGTGCCGTCGCTTTTCGTTGCTTGCGCCCCTTGTTTGCGACTTTTCTCGATAATACTCTTAACGTCCTGGTAGTTATCGAGGACGGTATCCAACACCTCTAAAAGCTCCTCGCGCGGCCTCTGGCGCACGGTATCCACTAAGCTCCAGCCGCCGGCTATCTTCACTTCCAGAGCAGCAGCATCGAAGGCGGATAAGTAGTAAGCCACGAAGTCGGCGGCAACCCGCGTCGCCCTGGCCAAGATTAAGTCTTTCAGAAATCCCTCCACCATTATTCGTCCTCCTCGCCGGAGTCGTTCGTTGCCGCCGGCAGGGCCGGGATGGCGGGCGGCGCGGCTTCTTCTGCCCGCATGATAGTCTTTTTACAGTGCGGGCATTCGATGCCCATCCCAACCGGTATATTCACTGGAAAAGGAACCGGCTTATGGCAGCCTTCGTTCGGGCAGTCCACTTGCTCATATATCAGTTGGTCCGGAGGCGGCAGGTTCTGCGCCGATTGCAGCTTCACTTCCGCCGCTGGTGGAGAGGGCCTCTTGGGCCGATGCGGCGCCGGCATGTATTCCGGCTCGGCAGCCGGCTGTTCACCGCCTGAACGCCTGCTGATAGCCGCCAGTATATCAGGCACCAGCCCTTTGAACTCTGTAAGAAATCCTCCCAGTTTCTCCGTTTTCATCTCCTGGAGTTTAAAATTTCGCTCTGATTCAGCGCGCATACGCTCGTCTTCCAGGACTGCCTTCATTACTTCGACTTTACCCATCGACAAGAGAGACGGGTCGACCACCGGTTTCTCCGGTTTATCCAGGCCGAGGATCTTCTTAACGCGCTCGCTGGTCTCCATGTTTCTGATAAAAGCGTCGAGGGGGTCCTCTTGTTTCTTCTCCTCCTGGCCAAAGAACTTCGACAGCAGCATCTGAGAGAACTGATTGCCCGTCATACTGTCTGCCATGCCGAAGAAGCCCTGTGGCTGGTTTCTCTCTTGTTTTTGTTCCTCCATAAACTGCTTCATGGTATTATTGGTGTCTGCGATGACTTTATCAAAGAGGTCTAAGCGGCCCTGTATCTCACGCTTCTTCGCATCGTCCAGCTCTTTCCGTAATGAATCGACCTCCTGCGCCCTGGCTTTAGTCAGCTCTGTGAAGTCTATGCCGAGCATGTTCCCAACTTTAGCCAGCCTCTCTAATCCGTCATCATGTTGAGGTTGTGGCTGCCGCTGGTCATATGTCATACCGCCGATCGTCTGGCCCAACGTTCTGAGTTTCGCCATCTCAAGCATATCTTTAAGCTCTTCATAAACCTCGTCGGTGTTGATTCGCCGGCGCTCCGGCTCTCTCACCTCACCTGAAGACATACGGGTAGGTAGTATGCCGCTCATTCTCACGCGCTCCGCCGGGCGCTTCTCATCCTTTATTGACATTTGACTTACCCTCCACATAGTTGTTAATCACATTGTTGAAATTGAAATCTTCGGCATGCTCGCGGTAGAACTGTGTTATCACGTCCTCTATCCATTCCTCGACAGTGGGTGTGTATCCTCGCGACTGATATAGTGGCAGTGTGAGCTCGTAAAGAAGAAGGAGCCTGCCGTCGAGCTCTCCGGTATATTGAACAAACTTTTCTATGATCGCTGTGTTGGGGTGAATTGGGGATTTATTCTCTTCGGGTGGGTTCTTATGGGTTCCGACCCGGCCCTTGCTAGGGGGACCGCTGCGCATTTCTCTCATGTAGGGCCTGGCTTCTGCGGGTGAATTCGCGACTACCTCTCCGGTCTCTTTGTTGTACAGCCGCCATTTATGCTCCTCGCCAGCTTTACGCCCATCCGTAATGTGTTGTGTCCACACCCATCCAAACTTGTCGGTTTCCGCACCACATTCACAGCGCCATATATATATAGACCCCTTTTCGTCTGTAAGATTTTCTCTGTCGCCTTCTTCTGTATCTTTGGTGACAGCTTCTTCTACAGTCTCGTCTCCAATAGGAGGTGAAGAGTGACTTTCTCCAATAACTTTTGTCATAGCAGACCCCCTTCCATACAACAAAGCTACACTCTTTTGTCATTTTTGTCAATACCAGGTTCTGCACAGGTTATGCACCCCCCTTAAGAAACCCCCATTAACGGAGGGGGGACGTTATTATTATTAATATATAGATTACTTATTATAATAATAAGCATGTGCATAACTCATTAACATAACGAGGAGGTTTTACGAAGAAACCCACTGATTATGTATAGCCCCACGAAGTGCATAACTCAAAATTGAGGATTATTATGTAAACAGAGTTTTAGCTTTGATAGTGGTTCGCTGATAAAGTATTTATGTAAAGTGGGAAGTTACGTTTGAAAACCGCCGTTTTATATCTAAGCGCTGGCGGCGCGGCTCAAAGCTGTGATAATATTGTGCGAACCACTATGTGCATAACTTGTGCAGAGTCGGTGCAGAGCCGAGGGTTATACACAAAGTTATGCACCGGTTATGCACCGGTTATGCACAATGGTTTTTGTGGCTCAAATTTCTCGTTATATGAGCTTCAAACTATAGTTATTGACCGCGCCTGCGTTTTATGTTAGTCTCAGTGGCAGGAGGTGCCTTATGAATGGCTCTCTATTAAGAATCTGTATAAGTGTCTTAGGAAATGCCGCGGATATCTTTGTGAATGACTTAACTATCAAGATGCAGAATAAGCGCCGCTTGGAGCTCTATGACCAGTCATTACTACATGCCGAGCGTATCAAAGAGGCGGTGGATAGCGGCGACCTGAATGAAGAGTTCGGCGCCCGTATACTGCAGGGCGAAAAGCCGATGGCCGCCGTGGCCGCTACACAGCAGCAGATTTCTGTCGGCGAGCAGGCCGAATATGCCGGCACTTCACAGCTTAGCGCGGCAGGCCGTGCGTGCATCCCCTGCGGTAATGACCATTTCTCCACGGTGTCCGGCCTTCTGGCTGAAGCCATGCGCTTCGCCCGGGACCACGGTGTTTCTGATCCTGAAGTTATCCTGCGGATCTCCCAGGCCGAGGATGAGTTGAACGCTTTCGAGCGCGTCGACGCGGCTCCGGATAAGGTTGTGGACCTGCCGGCAGCGGAAAAAGAGATGATGGCCGAGATGCTCCGCGCGTCGAGAGGTTTTCGCCATGGTCTCAGTGATATCAAGAACACGGAAGACCTGGAGCTCTTAGCGGCGGACGTGAAACGTATGAGAGACGACTTCAGGATCAGGGTATTTGGTATGCAGTTAGCGCATAGCTAAAGGAGAGACTGATGTGTAAAGCAACAGACAGCACTGGTTTCGAAGGCGGCGTGGTTAAAGGAAAAGTCATAAAAATCGAGGTGCCCAGTGTATTGGATGTGAAGTTCGCGGAATTCAGGTGTAAAGGGTGCCGGCGCGTACTGGCTCTCGTCGCGATCGTGGAAGGAAGCGTAGTTATTAAATGTAAGAGGTGTAAGGCCTGGAATGTACTTGACATCCAGAGCACCATCTCTGATAATGGTAGCGTAAAGGTCGAGTAGGCATAAGGCCGGAAACAGGCCGCAGGCCACCAGTTACCCGAAGGTTATACGGGTAAATATGAAAGGAGGACTGTGATGATAATCAAAAATTTCCGCTCGGTAGGTTATCTCAAGTCCAGGCCGAAGGCTCATAAACTTGAGGGCATCACGACCAAGCAGCATCCCGGTATGGTCATCGCTGCCAACCCGAAGCCCTACAAGATGAACAGCGCGCAGAGGCGCGTTGCCGAGGCCGCGCGGGCCTGTGGCATCAAGAAGGGCATCAGCCGCTCAGAGCTGGTAGGCAAGATGCGCACCTGCATCCCTGGCCAGTTCGGCAAGTAGACTGAACTCAGGTAAATTTGGATGAAACAGAGCGCCGGGATTGACCCGGCGCTCTGTTTTGTTATAATGGGGTTATGGCTGATGAGACGAAAACAGCATCCGGTTTTATAGCTCGACGCCCGCCGTCGAGCTATCCTCTTAATTCACAGCAGGTCCTGATCAAAGAGGCTTCGCAATACTGTGGACTGAGGAAGGGTATGCCGCGAGCCGAGCTGATGGAAGCTATGCGCACCTGCATGCCGGAATTTTTCAGGAAGCATAAGGAGGGTCATATGCCGAAAGAGTCGATAAAGGTGTACCATTCGCCACACTGCGACCCATGCCACGAGGTGATGGGGCTGCTAAACCAGGGGCGTTTTGAGTCGAACATCGACCCTGATACAGAAATCGACATCATCGATGTTACGAGCGAAGAAGGTTTTCAGGAGGTTGCCGCTGACGGCGTAGATAGTGTGCCGAGCGCTAAGTATAAAGGCAAAACGTGTAAGCTGAGCATCGACCGAGAGCAGGAAGTTGTGGTTATAGAGTGTGAGGGAGAGAAGGGCGCTACCCCTGAGAAATAAACATGTGGCACCCGTTACCTATCGGATCGTCACACGGACACGACAGCTTATCCACCACATATGGCTTGAAGCATAACCTCTGATTCTGGATGATCGTCAGAACAACGTTATTAACCTTCAGTTTTGGATGAAGTTTTATCCCTCTACGTTCCTCTATCTGACGTATCATAGTAAGCATCTCTACGCCCGCGACATCCAGCTCTTCAGCCTCATCCCCCTCAGCCAGCTCATCGATAGTGTTCTCCGGCAGCCGCTTGAGGATAGCTTCTATCCTGAGTAGGCGCTCCTCGAGCTCCTCCAGGAAGCCGTATATCTCCTGGATGGACGGCGGCAGCGGGAACGCGCCGTTGCCGTGCCGGTACTGCGACCGGGAGATAATCTTCAGTTTGGGGTCAACTTCGTGCAGCAGCTCGCGCAGGGTTTTCTTTTGCATATTATTACCTCTTGGTAAATTGCGCTAATTTTATTAGTGGACTACCGTATCTAAAATTTAGTCCACTTACGTACTAATATTTTTGCATTTTACCGGTTTATCGGGTATCGATAATTTCCTTGTCTTTTTACCTACAGAAATATTAGTGGAGTATAGCTTCTTCGCTGGGGCAAGACAATCGGCGCACCGCATATACATGATGGTTCCTGGGTCACTATTATCAAGTGTTCTACCTTTACTATCCTCGATCTCCATTACCCTTTTTATCACAATATAACGGCTCTTATCTTTACATGTTCTCTTATGTTTAGCTATATATGGCATAGTTACCACCCCTAATTCCATTTATGTGGGTCAAGAAGATGTGGATTATACTTGCGGTGCTGTTTCCTCTTAGTAATGTTTTTCAGTATAACGTATGGGCGTAACATATAGTTTATAATTGTCCAAAAGGCGACTACTATTATATTCTCAGTATACATACGCCTACCACCCCTTCTCCCGGCGTATGATCTCCCAGGCCAGGTTGACCTTTTTAGCCATGGCGTCGTTGGTGGATCCGCTGTCCGGGTGAAAGATCTTCATCAGATCCTGATACCTTTTTTTGAAAGCGTCCTGGGGACTGTTCGGGCTGAGCCCGAATATCTCGTATGGCGTGAATTCGGAGCGGGGTGGCGCCGGCGGCGATGGGGGTGGCAACTGCTGTCCTGGCGCTGTAAACCCGGCCATAAATTCTGAAAAATGGCTCATGAAATTTGGAGCCGTTGAATTCAGTATATCATTCAGGATGCGCAGGCCGTCATTAATCTCCTGAACCTTGCTCGGTTTTCGATTCCTTTGGTTTTTCGCCATGAAGCAGCGCTCCTATCGATCTGAGAAAACTTTTTCCTGTCGTTATTATACCACTGTTCTCCACGTCTTCCAGGAAGTCCGCTGCTTTGTCAGGGAGATTGGTATCATGCTTTTCCTGCATCACTCACCTCTATATCCTTATCCACGGCCATATAAGTCTAATCTCGCCGGTCTCGCATATAAAGAACGACTTAATGATCCGCCAGCGCATCAGCATCATGGCTAACTTGAGCTTATTTACGTTACAGTATTCCAACATAACTTTATACCTTATGGTATATTGACAAAGGAATTATAATCGTGTACAGTGGCTTTGTCAAGAGGGGGTTTTATGCCGGAGAAAAAGGTAAAAATCAGCTATTTCAACCATAATCTAAGGTGCTTTGTTCAATTCTATAAAGGAACGGTGGCCGGCGCGCAGGAGTTTATGGAACAGCATGTTCACCTGCACAGAGTATATCAGATAGAGGTTTGTAGTGACTCGGAAAAAGAACAGGCCGCAGCTGCAGTTTGACTTCATGATATTCCCGGAGGGCTGCCGCCGGGCGTGCGATGTGCCCTATGAAGAATGTTGTAATTGCGGATTAGATACGCTGGACCATACTGTAGGCTTATCATTTCAGGATAAAAACTACGCGCTTCTGTATGGGAATGAGGCATATTGTCAAGTTTGTCTAAAAGACTATGAGAGGCTACACCCGGGAACGGTAAAAAGATTGAGGGAGAGAGATGGTTATGTTGCCGCGCGGGATAAATAAGACAGCTATCGAATGGTGCGATGTTACATGGAATCCGATAACGGGTTGCATTAATAACTGCCCCTACTGCTACGCCC
>Ga0172380_10006393_pt1 | contig 13724 bp, 20 predicted proteins | sample Leawe162metaG_FD_119747 | JGI IMG/M metagenome (GOLD analysis project Ga0172380, IMG submission 119747) | Leachate microbial communities from a municipal landfill in Southern Ontario, Canada - Leachate well 162 metaG | ecosystem: Engineered > Solid waste > Landfill > Unclassified | place... | reverse complement strand
CTATTAATCATAAAATTCTTCCCTTTTTTGGATATTTTTTACCTTTATGTAGCTCACTCATCTTTCCCCTCCCCTAGTAATTCTTTTAATGCTCCTTTAAATATTTCATTTTTAAAACTTATATCCTTATATCCTGTATAATATACCTGTATAGAAGAAGTTACCATTTCAGGAGTTACTTGATTATCGTATCCTTTTAACATCAATCCAAGTTTTTCTATAACTCTTAAAACAAGGTCAAAATTTTCATTATAAATTGCCATTTTATCTACACTTAACATTTACATTCCTTACAAGCTTCTTTAGGAGCGGTTGCTTCTATTTCTTTCCCACACTTATAACATTTTATATGATAAACTTTTGTATTTTTAGGAAGTTTATACCTTAATATTCCTAACCCGTCATCTAAGAATTTAACTGAACCACATTTAGGACAAGAAAGGTATTCAATACCGTAAATAAAATCTTTTTTAAATTCCATTTCAACTTCGCATTTTTCACAGTTCATAATACTATTCTACTCCCATTTTTATCCTTAATTACTTGTAAAATATTATCAAATTCTCCAAAAGAACTAAGATTTCTTTGGTCTATAAGCATTATAGAAATTTCGTCTTCTTTAGACTTATCTTTTAATAACCTTATCAAATCTGATATTCCTTCATTTGATAAAAATTGGGTAGGTTCATCTAAGATTAAAAGATTGGAAAATATTCCTCTTTGGTTTTTTATAAAATCTACCAATCCTAGAGTAATAGCAAGTCTTAATCTTTGACCTTCTCCTCCACTCCAACATTCAAAAGGTACTAAAGAATCATTTATAGGAGAATTAACCGTAACGGTAAAACCTTTCCTCAAAGAACCAGATTTATTCTGTGAATCTATATCTAAAATTATTGTCCAATCCAACATTCCAAATTTTTGTAAATTGTTGTTTATCTCTATTTCAAACTCTTTAAGATATTTGTAGGTTATTAAAAGTTTCAAATCTTTAAAACCTTTTATCCAATATGTGTAGGCTTCGTAATAATTTGTATTATCATTTAAGGACTTCGTAATAAGTCTTTTTTTAGTTATAGTTTCTTTAAAGTTTTTTAGATAATCTTCCAAAACCTCTTTAAAAGGATTGGAGGTAATTGAAAGTTTTAAAATATTTTCAGCTATAGATTTAGTTTTTTCTTCTGCCGCTGAATTTTCTAATGCAGCTTTTGTTATCAATTTTGTAAATCTTTCAGTTTCTTTTTTAACTTCTTCATAATCCTCAGATTTTTCTTTTTTTAATTTTACTATATCTTTTTTAAAAAGTGATAGACTACTCTCCTGTTTTTCAAATTTTTTAAGGTTTATTTCTAAAATTTTAATACGGTTTTTTAATTCTTTTCTTCTAATAATTAAATCTTCCTCACTTAAAACTTTGCCACAGGTATAACATAAAGATTTTGATTCAGGTAAATCTTTTATTAAGTTTTCTAATTCCTTTCTTTCACTGTATATCTTATCAAATTCCCTTTTTAAATCTCTTTCACCCTCCCCAACAATAATTAATTCTCCTGTAAGTTTTGCAATCTCTTCATTTATTTTATCTATAGTTTCTTCCATAATGGTTTGTTCTTTTTTAAAATCTTCTATATCTTTTTTATTTTTATTAACTTCTAAATGTGTGGATACAAAGACATCTTTTAATTCCTTTAAATCTTTCTTTACCTCTACTTCATATTTTTCTTTTTTATCTTTATTTATTTTAAGTTGTTTTCTGATTTCAAGTATATTGGATGTTAAAACTTCTAATTTAGTTTTATCAGCCCATACTAATCCTTGTTTTTCTTTAGCTAAAATTTTAGCTTTATCCGAAAATTCATCCCATTTAGATAAATCTTTTCCTAAAATTTTGGTAAAAATATCCATTTTATTAGAAGGTTGCATATCAATGAATTTTTCACTAAACTGACTAATTAATATAGAGTACAAAAAGGATTCAAAGTTCAAACCTACTGTACTCTCAACCTCGGCTTGGGGAATTATCTGACTATTCAAAGTTAATGAATTAGGATTCCAAGTTCTTTCTAATTTATATTCCACTTCATCTTTAATGAAATCCAAGCAACACTTTGTAGGGATTTTAGAATTCCAACTACTTAAATCTCCTGCTTTTAGGTTTGAAGAGGTTTTCCCAAATAAGCAAAATGTAATTCCTTCGGCTAAGGAAGATTTACCCGTACCGTTTGCCCCAAGCCCTACTTCCACTTCATTGGAACCTGTAATTAAGGTAAATCCTTTAATAGTAGAGAAATCCAATTCTTGTTTAGTCTCGAAGGATTTGAACCCCTGTAAAGAAAGTTTATTAAAGTTCAAACCATCACCTCTTTTCCTACTTCCGAATAAAAATCGGAGAGTTTTTCCTTAGCTATAAAATCAGTAAAAATTTTAGAATCATCTATTTTTGAAACACTTTTTAGTATTTTTACACTATCCCTTTCTACAGGTTTTAGGGACAATGCTACCAAATTAATATTTCCTTCTTTACAGAAACTTTTAACCTCTTTTTTTATTTCTTCCCATAAACCAAACTCAGACTTCTCTAATAAAATTTTAAGTTTAATTTGGTCATTAGTTCTAAGAGTGTTTTTAAAACTTCTAAATCCTTCAAAAGTTAATTCTTTACTCCATCTTGATATCCCACAATCATAAAAAATCCTATCTTCCGGTATTACATCAGTAATATATAGGGTTCCTTTATAATCGTTATCCCCAAAATATATAGGATAAGGACTTCCAACATACCTAATAATAGAATCTCCTACCAACTGTTCTTGTGCTAAATGTAAATCTCCAGAAAATATAGAGGTATATTTTAATTTTGAAAATAAATGTTTATCAAAATTAGAAGTCATTGTAAAATTATTCATAGCCTTAAAACCGTTTAAAGTTTGGTGAAGGTAGATAGTTCTTATTTTCTGTCCTTCAAAATCTTTTAATATATTTTTAAACTCTTCTAAATCTTTTGTATAGGGGATATATAAATCATTATTAATATCAAAATTAACTTGGTCTATAAAATTGACATTATTTAGGTTATTTAAAAATGTAAAAAAAGGATAATCATAAGAGTCATGGTTTCCTTTAAGTATTGTAATTTCACATAATTTAGATATTTCTAAAAAAGTATCTACTATCCTATTAGTAAGTCTTGCTGAATGGTTATCTTTCTTTTCTGTTATATCTCCTAGAATAATAAGTTTCTTAATAGAATTACTCTGGATGGTATCTGCTAACCAGTAAAAAAAATTCCATCTATATTCTGTTAAAATTCTGTCTTCAAGGTGTAAATCTGCGGTAAGTAAGGTTTTCATTACACTCCTTTTGACAACCATCCACCATCAACCACAATATCTGTCCCTGTAATATATGATGCTTCCTCAGAAGCAAGAAATTTACATATACCCACTATGTCGGAGGGAATTCCCCATCTTTTTAACGTTGTCCTATCTTCCCTGACTTTTCTCTTTACAGGGTTTATCCATGAATTATAAGTCATTTTAGAAACAATATAACCTGGACATACATTGTTTACTCTTATTCCTAACCTACCCCAATCCATCGCCATAGCTTTTGTGAGCATCTTTAAAGCTCCTTTAGATGCTACATATGCAGGATTATTCCCAAAGCCTTGTTCTGCTCCAATACTTGTAATATTGATAATACTTCCTCCATCTACCATTAAATCTTTGACCAGTGAACTCAAATAATATACTGCTCTAACATTAACAGCAAATGTTTTATCCCAATAGTCTAAATCTCCATATTGACCTTTTAAAGACACTCCTGCACAATTAATCAATACTCCTACAGGAATCTCAAGTTGTTTAACGATATTTTTAATTTCATCTTCATTTGATAAATCACAATTATGTCTATCAATCTTAAAACAGTTTGTAAAACTACTCGCTATAGCATTCCCAATTCCTCCTCCTGACCCTGTAACAACTACTTGGTATTTTTTATCAGGAAAAGAAGATATATTCATATAAGTAATTCCTTAAAGTTTTCTAATCTCATTATAACTAAATCCTTTAGATGGTTTTTACCTGTTAGGTGGACAACTACAAAAGGTATCTTTCCTTTACAGTTTTTTTCAGCTTGAAGCATCCAATTCTCTGCAACAAATGCCCTCCGGGATTTTGCCTCAACAGAATATTTTTTCCCAATCCGGATATCTTCTCCACCGAAGAGTCCTATCCTCTCCCCGTCTAAAATAGATGCTAAGGCTTTTTCATTACGTTTTCCTCTACCCCTATTTTTTCTTGCTGTATCGGCTTTATCTGTCATAAAATTCCTTTTAAAAGCAGCCCCTAATAGTAAATATTTAGATTTAAATTATAACAAACAATTACAATATTCTACAATACCGTTCCCCTACACAACCAACAAAAATAAATTTGGGGAAAACTTTATGCCTGTTTGGAAGGATTTGTAGTCCATCAAGGTATATAAATCTAAAATACTGTCCCTATTGTATAGGTAATACTATTAGGGGTTGCCTTTTTGATTAGGTTAAAGGAGACAAAAGTTCCTTTACATTTACATCAATTTCTATTTTTGTAAGTGCATTGGAGGTTTTTATCTTAGAATCTGCTTCCAATAAAAAGTTCTGAAGTCCAACTATTTTAGTATCCACAACTTTTACATCATAGTTTGGTTCTACCGTTTTGTTAGCACTTCCAAAATACGTTTCTCTTACTGCAAGCTGTGTTCTAAGCCCCTTAAGTTCTGCAATTCTTCCCTTAACTACATTAATTAAAGAAAGCATCTCATTAATTGTTTTTTCCATCTTATCCTCCTTATTAAGATTCCCTCTTTTTACTCTTAGGATTTTTAAATAAATTCCCAAATATTTCATCCCAATCTTCTGGTAAATCCATAAGATATTCTATCGGCTCAGATTTTCCCGAAATACATACACAAATTTTCCCTTTCATAAATCCAGTTCCTTTACAAATAGGACATTTTTCCTCTTCTGTCATAAGTCAAATCCTATTTTTTTATCTCCAACTTCAATAAATGTCGCAAGATTCCACATGTCCTTAATCCCTAATTGGTTTCTGTTGGAAAAATGAACACATACCATTATAGGGTCAACACTAGTAGGTTTGATATTATTTAACCAGCTACAATCAGTAAATTCTTTATCATATTTAGTTCTTAAATAAATAAAATTAGAACACTGGGAGCATATACCAAAAGTATCAGGAATATAACTCCCAGATAAACCTTCAGATATTCTATCGGCAACCCTCCGTGCATCTTTTAATTCTTTATTCTCTGGTTTTTCTTCATCAAAAATATCAGACATAATATATATCTTCTATCATAACTCACAAACCCCCCCAATACAAGCGTATTCTTTTGAACCTTCTGTCATATCAGATTTTTCATATTCGCTTAATTCGGAAAAATCTAATCTAGGAAAATCTTTAATTTTTTCCTCATAGGTTTTAGAATCAATTTCTTCATAAGGAGTAAGTTCATATAAACCGCCATCATAAGGAAGAAAAGAAACCCCACTAACTAAATCCCAGTTTTTATAAACCCATGCACCCGTCTCCAGCCATTCAGAATCTTTTACATAAATAGTTATTGAGGGTTTATGCTCACACCAATATTCTTGGTATAACTTCCAATATTCTAACTGCTCTATAGCAGTCATTTCTTCCCTGCATACAGAGTTTTTTGGAGATTTAATATAAAAATCAAAAACTAAAGTAGTAGCATCCTCTAAAGAAGAGTTTATTTCAGGATTATAAGGAATACCCCTATCTATTAAAAATTTAGATATAGGGTCTGTTTTTGCTACCCTCACCCTTCTTATATAATAAGGAGAATACCTTGTATGTATTCCTGATGATGAATTTACTAACTGGCTTACCGTACCACTTGGTTTAACACAAGTTATAGCAGCAGGCATATTAATTCCTAAAATAGAACTCCACTTTTCTGCTGTTTCTATAGCTGTTAATTTCATTGTGTTTAACCAATCTTGGATTCTTTCTTTATTTTTTAAATTCCCCATAGTAGGATGGTCACAAGTTCCAGTTAAACTTACTCCAAGCAGTCTTTCTTCTTCACAATTTTTTTTAAACTGTTCATCTATTACAGGAAAATCAGTCAAAGTTGATTGTATACATCCTAGTATTGTAGCAATTTTTACCTTTTCACATAAAGAATATAGGGTGTCATTTTCCCTTACAACAACTTCAGTGAGATTACAAAATTCCTCAGGTCTTAATATTATTTCCAGACAAGGATTTCCTCCCCATTCATAATTAGGGTCTCTTCTTCCATTAGAAGATACAATTTTTTTTGCTCCCTCTCTATTAAAAATTCCCCTTTCTCCGGTACCACTTCTTGCTAAAGATAACCACTCTTCCATAAAGATATACATATCCGGTTTTTCAGTATATGCTACAGAATTATTAGCTAAACTTCTATAAGGAAATTTTTCCCAAAAAGCCCCATCTTTAGCATGTTTCATTCTTTGGTCTGATAAATTACTAAATGAAATAGTTGCAGACCTTCTTGTTCCCCCTGCAACAACAACGTCACAGATGCAGCATACCAAATCGTGGCATTCTAGTGAACTTAGTTTTCTACCGTTAGACTGTTTAAAAAGACTAATAGTGAATTCTAATAATCTTTTTAAAGGTCTAGGTCCACTTGCTCTTCCCCCAAAGGTTTTTAAAACTGCTCCTTCAGGTCTAATTTTATCTAAGTTAAAATTTGGAATTTTTCCTTCATACAAAAAATTTATTAAAGCATTAAATCCTTCTGCCCAACCTTCTCTTGAATCTTCAAATACAATAGTATCTTCTATTTTTTTTAATTCAAAAGGAACTGTAGGTAAATTTATTACATACTGCCTTTCTACACTAAATCCAACTCCTGTACCACACATAAGTATAAACATAATATCTGAAAATATTTTAGGTTTGTCTATAACAACGTAGGAACAATTATACCCAGTGATATTGTTATCCTTTAGTGGTTCTCCGGCAGACCATAAAGCTCTCATACTAGGCATAACTTTTAACTGTAAAACATATTGTTTTGCCTTGTCTAATTTTCTTTTTTGGGAAGAGGGAACTAATTCTTTTATAAACTCAAAATACCTAGACACTGTTTCATCCCAAGTTTCCCTTCTTCCTTTTTCATCATCCCACCTTGAATAGGTTCTTTTATAAATAAATTCTGTGTACGAATCAGGAAATGGCAATTTATTTTGCCTCCTTACTGAAAAATTCTACAAACTCTACTGGCTGTTCTTTCTTTTTACATATCGAAACTATTTCGCACAAATACATCGCCTGTTTAAGTTCCCCAACACACATAATTGCCTCCGCTTTAGCCTGTTCCAGTGTCTGTAGTTCTCCTTCTAAACATCCAATCGTTGATACAAAAAATCTTTTTTCCATGATGGTTTCTCCTTTTTTATTAGTTTTTTTGGTGTTCTATCATTTATTTTATTAAATGAAGACATTTTACCATTGTGCTGGATTAGGTGCTGGACCTCCAAGGTCTTCTTCAATTCCGTTATCAAAAGAAAAAACAGGAACTTCCAGAACTATAAATCTCCTTTCATCTGTCCAATACCAGTCAGGTACAGACCCATCATCTTTTGCTTTTTGCTGAACTCCTATATGAGAACACCCGGTTAAATATACAGTTCTTGCCATAACAATTCCTTCTACTCCTGTAATTAAATCTTTTACCGTTTCTCCTAATAAAATCATATTGCCTCCTAATATTTTTTTATTCATATTTACCACTTGTAGGTAATGAATCCGCTTCTACCTCATTCCACAATCTTGAAACAATTTCATCAATCTTAGATTTTAAATGTTTCTTTTCTCCAAACTTTACTGAGTCTGCAAAATCTTTAATCTTTTTAGAATCTACCTCCAACTCTTCCAAACCTCCTTTGACTTCTTTTAACCATTCCAAAGACGCAGTTACATCATCAATTCCGTAATTAAAGATAACAGGAAAATCACATTCCCTAAAAGGGAGTCCTACTTTGTTTTTCTTAGCTTTGGCATTTATCATAATACCATAGATTTTATCTATACCTCTAACAGTTCTCTTAAGTTTTTTAATTTCCTTTAGCCACAACCTTTGGGAAGCATAGAAAGGTAATGCCATACCTCCAGCTACTCTATATTTTTCATACACTCCTCCAAGATTTTCTCTGACCTGACTAACTATCATAAGGTGCATATCGGCATCCCTTACTTTTGAGGATATAGCAGTAATCATAGAATTTAGAAGATTAGCTCTTTTTGCGGCATCGTATCCTTCTGCCAAAGAACCATCTTCATTTGTAGGAATTAGAGCATCAAAAGTATCTAAAACATACAGGGAAGGAATTTTAGTTTCTAAACAAGTGTCCGCTGCTTCATTAAGAAAAGTATTAGTTTTAAATAAATCCCTTTCTTGTATAACAAAGGTAAACTCATCCTTAGGTAATCCTAAGGTATAGGAATAATCAAGATCCAGAGCCGATTCTGCGTCTTGGTACCATACCAAACCTTCTGGGTATTTTCTTCTAAAGTTGGCAATAGCCTCAATCCCTAATCCTGTTTTATTAGTTGAAGCGTTTCCTATAATATTAGAAATTCTACCTAATGGATATCCTCCACCTAATACCAAATCTAAAAGAGTACATCCACTTGGGATGAACTCTAAAGGAGCATCTTTTATGAAATAATTTCCAATTTTTACAGTAGGTTCTTTTTCTTCTTTTCCTTTCTTTTTAGTCATTATCTTTTTCCTCTTCTATTAAAATAACTGCGGCCGCCAGATAATTTATTGCCCCCAACAATTCCTTTATCTTGAAGGTTTTATCTCCATAATTCTTAGCCTCATAAATTTTTTTTACTGACTGACCAAGGTTATAACCCACCCCCACACGTCTCCCAATCTCACAAATAGGTTGCTCGCTGAAAGATTCATTTTCTTTAGCATGACGTTCCTTGCCTTTTCCTTCCGAGGATTGGTATAAGGCTGCCAAGAGTATAGAAAACAATTCTCTATACTCTTTCTTTACCTCTACACAAGAATTTGAATCTTCCTCATCTATAATTTTAATCCCCATTCTTAGCCTGCTTTGCTAAAAAATCCTGTACTTCGGAATCCCAATCCATTTCTCCAGCTTGTTCAATTCCTATAAAGTTATCTTCAAATTCAGCAGGAGTAACAAAACCAGTTTTAGTAATTATCATACAACTTATAAAATAGCTATCTTCCTCTTCATCTTCAACAGAAGTTAAACACACTATAGGAACTCTGTAGAGTTTAGGAGGAAAAACTCCTTTTTCTCCGTAAAATACAGCATTTATAGGGTAGGAAAGTTGCAGCATTTGTTTATAATTTATCATAAATATCTCCTTTAGTTATTTTCTTGCATACTTTGCCCTTACGTTAGCCAACCGGTCTTTAATGGTATCTTCATTGACTTTCTTTTTAAGGCCAAGTGTGTCGGAAATTGCGGCTATCAGAAGTTCAGTATCTCCTTCTACTCCTAATTCCAAATCAGAGGCTATTACTTTTAACTCTTCTATATCCATTTTTTCTAAGTCTTCATAATCAAGTTTAACTTCTACCACTTCAGGAGATTCCAACGGTTTACTATTTTTGGGGATTATAGGAAGGTCATCAACCTCATCTACAACCTCTTCATGAGAAGTTTCCACAACTCCACCCTCAAATACTTTCTTAATATAAGAATAATCTTTTCTTATAATTACTGAAGGAACAGGATGTTCTGTAATAAAATTTAACCATCTATCCATTTTCTTAGGGTCATTTGAAATAGGAGATTGATTTCTTGCTACTTTCTCTCCAGTGTACTGTACTTTAGGACGTTCTCCTTCTAATTCAAAAGAAATATCATATCCATCATTAGGTCTATCTATAAATAAAGTATCTCCAGTATCATCAGTAGATTGTAAAACTAAAGATTTATCCAAAGTCCAAGGCATAGCCCACAATTTAGGACCTGCATCTTCGTCTGTTCTATCTATAATCCACATAAGAACTCGTCTATTAGCCTTTATTTTATTAGCAAATTCTTTATCTTTTGTTTCTAAAATTTCTTCACATATAGGACATCTGGAGTCTTCACTTTCGGTTCTTGCACTACATACATATGAAGATTCATCTCTTCCTATTCCCCAATGTACCCATACATCATAACCATAATGGTTAGGTTCTAACCATGTTGGAGGAAGTATTCTAATCTTATTAGGACCTTTCTTTGGTGCAAATGCAGGAAATGTTCTATCTAAGAAGGATTCTTTAATAGTTCCTCTCTGTGTCGCTCTCTGTTTATACTGTTCCTGACTTCTTGGTTTGTACTCAAAAGCTCTTTTTTCTGCCATAATTTTACTCCTCTTGTCTTAGTTTTTTTCTTAGGTTTTCATATTCGGTAGTTGATAATTTAGTTTTATCAAGTTTTACTGACATCTCATTAAAGTATCCTGATACATACAATCCACATAATTCTCTAATCATTGTAGCTCTACTCTGCCATGCCTCCTTCATAGCTATCCATTTATCTGCTTCCTCCTTTGCTTTAAGATATTCCGAGATTGCTGTTATGTATTCTTTAGTTGTATCCGCTAAAGATTTAGCCATAGAATCAGTAACCTTTTCTCCTGACTGTTTTTGTTTTATAAACTCATATGCCCATACTACATCTTTTTCTTCCTTTAAAGCATCTCTAATTGAAATAGCGTTGGAACACTCTTCTGAGATTTTCCAGAAAGTATCTGGTTGGGATTGACATTCAACATCTAATTTAAATTTGTCTATAATTAAACTTTTTTTTGCTTCTTCTAAATTCATAGTTTACTCCTTTTAGTTAAGGATTCAAAGAATCTGCTTCTACTTCATTCCACGATAAAGATAATATCCTTTTTATCCTTCTTACAAATTGTTTTGTTCTCTTTTTTTCTTTTAAAATAGTTTCAGTATTTTCATAAACTGTGTAAGTGATTGTTGCATTATAATTTATACGAGGAATGCCTAAATTCATAGTTTTAGTTGTTGTAAGTGTTTTCATTATATATAGTATATAGGAGATTTTTAACATCTCCGGAAGTGTTTTATTAATCATTTTAAAAATATTTCTCCAAAAGCTAAGAGTATAGAAGAGAACCCTGTTTCTTTATCCTCTTTAATCCCGTTAATAACCTCTAACATGGATAAAAAATATTTCATATCATTTGTACTTTTAGAATTTAAAACACATCCGTTAAGGTATCTGGAAAGTTGTATTTTAACAGATAAAGGATTAAGGTCTTTTATATCTCTCAACATTCCTAAGAGTTCTATAGGATTTTTATTATTATTAACAAGTGCTTTACATAATTTATAAACCCTATCTCCACTTACAGCTATTCCTATTGTATTCTTAATTTCGTCTAAAGTTTCACAATTTCTACACTGTGATAAAAATACTAATGCTTGTCTTGGACTCCCAAAAGCTTCTTTAGCTATAACTGTTAATCCACCTTTAGGTAATTTTATATCTTCATTTGAAGATACTCCTTCTAAAATAGCCTCTATTTCAAATAGAGATACTTCCCTTACTTGGTAAGTGTGACATCTTGTTTTTATAGTTTGTGGTATCTTTTCAAATTCAGTAGTACAAAATATAAAATAAGCATGTTGAGGAGGTTCTTCTATAATCTTTAACCAACTATTCCAGGAAGCTTTACTAAGCATATGGCTTTCATCTATAATCAGAAATTTCTTTCCGTTACTTCGCATAGACTTATACTTCATAAGTTCTGCTATATCTCTCATATCATCAACACCTGAATAAGTAGCAGCATCCACTTCTATAACTTCTATACATCCAGTATAGGAAGCACAGATTCTACTTATACTTGTCTTCCCGCAACCGCTAGGACCAGTAAATATTAAAGAATGTGGGAAATTTTCTCTATCTTTTAATGAATTTATAATATGGTCTTGCCCGATAACTTCATCAAAATTTGAAGGGCGATATTTTTTATCAAATTCTATTTCCATTTTTACTCCTTATATATTTTTTCTGGCGTAGGAGGACTCTAACCTCCACTGGGCAGATTAACGGTCTGCTGCCTTACCGAACTTGGCTATACTCCAATCTTTTATCTAAAGAATTTCTCCCGTTGGACACGGTCTATCCTAATCTTTATTTTCTCAATATAAGAAGGGTCAATTTCCATACCAATAAAATTTCGTTTCTGTAACATAGCCGCCTGCAGGCAAGTCCCGGAACCTAAAAACGGATCCAACACAGTCTCCCCTTCTTTTGTAAAACCCTTAATGAGATACGCATATAATTCTACCGGTCTTTGTGCTATATGGTCTAAAGACCCTATACTACGTTTAGTCATATTTGCTACTGAATAGTAATCTGAACCTATTAATTTATGGTTCATAAATTCTTTTTTTAAATCCCCTTTACTACAAAGAAACGCTAATTCAACTTTATTTAAAAATCCTGTACCTGGTAAATTACCTTGAGAATTCATTTTAATCCATTTAAAAATATGGTTATACTTAATTCCAGCTTTCATTATAGCATCAAATACCCAATACAATTTTGCATCTCCAGAAAAGATTATTATAACCTTTCCTTCTTTTACAACTCTACCAAGTTCTCTTATCCATTCAATACACCAATCCCTATATACTTCATCCTTAAGATTATCCTTTACTATAGTGTAATTTAAATCTACATTAAATGGAGGGTCTGTTAGAACAAAGTCTATGCTTTCATTTGGTAAAGTCTTTAAAACTTTAATGCAATCTTCGTTGTAGACAGTAATCCCAGGATGCTCAATTTTCAAATCCATTATTTCTCCTATTCATCATATTTTAATAAAAAATCTGGGTTGATTATTTTAAAGGATAATCCCTTTTTATAGTTTCTTAAAACTATCCCTTCCCTTAACATATCTTTATTCAGTAAAGATTTACCTTTAGCTAATTCAACACATTCAGGTATTGAATCTTTTAATATTAAATCAGGAAGTATGGGTACAAATTTTATATCATATCTACCTAATACTTTTTTAGCGTCTTCGTTGTTGAGTTGGTAGTTTGGGTATATTAAATTAAAGGCATAAAATTCTCTTTCTTTTAATTTTAATTTATTTCCTTGAATACCTTCTCCCATAATTTCTCCCTGAAGGATAACAAATTTTTCTGTACCTATTAACCTTTGTAATATACTTTTCATATCTTTTTTAATAGCCATCTCCCAATAGAAACTACCATTAGGTTTTTTAAGATGTAGATTTCTACTACACACTACAAAAGTATATTTAGGAAGTAAAAATTTATTCCACCATCTTCTACCTTCTGTTCTAATTAAGGCAAAAGTTGCGGATGTGCCGTCAAGTTTAGAAGTTACTGAAAAGACAGTACCTTTTTCTTGTTCGCATATCCTTGGAAATAATTGTATCCTATCCTCATCCGTCTTCTTAATAAAGTGAGGAAAACCTTTTGGTATTTTTTTAAAGAAATTTCTATACCATTTATATCTTTTAAAAAACTTATCCACCCTATTTTTATTTATAGTCTCTAACTGTTCTTGTAATCTTTTTTCTTTATCTCCTTGAGGGTCATGTTTATGGATTTGAAGGATTTCCGTAACGTCTTGTCCCTCATTATATTTT
>Ga0172380_10006392_pt1 | contig 13726 bp, 12 predicted proteins | sample Leawe162metaG_FD_119747 | JGI IMG/M metagenome (GOLD analysis project Ga0172380, IMG submission 119747) | Leachate microbial communities from a municipal landfill in Southern Ontario, Canada - Leachate well 162 metaG | ecosystem: Engineered > Solid waste > Landfill > Unclassified | place... | reverse complement strand
CGTCGAGCGCGAGCCGATCGGGGTCGTGGCAGCCATCACTCCGTGGAACTTCCCACTGCATCAGATCGTCGCGAAGCTCGCCCCTGCGATTGCGACCGGTTGCACGATCGTGGTCAAGCCTGCCGAGCTCTCCTCACTCTCGGCAGTGGAGCTGTTCAAGGTCATTGATGACATCGGGCTTCCGCCCGGCGTGGTCAACCTGGTCTGCGGGCACGGTGCCGTCATTGGCGAGGCGCTGGTACGTCACCCCCGAGTCGACATGGTCAGCTTCACCGGCTCCACGCGTGCAGGTCGTCGGGTCGGCGAGCTGGCAATCGGTGATATCAAGAAGATCGCCCTCGAACTGGGTGGAAAGTCCGCCACCGTGCTCCTTGACGACGCCGATGTTGACAAGGCCGTCTCCTCAGCGGTCGGCTCCTGCTTCCTGAACAACGGTCAGATGTGCTCGGCATTGACCCGGCTCATCGTGCTGCGCTCGCAACTGCCGCGCGTCGAGGAAGTGCTGGTGCAAAGTGTCGCAAAGTTCGCACCCGGAGACCCCATGGACAGTGGCACGAGGCTCGGCCCGCTTGCGTCGGCGACCCAGCAGGACACGGTGCTGCGCTACATCCAGACGGGTATCGCAGAGGGCGCTCGGGTGCTGGTGGGCGGCGCTGAACGTCCGGCCGGTACGGGCTACTACGTCCAGCCCACGGTACTGACCGATGTCACCTCGGGAATGACAGTTGCCCAGGAGGAGATCTTCGGGCCCGTACTGGTCGTCATCCCCGTCGATTCTGAGGAGCAGGCCCTTGCCGCCGCCAATGACTCGCCCTATGGATTGTCGGGAGCGGTCTGGTCGGCTGATCCCGAGCGGGCAGCGTCGTTTGCCCGGGGGATGCGCACCGGCCAGGTGATGATCAACAAGGGTGCCTTCAATGCTCGTGCGCCATTCGGGGGATACAAGAAGTCGGGCATCGGACGCGAGCTCGGCAAGTTCGGGCTGGAGGAGTACCTCGAGTACAAGGCGCTCGTCTCCTAGGTCCCCGTTCACAGGAGAGGGCCCCCACCAGCGAAATCCGAGCTGGTGGGGGGGGCCACTAGTCCTTCCAGAATGCGGCCACTTTCGCGGCGTCGCGTAGGCCTTGGGTCAGGCCGAGCTCGGCGGCCTCGAATGCCTTCGCAGCATCCATCAGGTTGTCGCCCATCTGGGCGCGCACCTCTGGATCGACGTCGATGACCAGGTGCGGGGTACCACTGGCCTCCAGGGCTGCCATCTCGCTGGCCGGCGCATCGGCCACGAGCAGCACCAGCACCTTGTCGTAGCCGATGCCCAGGTCGACACTGGTCGGCGACAGGCAGCCGCCATCGACATAGAAGTGCTTTCCCACCTGAATGGGCGGGTAGACACCAGGCACTGCACATCCCGCCGCGACACCGGACTGCAGCGAGCCGCCCAGATCAGCTCCGATCGCCTCGAACTCGTAGGTATCGATATTCAGGCACGCGGCCTTGTAGGAAGCAGGCCACGGCTCATCGGCCAGGTACTTGAAGGTGCGGAGGAAGGCCTCGAGTTCGATGGTCGGCACTGCTGCGCGTGCAGCCTCCGCGATCTCCTTGCGCACTGAGACATCGCCATTGCGGCCTGATGCCTGTCCGCGTTCGAACAACCCGCGGAAGCCGGACTGGTCATCGGTATCGATATTGAGCACTGCGGTCGTGCCGCCTGCGGCAGCACGAGCACCGGCCGCCCGATAGCGATTGACCTGGGCCATCATGTCGTGACCACATGCCACCTGGACTCCTACGCCGGCACCAGCCGAGGTGCCAAGGATGAGATCCGCGTCATTGAGCCAGATCCCCTGCTGCTGCAGGCCAGCGAACCACCCCGATTCCCAGGCCGTTCCCACCGAACCACCACCGCCGCAAATCAACGCTCGACTCATCTTTGCTCCTTCAGATATTTGGTTAACAACTCAACATGGGCAGGGGACGCCCATCGGCGCACACCGACGGGCCGTTTGACGTGACTAGACGTTGACTCGATCGCGGAATTGAATGCGAGCGCCATCGGTCTGCCCTTCATCCAAGGCCAGGATCGATCCGCTTGGCGTATCGATCTCCGTCACTGTCAGGCCCTTGGACATCAGCATGTTCCTGGCCGCGGTCAGTGACCTCACTGGAAGGGTGACGGCATACACCGACGGCCCACGGGCAGCAAGGGCTGCCTTGATATCGCCTTCCTGCGGACTGTCATTCGGTGTCACGAATTCGACGATGTGATCGCCGAAGTCGATGGCATACGAGGTGCCTGCGGTGCCGGCGTGGGTGCGTGAGGGCTCGCGCCCGGTGAAGTCACTCATCCAGACGATCGAGCTCTCGGCGTCTGGAACGCAGAGCGTCACTGTGGGGCCGCCTGCAAGACCGACGGGATTGCTGTTCGCTCCCTTGGCCGGATCCCAGCCCTGCTCGCCTCGTGGATCGTTCTCGAAGAAATGCGGCGTGATCTCCAGGCACAATCCCTGGCAGTCCCGCGGGTGGACGAAGATGTAGTTGCCCGGCGACTGGTCGGTGATCCGGATGCCGCGTTCCTTCACGATCTCGATTGCCTCGTCGAGGTTTGGCACGGTCCATTCCAGGGAGTGCCAGCGCTGGCCGAAGCGCTTGAGGGAGCTGCCGATGGCCTTGTCGGGATCGGTCGGGGCGAAGACCTCGAAGCACGCGGCGCCGGCGAGGTAGACCGCATTTGCCCCGCCGAAGTCGGGTTCGGTGAATTCGAGAAAGACCTCTGCATCGAAGACGTCGCGCCAAAAACCCAGGACGTGGTCGTAGTCGTTTGCGAACTGATTGACGTGCCCGTGACGGATTACCTCGAGTGAACGCATGCAACAACCTCCATAGTCGAATTTAGTGATGCCTTGGTGAAGTCCATTGGGTGTGCGGGAGCGGTACGGCTAACGGCCCTGGAAGTTGCCCGGACGCTTCTCTCGGAAGGCGGCAAGTGCTTCATGGTGGTCCTGCGTGGTCATGATCACGCCCATATGCGAAGCGACCAGGTCCAGGGCAGTGCGCAGATCGGTGTTCTGCGACTGGTAGGCAGCGCGCTTGATGAGGCGCACGGACAATGGTGGCTGGGCGGCGATGCGCTCGGCCAGGGCCTGGACATGAGAGACAAGGTTTTCGTCGGGCAGCACGGCGTTGACCATGCCCATTCGCTCGGCTTCGGCACCGGTCACCGTGTCGCCGGTGAGGAGCAGCTCCAGGGCCTTGCCCATGCCCACGAGCTTGGGCAGGAAGTAGCACCCACCGTCACCGGGAACGACGCCGATGCGCACGTACGCGGCACTGAATCGAGCCGATTCGGCAGCGAACCGCATATCGCACATCAAGGCCATGTCCATGCCGGCACCGACTGCGGCGCCGGCCACTGCAGCGATCACGGGCTTGTCCAGGCGTTCCATCGCCAGGGCAACCCGATGGATGTCCTGGGTGAGGAACTCGCGGCGGGCCAGGGCTGAGGGGTCAAGGGCAGCAAGAACATCGAGGTCGATTCCGGCGCAGAAGGCATTGCCTGCGCCAGTGATGACGATGACCTTGACCCCGTCATCACTGGATGCGCGATCCAGGAGGTCGGCCCAGGCGTTCACCATGGTCAGCGTGAACGCATTGCGCCGTTCAGGTCGGTTCAAGGTGATGGTGGCGACACCGTTGCTGACTTGGTAGAGGACTTCCTCGACCATGGCGAACCTCCTCGAGGCTAGTGAGTGATGGTGGTCCAGAGCGTGGGAGAGGACTGGGACAGGAAGCGATTGCCGAGATATGCGGCCCAGTCCTTGGACCGTCCGCCCTCTTCGAGCCAGGACCAGATGCGCGTGGTCATGGCCCCCAGCGGATACTCACTGCTGATCCCCATGGCGCCATGCACCTGGTGGGCGAGCATGGTCGCGTCTTTGGCCCCCTGTCCGGCTGTGGTCTTCGCGATGGCGCAATTCCACGTCGATGGCTCTTCAAGGGCCAAGGCCACAGCCGCCTCGATCAGCAGTGTCTGCTCGGCAATTCGAGCAAGGGATTGAGCGATGCTCTGGATGGCCGAGAGCGGCTTGCCGAACTGCACCCGTTCCCGCGCGTAGCGCACGGTCATGTCCCGGATGGATCGCAGCGCGCCGGCGATCTGGATGCAGCGCAGCAGGGCCAGTCGCGCCCGGCAATCTGGAATCGACATGCCGGCGGGCAGGAATCCGAAGCCCTGTGGAGCAACATCGTGGAACGTGACGGTGCATCGTGCGTCACCGCCGAGATTGCAGGTCTCGTCGAGATGAGTGTCGCTTGTGGCGATCAATGCGATACCCGGAAGGCCATCGAAATCCACGAGCACGGCAATTGCCGAGGATTGCGCGGCGAAGGGCACCAGGTGCAGTTCACCCGACAACCGCCAGTCATCGAGCGTGCGCTCGACCCGGACCGCTGGGCCCGACTCGAAGGCGACAGTGACCAATGATCGGGGTACAGGGATTCCGACCAACTCCAGGATCCAACCGGCCACGAACGAGTTCTCCGCGACTGGCGACTGAAGGTGATGAGCGGCAAGGGTCCTTGCCGCGATTGCCGCGTCGCCAAGATCGCCTCCTGAACCGCCAGCATCCTCGGAGATGCCGATCCACGGGACGCCGGCTTCGCAGAGGCCGTGCAGCACCTTGCCCGCATCTGCGTTCAGGATGTCGGCGATCACGTCGGCGAGCGCTCGGCGCTCGGGGGACTGATCCCAGTCCAGCGGGTTCACAGCAGCAGCCCTTTGCTCACGATGCCTCTCAGCACCTCATTGGTTCCGCCACGCACGGTGAATCCGGGTGCCTGGTACTGCGCATCGCGGAGCAGCGACAGCGCGCTCTTGGGCACCGGCTGTGATCGATGGTGGTCGTTGATCATGTCCAGGGCAACGTCGATGGTTCGCTGTTCGAACACCGTGCCCATGTCCTTGAGCATGGCGATGTCGATGGCGTCTGTTCGGTTCGCCTCGATGTGCTCCACGACCCGCATATTGATGACGCGAAACGTCGAGATCGCCGCGATGAGTTCGCCGATATGAGCCTGGGACTCGCATCCGGGAAGGAGCCCCTGCGCCACTTGATGCAGCAGGGGAAAGGTCGACAGGTATCGCTCTGGTCCGGCGCGCTCGGTTGCCAGCTCCTCCATGGCCTGCTTCCAGCCCCTGCCCGGCTCTCCGAGGACATCGGCATGGGGAACGAAGGTATCGGTGAAGACCACTTCGTTGAAGTGGTGCTCGCCATTCATTGCCAGGATAGGACGAATGACGACAGAGGGGTCGGGAAGCCTGACGATGAGCTGTGTCAGGCCCTCATGGCGTTCACCGCTCGTTCTGGCGAGGACCACGATGACGTGCGCGTGATGGGCTCCGCTCGACCAGAGTTTGGTGCCGGAGACCGACCAGCCGCCTTGGACGGGCGTGGCCTTGGTGCGCACGGCTGCGAGGTCTGATCCGGCATCGGATTCGCTCAGTCCAACGGCCATGAACAACTCGCCCCGCGTGATCCTTGGAATCCACTCCGCTCGCTGTTCAGCGGTGCCAAGCCGCAGGAGTGCGGGGGCGAACTGACGCTCGGCGAACCAGTGAGCCGCAACCGGGGCGCCTGCTGCGAGCAATTCCTCGCTCACGACGAGTCGATCGCGGATCGTCAGCCCCTGGCCCCCATATTCGGTCGGGAGCATCAGCCCGATGAGGCCGGCTGCGCCCAGACGAGCGCTGAATGCCGGGTCGAAGCCGATCAGCCATGAATCGCACCGCGGCGCGAAGCCGCCGGCCGCCAGCTCGCGACCAAGGAACTCGCGTACCCGGTTGCGCAGGGCCCCTTGGGCGTCAGGCATGAACAGCACTCCGATGGGTCGGGACGGTGGGCGTCAGCATGGAAGGCACCCTAGGCGGTCCTCGTGTAACAGATTGATAACGAATCTGCACAACTGGCTGGACACATGACCAATGATACACCTATCGTCCAATGAGTACGCAAGTGATTTGCGAACTTCATCAAATCAGGTTCGGCAAATGAATGCGCACAGTGCGCATGGAGATGACACGAGAGAAGGTGACATGACCATTTCACATCTGAAGGTCAGTCGATCAGTCCTGGTGGTGAGTGGAATCAGTGCAGCGATGGTGATGTCGCTCGCGACCAACGCCATGGCAGCGCCAACCCCGAAGCCAACGGTCAAGCCAGTGGCCTGCGCTCCCGAACAGGGAGTGGATGCAACGACGATCAAGATCGGGGTCATCACTCCGAAGACAGGTGCAGCGGCACCAACCTTTGCAGGTTATTGGCAGGCAGCGCAGGTGCGCTTCGACCAGGAGAATGCCAGGGGCGGTGTCAACGGTCGCAAGATCAAGGTGTCGGTCTATGACGACCAGGCCAGTCCGGCAGTCCAGACGACAGCTGCTTCGCAGGCGCTCGATCAGGACGGTGTCTTCGGCATCGTCGTGGGTTCGAGCACCGACAGCATGGAGCCGATGCTGCAGCAGCGCAACGTTCCGGTGACCGGCTACAACCAGTTGGCGATGGGCACGAACCGCAACGCATTCTCGGCAACCGGCGTGTCCACACCCCTCGTGAACTCCACCGCGATCATTGAACGACTGAAGCAGGACGGCGCGACCAAGATCGCCAACATCAACCACAACACGCCTGGCGCCACCTCGAGTGCGAATGCGTATTCGAAGCTCATCCCGCTCGTGGCAGGCGAGACCGAAGTGCTGCGCATCGCTGATGAGCCACAAGGTGCTCATGACGCGACGTCGACTGCACTGCGCATCAAGAACTCCGGTGCAGATGCGTGGATCGGAACGATGTTCGTCGACGGCGGCATCTCGATCGGGCAGGCGCTCAATGCCCAGGGTGTCAAGATGAAGACCGGCACGATCGCAGGCTTGACCGATCCCGCCATCATCTCCAAGGGCGGTGCCGCACTCGAGGGCATCATCGGCTCCACCTCAGGTCCGGTGCCGATCACTTCCAATGTGCGTGCGGCAAAGACAGTGTTCAGTGCCCTGAAGGCTGCAGGCGTCAACCCCTACAACGCCAGTTCAGCTGTTGGCTATGCGGCGGCGGACCTGATGGTCACGGGCTTGAAGAAGGCGGGCAAGTGCCCAACTCGTAAGGCCTTCATCGACAATCTGCGTGCGACCAAGGGGTACACGGCCAACGGCTTCCTGCCTGGCCCGATCGACTTCACCCCAGGCGTCACGCCGAACGGCAACCCAGCCAAGTGCTCGTGGTTCGTCAAGGTCGTCAACGGCGCACCCGTTGCCGACAAGAAGGCCACCTGCGGTCAGCTGATCGAGATTGCCACCGGCAGGGTCGTCGGCTAGTCGGTCTGGAGTCAAGAGGGAGGTGGATCCGTGGGGATCCACCTCCCTCATTTCTGTCCCTTCGACGTCCCATGCCCGCTTTGGGGCCGTACGTCGCAAATGAACCCATGAGTCCTGGGCATTCCATCGCCCCGATGAACAACAAATACCGGTAGGGGTCCGGATTGGTCTTGACGAACCCTCGCACTGAGGGTCAATCTTGACCGGTCAGTTGTCCGGGGATCCTGGGGAAAGTGGGGGCTGGAGTGATGACCGCCATCCATCACGAGACCGGGCACGATCAGCGCCACCTGGCGCTCCTGCTCAATATCGAACTGTCGCAGGTCATGCGTGCTATCGGTGGACCATGGCGCATTGCCGCACGAGACCAGCTCGCCCTGCTGGCGAGCAGGGGAGAGTGCTTCATCGGTCGCGCCGGTCCTTCGGTTGCGTTGAATGTCGACCCGGACACGCACACAGTTCGAGTCGGCAAGGCTGTCGGGCACTGGGACCATGTTGCGCAGTTGCGCTGGCACCTCGACAGTCCGACGATCGCGTTGTGCATGCCAGGCTCCCATACTGAGATCGATCAGTTTCTGAGCAGGCTTGCATTCGCGGTTGATGCGGCTGCACGTTCGAAGCAGCCGTCATTGCAGGTCTGTCGCTATTGCGGGGAGGTCGTGGCCCCCGAGTACGCCCTTGATGAGGAACGGTGCCACTCCTGCGCAACGGCCTTCTTCAGCTGATCGGATCCCTCATTCAACGCTGGGCGGAGTCTGCGAGGCCGGTGGCGGGGCTGATGCTGCATCGGATTCTCGTTGCAGGAATGAGGTGAGTTCGGCAATCGTGGTCATGATGGGAGATGGGAAGACCACGGTGGTGTTCTTGTCCACGCCGATCTCGACGAGGCTTTGCAGATTGCGCAATTGCAGGGCAAGCGGATGAGCCATCATCAGGTCCGAGGCCTCGCCCAAGGCGGCCGCCGCCATGGACTCTCCTTGAGCATTGATGATCTTCGCGCGCTTCTCACGCTCCGCCTCAGCCTCGCGTGCCATCGCGCGCTTCATGCCCTCAGGGAGCTGAATGTCCTTCAATTCGACCAGCGTCACCTCCACACCCCAGGCGACCGTGGTGACATCCAGAATCTCGCGGATATCGACATTGATGCGATCAGTCTCGGAAAGGGTTTGGTCCAGGGTGTGCTGCCCGACGACCTTGCGCAACGTCGTCTGCGCGATCTGGTTGATTGCGGCACTGACATTCTCGATGGCCACTACTGACTTCTCGGCATCAACCACTCGATAGTAGGCAACCGCTGACACATCGACGCTGACATTGTCGCGAGTGATGATTCCCTGCGACTGGATGGGCATGGTGACCACGCGCATGGAGATGCGATGCATGTCGTCGACAACGGGGATGATGATCCGCAAGCCAGGTTGGCGAACCCCGATGACCCGGCCTAGTCGAAACAGCACACCCTGCTCGTACTGCTGGACAACCTTCACGGACATGGCAAGCAGGACGATGGCGATGACGCTGAGAACGATGATGATGGTGATGGCTATCCAGGACATGTCACTCGATTCCCGTGCGCAGGAGGCGTATCGACCATCTCGTCGCCGCCAGGATTCACGCGATGGCATCCCATGGGGGGTCCGGTTCGTGCATCAGAGCGGTGCTCGTTTCAGGCTACGCGCAACAGGATCGTTGTGACAGTGGTTCGCGGTGGTGAATTCCTGTCATCAGGCCCGATAGTCGAAGTACTTGTTCAGGCTCAGCCAGGTCTGGGGCACGCCTGCTGCCCGCGCAGCGATCGTGCAGTAGCCGTGGCGCTTGAACTTGAACACGACCGCGCCCAGGGGAGTGCTCCTGATCGTGCAGCGACTGGTGCCTGAAGTGACATACCAGGAGACCGATGAGCCGATGCTCGTCACCAGGCCCGGATCTGCAAGCCGATACCAGCGTCCGAATGCCACGCGGCCTGATCGAGGGGCCTTTGCCGCGATCGTCTGGTAGCCGGCTGCCAGGGCAATCGTGTTCCTCTGGGTCGTTGGGGCGTAACTGGCATTGCCCTGAGTCGCTGCAGTGACGGCGCAGGTGCCCGAGCCCGCTCTGGCGGTGATCGTGTAGCCGGACACCGCGCATGTTCCGGTGGCTGCCAGGCTCACGGTCAGGCCCGAGGTCGACCGTGCATTCAAGGTGACGGAGCTGCCATTGCGCAGCACATATCCGGCCCCCGGAATCCATGAGGCGCTGGTGGTCGTGGGCGTCAGGATGATGCGATCCGTCTGTGCGGGTTGGCCGACGGTGATCGACTGCGATGCCGTCCCGTCGACTGTCACGCCATTGCTCGAGTAGTTGGCCTTCAAGGTGAAAGTGCCTGCAGAGGTCGGAGTCCAGGTGGTGGAGGCAGCTCCCGAGGCCAGCGGCTTGACATCGATCACCGTGGTGCCGACATAGAAGGTGACCGTGCCCGTTGCGGTTCCGGTCCCCGAGATCGGGCTGACCTGTGCAGAGAGCGAAATGGCCGTGCCAGGGGTTCCGGCGCTCGGTGCCGTGAGCGCGATGTTCGAGCCCGAGGTCGTGACTGCTGTTGTGACGACTGCGCTCTCGGATCCGAGGGAGTTGGCATCGGGCTGGTAGACGGCCTTGATCGTGAAGGTCTGCTGGGTTGCGGGCATGAGGATGCTCGTCGTTGCTGTCCCGGTCGCACTGAGAGCCTTGGTCTCGATCGGGGTTCCATCGCCCTTCTGGAAGGTGACGGTGCCGGTGGGGACGTACTTGCCGGTGGTCTTCACCGTCGCGGTGAAGTCGACTGCGGTCGAGATCTTCGCCATCGCCGGTGCGCTGACGACGGTGGTGGTCGCTGCTTTTGCGATGCTCACGGTGGCTGCAGGCGAGGTGACGGTCTGCGATCCATCCGTCGATGAGTAGACCGCGTAGAGGCCTACCGATCCGGCAGTGGCGGGAACCCATGCGACCGGATCCGAGGATCCCGTGTCGGAGATCGCGGCGGTGCCGATCAAGGTTCCTGGATTCGTGAAGTACGCCAGGGATCCAGCCTTGAGGCTGGCATTCGCATCGGCCATGGTCGCGTGCAGTGGCACCGAGACTCCAACCGTTGCGTTGCTGGGCTGGAAGGTGATGACGGGGGCGGCATGGGCATTGGGGATGACGAGCGCCGCGGACAGCAGGACGAGCGCGAATGTCACGAAACCCGCAATCCATTTCGCCTTGCGACTGGGCAGGGCGGTGACCAGGAACGGTGAGGCTGCTCGGTTCGACATGACTTCACGGTACGTCGAGAATCGCGTTCTGCGGTTTTCGTTATCGGATCGTCACCAGATTGAAGTCGAATCGTGACCGTCCGCTCACAGGTACGGGGGAATCCGATTTGCTGGCACAGTGGTGATCCTCGCTGTTAGGTTGCGGTGCATGAAGTCTGCAGTCATCGCCAAGGTTGCGCCCATCGGCTTGCTGGCCCTGGCAGGGTCGATGGTCATTGCCGCACCCGTTCAGGCGGCTTCGGCGCCGAGCGCGCCAGCGATCACTCGCGCCTACGGCACCTGGGTCACGACCTTGCAGCAGTCGCATTGCGACGGCAGGGCAGTGGCGGCTCTGTACACGTCACCGGCGATCCTGCTGGCGACATTCAAGACGTACGTGCAGGGTCGGGTCGCCATCACGCACTACTTCGATGAATTCTCCTGCAAGGACTCCCTGAGGGTCAGCACCCAGCGCATCACCTCAGCCAGCAAGGGATCCATGGGCTACGCAACCGGCCTGTACACCTTCACGTACAAGAATCCCGACGGCACCAATGCGGTGGTGCCTGCGCGCTTCACCTTCGTGTTCGAGAATCGCAATGGGACCTGGCTCATCGCCAATCACCACTCATCCCAGGAACCGCAGACCGCTCATTAGCCAATGAACTTGCATTTGCGCAAAAATGCACAGTATGCAAATATTGAAACATGTCGAAACCGCCCAAATCGGGCCTGCGTGATCGCAAGCGCATCGACACCCGGGCTCGACTGGAGGACGCCGCCATCACCCTGGCCCTGCGCGACGGCCTGGAGCAGACCACCATCCACGCGATCAGCGACCTGGCCCAGGTGTCGCCGCGCACCTTCTTCAACTACTTCGACTCCAAGGACAGTGCGATTCTGGGCGTGCGTCATGCCGAGCTCCTCGATGAGCAGGTAGCCCAGTTCCTCGAAGAAACCGACATCACCGATCCCATCGAGGCGGTCGTCGCGCTGCTGCTGTCGATCTTCGATTCCCCTGCGTCGCGGCCGACCATTCGCGAGGACCGCCTTGACCTGATTCGTCGCCACCCGCAGATCCTGGCCAGCCAGTTCACGCAGGTGACCCAGACCCGCGGGCGCCTCACCGAGGCTGCCGAAACCCTGCTGTCGCGAGATGACAGGTTCGCACGGCTGCCCAGCCGCGAACTGTCAGACCTTGCGGAGATGACCATGGACATCTGCGGCAGCGGGCTTCGCATCGCAATGCGCGATGCGGCCATCGACCGAGCCCATGCCCAGACCCACGATCTCGAGCAACGGGCCCACGCGCTCGTGCGCAACCTGATAGGACACCTTCGATGAGCACCGCACCCGCCGTACCCGAGCCCATGCCCTCAGCCGATCGACGCCACGTGCTGCTGGTGTTCGCAGGCCTGATGGTGGCAATGCTGCTGGCATCCCTCGACCAGATGATCTTCGGCACCGCGCTGCCGACCATCGTGGGCGAACTCAACGGTGTCGACCACATGCTCTGGGTCACCACTGCCTACATCCTGGCCTCGACCATCGTCCTGCCGGTGTACGGCAAGCTCGGCGACCAGATCGGTCGCAAGGACTTGTTCATCTTCGCGATCGCGGTGTTCATCCTGGGCTCGGTCATCGGGGGGATGGCCGACGGCATGACCTGGCTCATCATCGGGCGCACGGTGCAGGGTCTGGGCGGCGGCGGGCTCATGGTGCTTGCCATGGCGATCATCGCCGATGTCGTGCCGGCGCGCGAGCGCGGTCGTTACATGGGCATCATGGGCGGGGTATTCGCGCTCTCGTCAGTCGCCGGTCCGCTGCTGGGCGGGTGGTTCACCGACAGCATCGGCTGGCGCTGGGCGTTCTGGATGAACATCCCCCTGGGCATCCTGGCGATCGCTTCAGCGGCTGCCTTCCTGCACCTGCCCAAGCCCGCACGTGGGCGCCTCGATCTCGACATCGCCGGCATGCTGCTCATCGCCGTGGCATCGACGTGCGTCGTGCTGACGGCCACCTGGGGCGGCAATACCTATGCGTGGGCCTCGCCGGTGATCATCGGTCTGGTGGCCGGCGCCCTGGCCTCGATCACGGCCTTCTTCATGGTCGAGCGGCGTGCCGCTGAGCCGATCATGCCCCCGAGCCTGTTCCGGGAGCGCAACTTCACGCTCACCACGGGAGCCGGCCTGATCATCGGCACGGCGATGTTCGGGGCCATGGCCTACATGCCGACCTACCTGCAGATGGTCACGGGTGCCAATGCAACCCAGGCTGGCCTGCTGATGATCCCCATGATGTTCGGGCTGCTCGTCACCTCGATCGGCTCCGGCCAGCTGGTGAGTCGCACCGGCCGCTACAAGTGGCTGCCGATCGTGGGCACGCTCATCGCTGCGCTGTCGCTGTTCCTGCTGTCGACCATGACCCCGTCCCTGGCGGTTCCAAGCATCTGCGGGTACCTCATGGTGCTGGGCATCGGCCTGGGCATGGGCATGCAGATCCTCGTGCTTATCGTGCAGAACACCTTCCCGATCGAGCAGGTGGGCACGGCGACAGCCGCCAACAACTACTTCCGGCAGATTGGCGCCTCGCTGGGCTCGGCGATCGTCGGCAGTCTGTTCGTGGCCCGGCTCGCGGACAACCTGAGCTCGACCCTGCCAGCCTCCGACGGTGCCGGTTCGTCGAACTCCTTCACACCGGCAAGCGTGCACCTGCTGCCCGAGGCGGTCCAGGCCGTCATCGTCAATGCCTACAACGACGCACTTACGCCAGTGTTCCTCTTCATGGTTCCCATCGTGCTGATCGCGGTCGTGCTGCTGTGCTTCGTCCACGAGAAGCCGCTGTCGACCACGATCGAGCGAGATGTGCTGCCGGAGTCCCTTGAGATCGACGGGATGACCAATGTGCGTCTTCACTACCCGCTCAATGAGGACGGACAGGAGGACGCCGAGGCACCTTCTGGGCTGTCGAGCGGTGGGCCGAGCTAGAAGGCAGAGACGCTCTCGGGCGCACGCTCGGATCGTGCCAGGGCCCGGAGCAGGTCCGTGGTGCTGTGTCGCCTGGCGGCGATGCATGCCAGGGTCGAGATGACCGAGTCAGTTGCCCCGGCTGGGAAGTCCGG